>Ga0308171_1001698_pt1 | contig 27476 bp, 22 predicted proteins | sample PhyGR1_FD_202135 | JGI IMG/M metagenome (GOLD analysis project Ga0308171, IMG submission 202135) | Phyllosphere microbial communities from UC Gill Tract Community Farm, Albany, California, United States - DLSLSG.R1 | ecosystem: Host-associated > Plants > Phyllosphere > Unclassified | place: USA...
GCCGCCTCGGCGCATTCGTGCGCGTGCTTGGTGAACAGCGCCTTGAGCTCGGGGTTCTTGATGTCTTCGGCGCACGTCTTGAAGCCTTCCTGACCGTCTTTGCAGGTTTCGATCAGATTGTTGAGAATCGAAATCACGCTTTTGGTGGGACCATTCATCTTTGTTCAATTCCTGAGAAAAATCGGAAACCGGGTTGGGGATGAATGAGCAAGAGCAGGCTTCGTGCCAAATCGATGTTATTGGTTATTGTCTTATAGATCAGTCGCTTGCGATTAATCAGCCGCCGACCCTACCCTCTTTATGCATGATCGCGAATTATGCGCTCGTGCAGAATGCATGTAACCTTTGTCACCTTGTCCCTGAAACGAAACTCGTTACGAAGACCTGCCCATGAACCCTGAAAAACTCGAATCCCTGGTGACATTTGCAATGCCCTTCGGCAAGTACAAGGGCCGGGTGATTGCCGATCTGCCAGGGCATTATCTGAACTGGTTCGCACGCGAAGGTTTTCCCAAGGGAGAGCTGGGTGGCCTGCTGGCCCTCATGCAGGAAATCGATCACAACGGTTTGTCCGACCTGCTCGATCCGCTGCGTGTCAAACATGGCAAGCCGCGCATTGCCGATGGCCGCTAGACACCGTGAGGGCTTTGTTCCAGGCAAAAAAAGTGCGCCGACCAAGCGCACTGAAGACAGCCATGAAGCGCCTAACGAAGTCTGATCAATCGAGCAGAGCCAGTGCTTGCGCGCTGCACTCCTGAATGCGTGCCCAATCGCGGTTTTCAATCCATTTGCTGTCGAGCATCCACGAGCCGCCTACGCACATCACGTTGGACTGCGCCATGTAGCTGTTGATGTTGCCTGGACCCACGCCGCCGGTCGGGCAGAAGCGTACGTCCGGGAAAGGTCCGCCCAGCGCCTTGATGGCAGCAACACCACCGCTCACCTCGGCCGGGAACAGCTTGAAGCGGCGATACCCCAGCGCGTAGCCCATCATCAATTCGGACGGACTGCTGATACCCGGCAGCAAGGGCAGCGAGCTTTCCACACCGGCCTCGAGCATGTCCTGGGTCACACCGGGGGTGACGGTGAACTGAGAGCCGGCCTGCTCGGTTGCGGCCAGCATTTCCCGAGTCAGTACGGTGCCTGCGCCCACCAGCAGTTCGGGGCGTTGCTCGCGCAGCACCTGAATGGCCTTCAGGCCGAGCGCAGAACGCAGGGTCACTTCCAGCACGGTCAGACCGCCGGCCGCCAGCGCATCGGCAAGCGGCAGAATGTCCTCTTCACGCGCGATGGTGATGACGGGCAGGATTCGCGCACGCGCCGCCAGGGCGTCGATCTGGGCAACCTTGTCGACCATGCGTTGCTGTTGTTCGGTGGTGATCATTGCGGCGGTTCCTTGATTCATTGACACCAGTAGATATCCAACGCGGAGTGCAGGAAGGCGCGGATCGGCATCTGCGCGACATCGTCGCCGGCCAGTGCGGTGCGCAATGTGCTCAACTTGCTTTCGCCCTGCACCGACAACACCTTGAAGCGGGCCGAGGCCAGCAGCGCGCGGCTCATGCTCAGGCGTTGATGGGGGACGCTGGGCGCCAGCATGGGCCAGCAGCGACGCTCGCTGTCCAGTGCCAGGGCCTGTTCGAGGTTGGGGCTGTCGGGAAACAGCGACGCGGTGTGCCCGTCATCACCCATGCCCAGTACCAGCACATCGATCGGCGGCAATTGGCCAAGCAGATCATCGGCCACTGCAGCGGCCTCCTCCTGGCTCGAAGTGGTCTGGTACAGGCTGACGAAACGAGCCTGCTCCACCGCGCCGACCAACAGGTGGCGCTTGAGCAGACCGGCGTTGCTGTCGGCATGCTCGATGGGCACCCAGCGCTCGTCGGCCAGGGAAATCACCACGCGCGACCAGTCCAGGCTCTGGCGCGCCAGGCATTCGAAGAACGCCACCGGACTGCGTCCGCCGGAAACCACCAGGGTCGCCACGTTCTGACGCTCGATGGCCTCGCGCAATTGTTCGGCCACCTTGCCGGCCAAGGCTTCGGCCAACAGGGGAGCGCTCACGCAGTCGTGAACCTTCACCCCTTCGGGGAACTGTAAATCAGATATCGCCATACCAGGATCTCCCATCGCGTGTGATCAGGGCAATCGAGCTCATCGGCCCCCAGGAACCTGCCGCGTACGGCTTGGGGGCATCGCCGGACTTCTTCCAGCCGGCGATCAGCTGATCGCACCATGTCCACGCATATTCGATTTCATCTTTGCGGACAAACAGGTTCTGATTGCCCTGCATGACCTCCAGCAGCAACCGCTCGTACGCATCTGGAATACGCGCACTGCGATAGGTGTCGGAGAAATTCAGTTGCAACGGCCCGCTGCGCAGTTGCATGCCCTTGTCCAGGCCTTGTTCCTTGGTCATCACCCGCAGCGATATGCCTTCGTCCGGTTGCAGGCGGATGATCAGCTTGTTGCTGATCTGCAGGCGCTGCTCGGGGGCGAAGATGTAGTGCGGCGGCTCTTTGAAGTGGATGACGATCTGCGACAGTTTCTGCGGCATGCGCTTGCCGGTGCGCAGGTAGAACGGCACGCCGGCCCAGCGCCAGTTGCGAATATCGGCACGCAGCGCGACGAACGTTTCGGTGTCGCTCTGGGTGTTGGAGTTTTCCTCTTCCAGATACCCCGGCACGGGCCGGCCTTCGCTGTAGCCTGCGATGTACTGACCCCGCACCACCTGCTGGGTCAGCCCATCGGCAGTGAACGGCGCGAGCGCCTTGAGAACCTTCACTTTCTCGTCGCGGATGCTGTCGGCGGACAGATCGGCCGGTGGATCCATGGCGATCAGGCACAGCAGCTGCAACAGGTGGTTCTGGATCATGTCGCGCAACTGACCGGCCTGGTCGAAATACCCCCAACGCCCTTCGATACCGACCTTTTCCGCCACGGTGATTTCCACGTGGGAAATGTAGTTCTGGTTCCACTGGGTTTCGAACAGGCTGTTGGCGAAGCGCAGGGCAATGAGGTTCTGCACCGTCTCCTTGCCCAGGTAGTGGTCGATTCGGTAGACCCGGTTTTCGGGGAAAAACTTCGCTACGGCGTCGTTGACCCGGCGCGAGGATTCCAGGTCGTGGCCAATCGGTTTTTCCAGCACGGCGCGGGTGCGTTCGGTCAGGCCGACCTTGTGCAGGTTTTCGCAGATGGCGCCGTACACGGCAGCCGGCGTGGCGAAATAGGCAATCAGCTGCTCGGCATCGCCGACTTTCTCGGCCAGCGCGACGTAGGTGTCGGCGTCCAGAAAGTCCACGTGCACGTAGCTCAGACGGGCCAGAAAACGTTGCAGCGGTTCAGGCTCCAGCTGCGCCTCGGAAACGAATTTGCGCAGTCCGGCCTCGATGACACCCAGGTGGTGGGCCTCGTCACCGGGTTCGCGGGCCAACGCGAGAATGCGGGTATCGGCGTGCAGCAACTGCGCGCGATCGAGTTGATACAGCGCTGGAAACAGCTTGCGCAATGCCAGGTCGCCCAGGGCGCCAAAGAGGGCAAAGGTGCATGATCCTGCGGTCATTGAGGGCATGATGTTTGTTCTTCTATCAAGTTGACGTAGAAATACCCTTTTTCAGGGCGCGATTCAAGGCAGAATGTAGTAATAACCACAACATTTGCCCCTTCAAACAGATACGGGTGGTGGCGCACTGCGCCCACCAGTAGGATAAGCCACCCGTGAAGACAGCCTGGCCAGACATGCTCGCTGGCTGCAGTAGACCCAAGGACATACCATGGACCGTGTGCGAAATCTTCTGGAACAGATCCAGAGCCGCCTCGATGAGCTGAACAAGGCCGAACGCAAGGTGGCCGAGATCATTCTGCTCAATCCGCAGCAGGCAACCCGCTTCAGTATTGCCGCCCTGGCGCAAGCCGCCAAGGTCAGCGAGCCGACGGTGAACCGCTTCTGTCGCTCCTTCGGCGTCAGTGGCTACCCCGAGCTCAAGCTGCAACTGGCGCAGAGCCTGGCCAGCGGCGCGGCTTATGTCAGTCGCGCGGTGGAAGCCGACGACGATCCTGCAGCCTACACCCAGAAGATTTTCGGCAGTGCCATTGCCTCGTTGGACAGCGCCTGCCAGCAACTCGATCCGGCCTTGGTCAGCCGCGCCGTGGACATGCTGATCCAGGCGCGGCAGATCCATTTCTTCGGCCTCGGCGCGTCGGCGCCGGTGGCGCTCGATGCGCAACACAAGTTCTTCCGCTTCAACCTCGCGGTGTCGGCGCATGCCGATGTCCTCATGCAGCGAATGCTGGCCTCGGTGGCCCATACCGGTGAGCTGTTCGTGATCATTTCCTACACCGGGCGCACCCGCGAACTGGTGGAAGTGGCTCGCCTGGCGCGGGAAAACGGCGCCTCGGTGCTGGGCTTGACCGCCGCGGGCTCGCCCCTGGCCAAGGCCAGCAGTGTCAGTCTGAACATACCCCTGCCAGAAGACACGGATATTTACATGCCGATGACCTCGCGCATCGTGCAACTGACCGTGCTCGATGTGCTGGCCACGGGCATGACGCTACGACGCGGGGTGGATTTCCAGCCGCACCTGAGGAAGATCAAGGAAAGCCTGAATGTCAGCCGCTATCCGGCAGGGGATGGGCTGGACTGAATAAGGATCTGTAGGAGCGGCCAGTGGCCGCGAAAGACGCGCTGCGGTGAAGCAGATGGACTGTGCCGTGGCTTTCGCGGCCGATGACCGCTCCTACGGTGAGCCCGTTACCGGGAAAAAAAACGGGCGACCGAAGTCGCCCGCAAAGAGCACACCACAAATCAGAACTTGGACTGGATCTTCAGGCCGGCCACCAGTGCATCGTCCACCTGATTCACGCCACCCGGGTGCTTGATGTACTGCACGTTGGGCCGCACCGTCAGCCAGTTGGTGACGTGGAACCCGTAGTAGATCTCGGCGTTGTATTCGGTGTCCTGGATCGGCAGGTAGGTGGGGTTGTCGTAGTCGTCGACATTGTTCAGATCGTTGACCAGACGACGGTTCTTGCGTACGTCGTCGTTGACGTGGATGCGGGCGATGCCCACGCCGATGTCGTCCTTGGGCCGCGCGTCGAAGGGCCCCATGTAGGTCAGGCCGATCTGCTGGTAGTTGTCGACGAAGTTGGTGTCCTTGTCGTGCACGGTGGCGTTGGCGAAGATGCTCAGACCACGCGCAGCGCTGCCGTTATGGCTGGTCAACTGCTGCTGGGCCACGATCCAGGCGCCGTGCTTGCTGCTATGGGACTTGTAACTGGCGCCGGACACGGCTGCTGCCTGGCCATTACCGTCTTCATAGACGTCGTCGGCCTTGGCCGTGCTGTAGTAGTAGCCCAGACGGTACTCGCCCGGCAGATCGTTGAGCTTGGGCGTCCACACCAGTTCGACCGGCAGGATCATGCCTTTGGTGCCGCTGCCGCTGAGCTTGAAGCCGTTGCCGGTTTCCAGGTACGAAGGGTTCTGCTCGAACACACCCACCTGCGCGTACACTTCCGGCGTGATGTTGTACTTGATGCGCAAGGCCCACTGGCTGACCGGCCAGTTGTACCAGATGTTGCCCACCCAGTTGCCGACCTGCGAACCGCAGAACGCCAGGTTCTGGAAGTCGCACGGGAAGCTGTTGAATTCCTCGCCCGGACCAAATCGGCCGATCTTGACGTTGAGCTTGTTGTCGAAATAGCCCTGCTTGTACCACATCTGCGTCAGCCGCCAGGTCTGCCCCCTGCCCCAGACTTCCTGGGAGGAGCTCAAGGTCCCGGCACGCGGATCGCCGATCCGGTCGTTGGAAATGTTGCGACCGCTACGTTCGGTAATGGCCAGCTTGAACTCGGCGTCGTTCCAGCCCAGGATCTTTTCCAGGTCCATTTTCACGCCCAGGGCGAACTGGTCGCTGTAGCGTGCGGTGGTGTCGTCGTTGTAGCCACCATTCAGGTTGCTACCGACCTCCCCTACATATTCCAGCGAAAAGTCGTAGCCCTTTTCCAGCAACTCGGTACGCGCTCCACCCCAATCGCCGGTCATCCACGGCGACTCTTCGGTGAAGGCGCCGGCGGCGTGCACGCTACCGGCCAGACTCAAGGCGCCAAGCATCGACAATTGGCCGATCAGTCTGGGTTTGTTGATAAGTCTGCTGTTCATCCCTCTTCCTCTTTTATTGTTATTGACGTGTTGTACAGTCTTGCCAATGACAGGCGACAGGCCGCCTGCCGGTGTCGCTATTCAGCGTCCTTTGAACTGGGTCACGTTGCCCAAGGGTGCAGCATCTTCCACGGAGCGCGTTGTGCCGAGACGCTCGCCACTGGCCGCGTCGAAAAGCAGGACCTTGCTTGGGTCCAGCAACAGGTTCAGCGTCGCACCTGGCATCGGTGCATCGTCCGGTGCCAGTCGGCAGCAGACCTTGGTCTGGTTCACCGTGACGAAGACCAGGGTGTCCGGCCCGGTCGGCTCGGTGATCTGCACTTCGGCGCGCAATACTGGCAAGCCCGTGGTCTGTTCGCTCGCCAGGGCGATCTGCTCGGGGCGGATACCGAGGATGATCTCTCGATCCTCCAGCCCCGCGTCGGTGATACCCAGCGGTAGCTCACAGCGTGCCTGGCCGCTGTCGAGCGACGCCACCAGACGGCCGTCCTGACGCGTCAGACGCAGGGGGATGAAATTCATCGGCGGCGAGCCGATGAAGCTGGCCACGAACAGGTTGGCCGGATCGTTGTAGATCTGTTGTGGCGTACCGAACTGCTGAATGATGCCGTCTTTCATGACAGCCACCTTGTCGCCCAGGGTCATGGCCTCGATCTGGTCGTGGGTCACGTAGACCGTGGTGGTCTTCAGGCGCTGGTGCATCAGTTTCATTTCAGTGCGCATCTCGACGCGCAGTTTGGCGTCGAGGTTGGACAGCGGTTCGTCGAACAGATAAATCTTCGGCCGACGCGCCAGGGCACGGCCCATCGCCACACGCTGTTGCTGGCCGCCGGAGAGCTGACCCGGTTTGCGGTTGAGCAGGTGTTCGATCTGCAGCAGCTTGGCCACGCGCGCGACTTCTTCGTCGATCGCCGACTGCGGCATCTTGCGGATCTTCAAGCCGAATTCGATGTTCTCGCGCACGCTCATGGTCGGGTACAGCGCGTAGGACTGGAACACCATGGCGATGTCACGATCCTTCGGGCTCATGCCACTGACGTCCTGATCACCAATCATGATCGCGCCGCCGGTGATGCTTTCCAGACCGGCGATGCAGTTCATCAGGGTCGACTTGCCGCATCCCGACGGGCCGACGAGGATCAGAAACTCCCCGTCCTTGATCGACAGTTCGATGTTCTTCAGCGTGTCCGGCAGGCCGGGACCGTAGGTCTTGTTGACGTTGCGAAGTTCGAGCGTAGCCATGATTACCCCTTGACTGCGCCGGCTGTCAGCCCGCGCACGAAATACTTGCCTGCGACCACATAGACCAGCAGCGTCGGCAAACCGGCGATCATCGCCGCCGCCATGTCCACGTTGTATTCCTTGGCGCCGGTGCTGGTGTTGACCAGGTTGTTCAGCGCCACCGTGATCGGTTGCGAATCACCGCTGGAGAACACCACCCCGAACAGGAAGTCGTTCCAGATCTGGGTGAATTGCCAGATGAGGCACACCATGATGATCGGCGTCGACATCGGCAGAATGATGCGGCGGAAAATCGTGAAGAAACCCGCGCCGTCCAGACGTGCGGCTTTAACCAGCGCGTCGGGAATGCTCACGTAGTAGTTACGGAAAAACAGCGTGGTGAACGCCAGACCGTAAACCACGTGGACAAGCACCAGGCCGGTGGTGGTGCTCGCCAGCCCGATCTTGCCGAGGGTGAACGAGGCCGGCAGCAGCACCGTCTGGAACGGCAGGAAGCAGCCGAACAACAGCAGACCGAAGAACAACTGCGAACCGCGGAAGCGCCACATCGACAGCACGTAGCCGTTCAGTGCCCCGATGGCGGTAGAGATGATCACGGCCGGTACGGTGATCTTGATCGAGTTCCAGAAGTAACCGTCAACCGTGGCCCAGGCCTTGACCCAGCCGATGCCGCTGACCACGGTCGGCCAGCTCAGCAGGTTGCCGGTGCTGATGTCTTCCGGAGTCTTGAAGCTGGTCAGCAACATGACCACCAGCGGCACCAGATATAGCAATACGGCGAGGATCAGCACTGCATAGATCGCGATGCGACTCAGGCTGATGGCGGGTTTGGCTGCGAGATCAGTCATTGCGCTTGGTCCTCAGCTCGGAATACAGGTAAGGCACGATGATCGCGAGGATCGCACCGAGCATCAGAATCGCACTGGCCGAGCCCATGCCCATCTGGCCGCGACTGAAGGTGAAGGAATACATGAACATCGCCGGCAGGTCGGAGGAATAACCCGGACCACCGGCGGTCATCGCCGCGACCAGGTCGAAACTCTTGATCGCGATGTGCGCCAGAATCATCACCGCACTGAAGAACACCGGACGCAGACTGGGCAGCACCACTTTCCAGTAGATCGTCGGCATGCTCGCGCCATCGATCTGCGCGGCACGAATGATCGATTGATCGACACCCCGCAGGCCAGCGAGAAACATCGCCATGATAAAGCCCGAGGCTTGCCACACCGCCGCGATCACCAGGCAGTAGACCACGCGATCTGGGTCGACCAGCCAGTCGAGACGGAAGCCTTCCCAGCCCCAGTCACGGAGCAATTTGTCCAGGCCCATGCCCGGGTTGAGCAGCCATTTCCACGCGGTACCGGTGACGATCATCGAAAGTGCCATCGGGTACAGGTAAATGGTGCGGATAAAGCCTTCGCGACGGATGCGCTGGTCGAGGAACACCGCGAGCAACACACCGATCACCAGCGTGATGCCGATGAACATGCCGCCGAACACGGCGAGGTTCTTGCTCGCGACCCACCAGCGGTCGTTGTCGAACAAGCGCGCGTACTGCGCAAGGCCCGCCCACTTGTATGTCGGCAGGAACGTCGACGTGGTGAACGACAGCACGAACGTCCACAGGATGTAGCCATAGAAGCCCACCAGTACGATGAACATGCTCGGCGCCAGCACCAGTTTTGGCAGCCAGCGTTGCAATGCATCGAACGGCGAGGCTTTGCTGAACGCAGCAACAGAGCTCATGGGGAAATCCATCGAAAAGGAAAAGGGCAGCTACAAGCCACAAGTTTCAAGCTGCAAGATAAGCAGGGCAGTGCTCCGACTTGCAGCTTGCAGCTTGCAGCTTGCCGCTACGGCTTATTTGGAAGACTTGACCGCTGCGCCGAGTTTCTTGGCAGTGTCGGCCGGGTCGGCTTTCGGGTCGTTGATGTAGTTGGTCACGACATCGAAGAACGCGCCTTGCACGGCCAGCGTGGTCGCCATGTTGTGCGCCATGCTCGGTTGCAGGCCGCCGGACTTGGCGTCCGCCAGGAAGTCCTTGGCTGCGGTCTGTGCGCAGGAATCGAAACCGAGTTGCTCCATGTTGTTCAACATGTCGTTGCGAACCGGGATCGAGCCTTTGTTGATGCTGAAGACTTTCTGGAAGTTCTCACCCAGCACGACCTTGGCGATGTCCTGCTGACCGGCCGCAGTGCCTGCGTCCTTCTGCTTGAACACGGCCAGCGAGTCGATGTTGTAGGTGAAAGCTTTGTCGGTGCCCGGGAAGGCGACGCACTCGTAGTCCTTGCCAGCGACTTTCTTGGCGGCGGTCCATTCGGACTTGGCCCAGTCACCCATGATCTGCATGCCGGCCTTGCCGTTGATGACTTTGGCCGCTTCCAGGTTCCAGTCCTGACCTTTGCCGTCGGCGTCCATGTAGGTCGCGACTTTCTTCAGCTCGGTCAACACCTTGACCATTTCCGGGCCTGTCAGCGCGGCGTTGTCCAGGTCGACCAGGGCCTTTTTGTAACCATCGACACCCATGACCGAAAGCACCACCGCTTCGAACACGGTGCTGTCCTGCCAAGGCTGACCGCCATGGGCCAGAGGAATGAAGCCCGCCGCCTTGAGCTTGTCGCCCGCGGCGTAGAATTCTTCGAGGGTGGTCGGGTTCTTGGTGATACCGGCTTTCTTGAACACTTCCGGGTTGATCCACAGCCAGTTCACGCGGTGAATATTCACCGGCACGGCCACGTAATCACCGTCGTACTTCACGGTATCGGAGACTTTCTTGTCGAGCAGACTGTCCCACTTTTCCGACTTGGCGACGTCTTTCAGCACGTCGGTGTCGAGCAGGCCGGTCGACGCCCATTCCTGGATGTCAGGGCCTTTGATCTGGGCTACACCAGGCGGATTGCCGGCCACGGCGCGGCTCTTGAGCACGGTCATGGCAGTCGAACCGCCGCCACCGGCCACAGCCCCGTCTTTCCAGGTGAAGCCATCTTTCTCGACCTGCGCCTTGAGCACGTCGACCGCCGCTTTTTCACCGCCTGACGTCCACCAATGGACCACTTCCACCGAACCTTTGGAATCGGCAGCCATGACACTGAGCGGGAACAGGGAGGCGAAGGAAACGACGAGGGCGAGGCGAGAGAGCTTGTTCATGGGACTTCCTTTTTTGTTGTTATGCAGAGGCAAGTCTGATGCTTGCGTTGCGTGAGAGTGTAAACACCGCCAAGTGGGGTGCAGGTAACGAAGGGATAGGGAAATGTCACAGACTGGTGACATTCATGATCGCCAGGCTTGTCGGTGTGCAGAAACACGCAGACCGCTCACACCGTCTTGCGCGGCAAGACCAATGTCACCCGCAAGCCACCGGCCGGAAGATTCTGCAACGTCACCTCGCCACCGTGGCTGTGGGCGATGTTGCGCGCGATCCCCAGCCCCAGCCCATAGCCCTGCTGGGTGCTGGCCAGGCGGAAGTGCGGTTCGAAGACCTTCTGCAACCGTTGCTCGGGTACACCGGGGCCCTCATCGTCGACGTACAGCACGAAGGCCTGCGCATCGTCGTGGATGGACAGGTGCGCGCGGTCACCGTACTTCAGGGCGTTGTCGATCAGGTTGCCGATGCAGCGCTTGATGGCCAGCGGCTTGCCGGCGTAGGGTCGGCGCGCCTGGCCTTCCAGGGTCACACGACCATTGCCGTGCGGCGCGAGATAGGGCTCCACCAGACAGTCGAGGACCTGATCGAGATCGACCCGCTCGATGTTCTCGTGGATGTCGGTGTCCTTCACGCATTGCAGTGCGCCCTTGACCAGCAATTCCAGCTCGTCCAGGTCGCGGCCGAACTTGGCCTCCAGGGTGGGATCGTCGAGCAGTTCGACGCGCAGCCGCAAGCGGGTGATGGGCGTGCGCAAGTCGTGTGAGATGGCGCTGAACAGCTGGCTGCGTTCGGTCAGGTAGCGGCTGATGCGCTCGCGCATGGCATTCAGCGCCCGCGCCACTTCCACCACTTCGCTGCCGCCTCCTTCCATCGGCGGCTGGTTGTTGACCTCGCCCAACGACAACTCCCGTGCGGCGCGAGCCAGACGTTTGAGCGGGCGACTCTGCCAGTGCACCAGTACGCCGATGAACAGCAACAGGAAACCGCTGGTGAGGGCGATGAACCAGATCTGCTGGGCCGGCAGCCCCTCTTCTTCCAGGGTGGTGTAGGGTTCAGGCAACAGTGAAGCGATGTACAGCCACTCGCTCGGTCCCAGGCGAATCTGGGTGACCAGCACCGGTGGATTCACCGGCTCCAGGGTCAGGGCGTAGTGCGCCCAGGAACGCGGCAGTTCGTCCAGCTTCAGGCCGCTGTTGAAGATGCGCAGATCATCGGGACTGACGAAGGTCACCGAAATATCCACGTCGCTGCCCAACTGGGATCTGAGCACCGCAGACACCGCCTCGATCACTGCGGTCTTGCGTGCGGTCGGTTCAAGCAATTGCATGCCCAGGGGCTTGTCATTGAGCGAAACGAAAAAGCGCGTACCGCCCATGCTGCGCAGTTGATCCAGCACCAGCGGCCGATAGGCCAGTGGCAGCGAACGAAAATAACTGACGCTGGCCGCCATCGAATGCGCCAGGCTGCGCGCGCTGGTGACCAGTCCTTCGAGCTGGGTGGCCCGCAGCTGTGACAGCCAGATCACGCTGGACAACCCCTGCGCCAGCAGCACCGCCAGCAGTGTCAGCAAGAGCATGCGGCCCAGCAGCGAGCGTGGTTTAAACAGGCGCAACGTGGGCCGCCAGCAGGTAGCCGCTACCGCGCACCGTGCGGATCAACCGGGGCGGTTTGTCGTTGTCGCGCAGGCGCTGGCGCAGACGGCTGACCGCCATGTCGACGATGCGGTCCAGAGGCATCGGCTCGCGCCCGCGTGTGGCGTTGCCGATGGTGTCGCGGTCGAGAATCTGCTGGGGATGATCGAGAAACAGTTTGAGCAAGGCGAAGTCGGCACCGGACAGGAACACCTCCTCGCCATCGGTGTGAAACAACCGGTGGCTCACGGTATCGAGCCGCCACTCGTCGAAGCCGAGCACCTCGCCGCTGCGCTCGCTACGCTCGCTGGCGAACTGGCTGCGCCGCAGCAGCGCCTTGATGCGTGCCTGCAGCTCGCGTGGGCTGAACGGTTTGCCCAGATAGTCATCGGCGCCCAATTCGAGACCGATTACCCGGTCCGCTTCATCGGAGCTGGCCGTCAGCATGATGATCGGCACCTGAGCCATGCGTGGATGCTGGCGGATCCAGCGGCACAGGCTGAAGCCGTCTTCGTCAGGCAGCATGACGTCGAGAATCACCAGGTCGGTGCCGACCTCGGCGCTCAGGGCTTCGCGAAAGCCCGCGCCGTTGGCCGTGGTGCGCACGGCAAAGCCGGCGCGGCTCAGGTAGGTGTCCAGCAGTTCGCGGATTTCCTGATCGTCATCGACCAGCAGGATCGATTTGCCGACAGTGCTCACGTGGGCGTCCTTGTTGTCATTGCCGGGTCGATACGCCCGGCTTTTTTCAAGGGCTGATTAAACGCTCAAGCTTGCGCCTGTTGCAAGGCCACGCCAGCGCCCAGCAGCCCGGAGAACTCGGCCGTGACCACCCACACGGGGATGCCCTTGAAGTAATCGCTCATGCAGCCCTTGTCGGCGAAGCTTTCGGCGAAACCGCTCTGCATGAAGATTTCCAGGAAGCGCGGGATCACGCCGCCGACGATGTACACACCACCGCGACCGCCCACGGTCAGCACATTGTTGCCCGCCACCCGGCCGAGGAAGCGACAGAATTGCTCCAGGGTTTCGCGGGCGACGGGATCGCCGGCCAGACCGGCTTCGGTGACTTGCGCCGGCGAAGTGCAGGACGGCTCGTGACCGTCCACTTCGCACACAGTTTGATACAACCTCAACAAGCCGCCACCGCTCAGAATCGTTTCGGCACTGACGTGACCGATCTGCGCTTCGATGTGCGCCCGCAGCTGAGCTTCGCGGGGGCTGCCGACCGGCAGGTCGACGTGGCCGCCCTCCCCCGGCAGCGCCATCCAGCCGTTGCGCAGGCCGATCAAGGTGCCCACCCCCAGGCCGGTACCCGGACCGATGACCACGGCCGGACGTGCAGGGTCAGCCTCCCCTTCGCACACCAGCTGATACTCGTAGGGCTGCAGGCGGGTCATGCCCAAGGCCATCGCCGTGAAGTCGTTGATCAGCAGCAGGTGGCCCACCTGCAGGGTCTGGCAGAACGCCTTGCGGCTCAGGCGCCAATGGCTGTTGGTGAAGCGAAATTCGTCACCGTCCACCGGGCCGGCCACCGCCAGGCACGCGGCGCCGATATCGCCTTTCTGCAGTTTGAGGTCGGCCATGTACACGCCGATGGCGTGCTCGGGGCTGGTGTAGTCCGCCGTCGCGAAGACCCGGACCGAATGCAATGCGTCATTCTCCCAGATGGCGAAACGTGCGTTGGTACCGCCAATATCGCCAATGAGGGCGAGTGTCATCGCAAAATCTCCAACCCCGAAGTGAAGGCACTGGCGCCTTGCTCGGCCGAGCTGAAGGCCTGGCGCATGAACCCGAACAGTTCACGCCCGCAACCTACGCCGTTGGCCAAGGTGCCGACCGCCGGGGTGCGGCTGGCCAGCGTCTGGGCATCGACGCGCACCTGCAAGGTACCCTCGACACCGTCGACCCGGATGATATCGCCATCGCGCACCAAGGCCAACGGTCCGCCACTGGCCGCTTCGGGGCTGACGTGAATCGCGGCGGGAATCTTGCCGGACGCGCCGGACATGCGCCCGTCGGTAACCAGCGCGACCTTGAAGCCGCGGTCCTGCAGCACGCCGAGAAACGGCGTCATCTTGTGCAGTTCCGGCATGCCGTTGGAGCGCGGCCCCTGGAAGCGCATGACGGCGACGAAATCCTTTTCCAGTTCGCCGGCCTTGAACGCGTCGGCCAGTTCCTGCTGGTCCTGGAACACGCGGCAAGGCGCTTCTACCACCTGATTCTCCAGAGCCACCGCAGACACTTTCATGACGCCACGGCCCAGGTTGCCTTCCATCACGCGCAATCCGCCTTCGGCCGAAAACGGCCGCGCCACCGGGCGCAGAATGCTCTCGTCGAGGCTCGCCACAGGCCCTTCGCGCCAGACCAGACGGCCGTCTTCCAGAAACGGCTCGCGGGTATAGCGGCTCAGGCCGTGGCCGGCCACGGTGTTGACATCCTCGTGCAACAGGCCTGCACCGAGCAGCTCGCGAATCAGGAACGCCATGCCGCCAGCGGCCTGGAAATGGTTGATGTCGGCCTTGCCGTTCGGGTAGACGTTGGACAGGGTGGGCACGACCTCGGAAAGGTCGGCCATGTCCTGCCAGGTCAGGATGATGCCTGCTGCCATGGCGATTGCCGGCATGTGCAGGGTGTGGTTGGTCGAACCGCCCGTGGCGTGCAGGGCGACGATCGAATTCACCAGTGACTTTTCGTCGACGATGCGACCGATGGGCGTGAACTCGCCATTGGCTTTGGTCAGGCGCGTCACCTGATGAGCCGCTTCATGGGTCAGCGCGTCGCGCAGCGGCGTATTGGGGTTGACGAACGAGGCGCCCGGCAGGTGCAGGCCGAGCACCTCCATGAGCAGCTGATTGGTGTTGGCCGTGCCATAGAAGGTGCAGGTGCCCGGACTGTGGTAGGACTTCATCTCCGATTCGAGCAGTTCCTCACGGCTGGCCTTGCCCTCGGCATAGCGCTGCCGGACATCGGCCTTTTCCTTGTTGGAAATGCCCGACGGCATCGGTCCGCCAGGGACGAAGATCATGGGCAGATGGCCAAAGCGCAGGGCTCCCATCATCAAGCCCGGCACGATCTTGTCGCAGATGCCGAGCATCAGCGCACCGTCGAACATGTTGTGCGACAGCGCCACGGCTGTGGACAGCGCAATGGTCTCGCGGCTGGCCAGGCTCAGCTCCATGCCGGGCTCACCCTGGGTCACGCCATCGCACATGGCGGGCACGCCGCCGGCGAACTGGCCGACCGAGCCGATTTCACGCAGGGCCTGCTTGAGCTGTTCGGGGTAGGTTTCGTAGGGCTGATGCGCCGAGAGCATGTCGTTATATGACGAAACAATTGCGATGTTGGTCGCGTTCATCATGCGCAGTTGGTGCTTGTCTTCGGTGCCGCACCCCGCTACTCCATGGGCAAAGTTCGCACACTGCAGCTTGCCCCGCATGGGGCCGTCGCTGGCAGCGCTGTCGATCAGTTGCAGGTAGTGCTCGCGGGTAGCTTGGCTACGCGCGATCAGCCGTTGGGTGACCTCAAGGACGCGGGGATGCATGTGAAGAACTCCAGGCTTTGGGGGCGACCTCTGCAACACTCTGTCCGAACTACGACCTGTGCCAGGGCTCAAAGCCCTGCAGGCAGAATCGATGTGAAGGAAGGGTTGTACCGGTCACTCGTTGTAGATAGAACAAAATATTGCCACTAAAAAGGCTTGTTTTCTATTTCTATGCGAATAATCTTGTAATTCCAACAACAAAACAGATTACGTGACCTGCTTGCCCGGACCTGATCCAAGGGGAATCACCCAATCTGATTACAGGAATCACTCATGACCATTCGCATAGCAATCAACGGTTTTGGCCGCATCGGCCGCAATGTCCTGCGGGCACTCTATACCCAAGGCTACCGCCAGGACCTGCAAGTCGTCGCCATCAACGACCTGGGCGACAGCGCGATCAACGCCCACCTGCTCAAGTACGACACGGTGCATGGCACCTTCGACGGCACGGTGGAGCACGACAAGGAAGGCCTGACGGTCAATGGCGATCGCATCTCGGTGAGCGCTATTCGCAACCCGGCCGAGCTGCCGTGGAAGGCCGAGAACATCGACGTGGTGTTCGAATGCACCGGCCTGTTCACCGACCGTGAGAAGGCCGCGGCGCACCTGACCGCTGGCGCCCGCAAGGTGATCATCTCGGCCCCGGCCAAGGGCGCCGACGCCACGGTGGTCTATGGCGTCAACCATGAAGTGCTGCGCCAGTCCCACGAGGTGATCTCCAATGCCTCGTGCACCACCAACTGCCTGGCGCCGGTTGCCCAGGTACTGCACCGCGAGCTGGGCATCGAGCAGGGTCTGATGACCACGATCCATGCCTACACCAACGACCAGAACCTGATCGACGTGTACCACAGCGACCCCTACCGCGCGCGCTCGGCCACCCAGTCGATGATCCCCAGCAAGACCGGTGCTGCCGAGGCAGTAGGCCTGGTGCTGCCCGAACTTGCCGGCAAACTGACCGGCATGGCGGTACGCGTCCCGGTGATCAACGTATCGCTGGTCGACCTGACCCTGAACCTGTCGCGCGAAGTCAGCCGTGACGAAATCAACGCGCTGATGCAGGCGGCCGCCGAGCAGTCCAAGGTGCTGGGCTACAACACCCTGCCGCTGGTTTCGACCGACTTCAACCACAACCCGCTGTCGTCGATCTTCGATGCCAACCACACCAAGGTCAACGGCAAGCTGGTCAAGGTCATGGCCTGGTACGACAACGAGTGGGGCTTCTCGAACCGCATGCTGGACAACTGCCTGGCGCTGATCAACGCCAAGTAAGGCCCCATGGCGGCTGGATGCGGTTGATGCCGTCTCCAGCCGCGATACGCCCCGCAAAGATCGAAGCTTGACCAGGCACACAGATGATAAGCATTATCATCTACTGCTTTCTGGTCGGGTACTCTCGTGAGTCAATCACGTTTCAATTCTGTATTCATCTCTCAACGCTTGAGCCTGCTGCGCACCCTCCAGCGCATGGTACGCAACCCCAGCACCGCCGAAGACCTGCTTCAGGAAACCTACCTGCGGGTCAACCGAGCCTTGGGCGAGCGACGTATCGAGCACCTGGAACCCTTCGTGTTTCAGACAGCGCGCAACTTGGCACTGGATTATCTGCGCTCGCGGCGGGTGCACGAGCGAACCATGGTCGAAGACGTGCCCCTCGACGTGCTACAAAGCATTGCAGCAGTGAGCAGCACTCCAGATGAGGCGGCTCATGCGGAGCGCCTTCTGGCCAGGCTGACCATGAGCCTTGCGCGACTGACGCCGCGCCAGCAGCGGATTTTCATCCTGAGCCGAGTGCATGGCAGCAGTTATGTGGAAATTGCCGAGGAACTGCATGTCTCGGCAAGCACCGTACAAAAGGAATTGAAGTTGATCATGGCGATCTGCATCGGCGTCGCCCAGCGCCTGGAGGAGCATTCGTGAACCGGGAGCATCGACCTGAGCGGACGCCACTGACGCCTGCCATGGAGCAAGCCCTCGATTGGCTGATCGTCCAGCCCTGCGCCGACCCCGCCGAACAAAGGGCATTCGAGGCCTGGCTGCTGGCCGATCCCGAACATGCCGCTGCGTTCGAGCAAGCCCGCGCCGTATGGCACGGGGCGCCTGTGCAGGACGCCGCCGTGGCCCTGCAGACGCAGCGCCGACCGCCGGCGTGGCGGCGGCATTGGAAACCCTTCGCCACCGCCGCGCTGCTGGTGGTCGGTGTACTCAATTTCACCCATCTGCCGCTGCGCGTACAGGCCGCTCATCTGACCCAGGTCGGCGAACGCCTGCACCTGGAACTGGAGGACGGCTCCAAGGTGCTGCTCAACACCGATTCGGCCTTTTCCAGCCGAATCGACACCCGCCAACGCAACGCGCGCCTGTACGAAGGCGAAGCGTTTTTCGAGGTGCCGCCCAGCCGCCAACAACCCTTGCAGGTGCGAGCCGGCCCGGTGCGTGCCGATGTGCTCGACAGCGCCTTCGCCGTGAGCTACCACGATGGCCAGGCGCAAGTGCGGGTGCAGCGCGGCAACGTCGACCTCAGTGCCAGCCATGACGAGAAGGTCCGCCTGAACGCCGGCGACAGTATCCGCATCGGCCCCAAGGGGTTCGGCACGCGCGAGCGGCTCGATCCGCAGAAGGATCTGGCCTGGGTCCAGGGCCGGCTGATCTTCGAGAACTGCCCCATGGGCGAGGTGCTTGCCGAACTGCGGCGCTATTACCCGGGGTGGATCATCAACACCGACAAGAAGCTCGAGCAGGTGGCGGTGACCGGCAATTACCGCCTGGACAATCCGCTCGATGTGGTTCGCTCGTTGGCCCAGGTGACGTCGGCGCAGGTGCGGGAGTTTCCGGCACTGGTGATCTTGAACTGAAGGGCGCGACATTCCGGCAGGCCGGCACCCCGCATAATTATTTTTACGCTGTAGCGCTTCCCCATCCGTCTAGTCATAGCCAATGCAACTGATTCGCATTCGAATCGGTGACACTATAACGACACGCGACAGGGAGCGCTTTCGATGTCCACAGGTTTCACTCGTCCAACGTTCCACCACTCGGTGCTCGCCGCCGCCCTGCTGCTGGCCGCCCTGCCTGCCGTGGGCAATGCAGCGGAGCCGACACTGAGCAGCGCCCGCAACAGTGTCAGTCACTCCTTCAGCATCGCCCAGCAACCGCTGACGTCGGCCTTGAACGGCTTCAGCTCCACGACGGGATGGCAAGTCGGACTGCCCGCCGAGATCGCTCGGGACGTTGTCTCACCCGGCGCACGCGGCAACCTGACGCCGGAACAGGCACTGGATCGGCTGCTCGCGGGAACAGCGCTGCGCTACCGGAAGATCAGCGCCAACAATATCGTGCTCGAGCGCAGTCCGCCGGGTGCCGTGATCGCCCTGCAACAGATGACCGTCAGCGCCACCCGCCAGGAACAGAGCGCCGACAGCGTACCAAGCACGGTCAGCGTGCAGGGCCGCACGCAGCTGGACCGCGACAACGTCAACACGATTCAGGATGTGGTGCGTTACGAACCGGGCGTCTCAGCGGGCGGCACCGGCCTGCGCAGTGGCATCACCGGCTACAACATTCGCGGCATCGATGGCGACCGCATCCTCACCCAGGTCGATGGCGTCGAAGTGCCGGACAGCTTCTTCAACGGCCCCTATGCGCAAACCGAGCGCAACTACGTCGACCCGGAAATCGTCAAGCGCGTGGAAATCCTGCGCGGGCCGGCGTCGTCGCTGTACGGCAGCAGCGCCATCGGCGGGGTGGTCAGCTACTACACCCTGGACCCGGAAGACATCATCAAGCCGGGCAAGGACATCGGCGCGCGCCTGAAGACCGGCTACAGCTCGGCAGACGAGAGCTGGCTGAACTCGGCCACCGTGGCCGGCCGTACGGGTGACCTCGACGCCTTGCTGCATGTGAGCCAGCGCAACGGGCATGAAACCGAGTCCCACGCAGATCACAACACTACCGGCCTGAGCCGCACCGCGGCCGACCCCAAGGATGTGCGCTCCACCAACGTTCTGGCCAAGCTGGGCTGGAACTACGCCGACGACGCTCGGTTCGGGCTCACCTATGAAAAGTACAAGGACGACCGTGATGTCGACCTGAAAAGCGCCTATGGCGGCCCGTATGCCAATGGCAGCCCGCTGAATTTCTATCGATCGCGCGGTGGCAATGACACGGTCACCCGCGAGCGCTTCGGCTTGAACCACGACTTCGGCCTGGACAGCGTCGTGGCCGATCACATCAAGTGGAGCCTGAACTACCAGATCGCCAAGACCGACCAGCACACCGAAGAGCACTATGTGGTTCCGCGCGCACGCGATGTGCTGCGAGCGCGTGACACCCTGTACAAAGAGCGCCAGTGGGTGTTCGACCTGCAATTGGACAAAGCCTTTCAGGTGGGACAAACCGATCACCTGCTGACCTACGGCACGAACATCCGTCAGCAGAAGGTCACCGGCTCGCGCAGCGGCTACGGGACCTGCCTGACCGTGATGGGCAGCTGCCGCTCCATCGGCGCCGACAGTTCGACCGATCGCCTGGTCAAGTCCAGCGACTTCCCCGACCCGACCATCAACACCTACAGCCTGTTCGCCCAGGACGAGATCCGCTGGAACCAGTGGACCTTCCGGCCCAGCGCTCGCTATGACTACACCCAGCTCAAGCCCCGCCTGACCGATGAGTTCCTGCGCACCGTCAACCCCAAGGGCGAGTACACCGTGACCGACAGCGATCGGAACTGGCACCGGTTGTCACCCACGATGGGCGTGACCTACGACTTCGATGACCACTACACCTGGTACGGGCAGTACGCCGAAGGCTTCCGCACGCCCTCGGCCAAGGCGCTGTACGGTCGCTTCGAAAACCTGGGCGCCGGCTATACGGTCCAGCCCAATCCGGACCTGGATCCAGAGAAAAGCAGAAGCTATGAAACCGGTCTGCGCGGCAAATTCGAAACAGGCACCTTCGACATTGCGGTGTTCTACAACCAGTATCGCGATTTCATCAATGAGGATGCGGTCACCCCCGGGGCCACGTCCACAGTGTTCCAGAGCAACAACATCAAGCATGCCACCATCAAGGGCGTCGAGCTCAAGGGCCGCTTGAACCTGGACAGCTTCGGTGCACCGCAAGGTCTCTACAGCCAAGGCGCCATTGCGTACGCCCATGGCAAGAACGAAGACAACGGCCAACCGATCAACAGCGTCAATCCACTCAAGGGTGTCTTCGGACTGGGTTACGAGCAGCAGCAGTACGGCGGCCTGCTCAGCTGGACACTGGTCAAGCGGCAGAACCGAGTGGACAGCAGCGCGTTCAAGTCGCCGGACGGCAGCGGCGTGTTCAAAACGCCTGGTTTCGGCATCCTCGACCTGGCCGGTTACTACAAGGTCACCGACGACGTCACCGTCAACGCCGGCCTGTACAACCTCACCGACAAGAAATACTGGCTATGGGACGACGTACGCAGTTATGACGGTGTGGGCGAAGCGGCGGTGACATCGCCCGCCAACCTCGACCGTCTCACGGCTCCCGGTCGTAATTTCGCGATCAATCTGGTTTGGGACATCTGATAATGGCACTGTAGGGGCAGATAACCGCTGCCCCTGTGGTGGGATTTTTTTACGGTCCGCTGTGAGTCGATTCGTCTCGTCTACACAGCACCGCATTTTTGAAGGAATTCGCAATGACCGTCACCGAGCACACTCAGGACCACGCCCCACTGCGCTCCGCCCGCTTGCGCGCGATCAGCCAGGCGTTGCACGACAGCCTGGAAAATACCGTGGCCCGCTACGCCCCCTTCGATACGGCGGAAAGCTATGCGCGTTTTCTTCAGATGCAGTACCTGTTCCAGTCGGAGCTGCAGCACCTGTACAACGATCCTGCCCTGATCGCCTTGTTTCCCGACCTGCCCGGGCGCTGCCGCGCACAGGCGGCCAAGGCCGACCTGATCGATCTGGGCGTGGCCATTCCGCAGCCTGTTCCGGGCGCCCTCAGCGAGCCCAGCCGGGCGACGGCGCTGACCTGGATTCGTGTCTCCGAAGGGTCTAAACTCGGCGCCGCTATCCTGATCAAGCGGGCCAACGCCCTGGGCTACACGGAGAGTTTCGGTGCTCGCCATCTGGCCGAACACGAAGGCGGACGCGGCAAGGGCTGGAAAGCCTTCAACGCAATCTTCGATGCCCTGCCCTTCAGCCCGAGCGAAGAAGCGGAAGCCGACCAGGCGGCCAACGACGCGTTCGCGCGCTTGCAGGTGCTGCTGCAACACACCTACGCCGATCATCGGGACACGGCGCCGGCTTGAAACCCGACTGTATGGAACTCATGGACAACCCTCGCCCGCTCCCCTCAAAGATGGCCCGCGTGCTTTACGGCCTGCTGGCCTATACCAGCCTGATCATCGGGCTGATCGCGATCGTGGTGCCGGGGTTGCCCACCACCGAATTCATCCTGCTGGCCGCGTGGGCGGCAACCAAAAGCTCGCCACGGCTCAGCGCCTGGCTTGAGAACCACAAGTTGTTCGGCCCCATGCTGCACAACTGGCGCAATGGCAAGGTGATCACGCGCCGGACCAAGGTCAGCGCCACCGTCAGCATGGTGATCTGCTCGCTGGTGATGTGGTTCACCCTCAAGCAACACTGGCCGGTATACGCCGCCATCGCGGGCATGGTGCTCGTGAACCTGTGGATCTGGTCGCGACCCGAACGCGTCACTGCCGAGCGCTGACCCACAGCCTCGGCCCTACAGCTTTGAGCCATGGCAAGGCATACTGCCTGCCTCCGCTGTCCAGAATGCACGAAACCCATGCGTATCCACGTCAGCTTCATCGACCGTGTCGGCATCACCCAGGAAGTGCTGGCATTGCTTGGCGCTCGCAATCTCAACCTCGATGCCGTCGAGATGGTCCCACCCAACGTCTACATCGATGCGCCGACGCTCAGCCCGCTGGTCCTGGAAGAGCTGCACGATGCCCTGTTCCGGGTAAAGGGTGTGGAAGACGTGCGTGTGGTCGACATCCTGCCGGGACAGCGCCGGCATCTGCAGCTCGAAGCCCTGCTCGCCGCCATGGCCGATCCAGTGCTGGCGCTGGACAGTGCCGGCAATGTTCTGCTGGCCAACCCGGCCTTGGTCGAGCTGTATGGTCGCGAGCCGGCCGGGCAGTCGGTGGCCGATCTGTTCGCCGATCCGGCCCTGCTCGGTTCCCTGTTGGAACAGGGGTTCCGACTGCCACTGCGCGAGGTCAACCTGAATGGCCAGACGCTGCTGCTCGATGCCACACCCATCACCGACGCAGGTGCCTTGCTGACGCTGTACCCGCCCAACCGCATGGGTGAACGGCTGGCCGCCCTGCACCACGACCATGCCGAGGGATTCGATTCGCTGCTGGGTGACTCTGCACCCATTCGTGCGCTGAAAGCTCGGGCGCAGCGCGTCGCGGCTCTGGATGCGCCTTTATTGATCCAGGGCGAAACCGGCACCGGCAAGGAACTGGTGGCACGTGCCTGCCATGCCGTCAGCGCGCGCCACGGGGCGCCGTTCCTGGCCCTCAATTGCGCCGCGCTGCCGGAGAACCTCGCAGAGAGCGAGCTGTTCGGCTACGCCCCCGGCGCCTTCACGGGTGCCCAGCGAGGCGGCAAGCCGGGGCTGATGGAGTTGGCCCACCAGGGCACGGTGTTCCTCGATGAAATCGGGGAAATGTCGCCGTACCTGCAAGCCAAGCTGCTGCGTTTTCTCAACGATGGCAGTTTTCGCCGGGTCGGCGGCGACCGCGAGGTCAAGGTCAATGTGCGCATCCTCAGCGCCACCCACCGCAATCTGGAGCAGATGGTGGCCGAAGGGGCGTTTCGGGAAGACTTGTTCTACCGCCTCAACGTGCTCAACCTGAATGTGCCGCCGCTGCGCGAGCGCGGGGAGGACATCCTGTTGCTGGCGCGTTATTTCATGCAGCAGGCCTGCACCCAGATTCAGCGGCCGATGTGCCGACTGACGACCAATACCTTTCCTGCATTGCTGGGCAATCATTGGCCGGGCAATGTCCGGCAGTTGCAGAACGTGATCTTTCGCGCCGCTGCGGTCTGCGAAAGCAATACGGTGGATATCGGCGATCTGGATATTGCCGGTACCCGCGTGACCCACCGCAACGACGGTGAGGTGGTCAGCCTGGAGCAGGCGGTGGGCGCCTACGAAAAAGCGCTGCTGGAAAAGCTGTACCCCAGCTACCCGTCGAGCCGCCAATTGGCCAGTCGACTGCAGACGTCACATACGGCCATTGCCAACCGGTTACGCAAATACGGTATCGGTAGCGCATCCTGATACGTGACACGGCCTGCACTGTATCGATTCCAATACACTGTACGCAATCCAATACACTCTTGTCTGATGCGCCCTGTAGCAGCGGCGCGAGCCGCGTCCGGGCTTGCCGAGGTGTATTCGACAGACCGCGTTGGTCGCCGATACGGCTTGCGCCGCTGCTACAGGGGTTGTCGCGGAGAATGGACCAGGGCGGTGCGTAGCGTTTTCGTTACAGCCACTCTGCTGCTGGACGTGGGTCATCTGCCTGGAGGCCTTGAAGTGTGTGGCTTTGAGAAATCTGGCAACCATCTTGCTACGTAACCGCCATTGCTGAACCCCAAATCATTGCGGAGTTTCCATGAGCGAGTTGCGTTTCACCGTCGAACACGAATGGCTACGCCTCGAAGCCGACGGCAGCGTCACAGTCGGCATCACCCCTTTTGCCCAGAACGCCTTGGGCGATGTCGTGTTCGTGCAGTTGCCCGAACTGGCCCACCACGCGCGCGATGCCGAGGTTTCGGTGCTGGAATCGGTGAAGGCTGCCAGCAGCATCAACATGCCGCTCGATGGCGAGATCGTCGAGGTCAACGCAGCGCTCGATGCCGCCCCGGAACTGGTCAATCAGGACCCACTGGCACAGGGCTGGTTCTTCCGCTTCATCCCCGATGACCTGGACCAGGTTCACGCCTTGCTCGACCAGCCCGCCTACGACAACCTGATCGCCGCCCAAGGCTGAGGATCGACCATGACTCGCGCCATTGCACTGCACACCGACAACGAATTCATCGCCCGCCACATCGGCCCCGGCCCTGCCGACGAGCAGGCCATGCTCGATTTTCTCGGCTACGAGAACCTGGACGCGCTGAGCGCCAGCGTCATCCCCGAAAGCATCAAGGGCACCAGCGTGCTCGGTCTGTCTGCCGGGCAGAGCGAAGCCGATGCATTGGCCGCCATCAAGGCCATTGCCCAGCAGAACCAACTGTTCAAGAACTACATCGGTCAGGGCTATTACAACACCCATACGCCTGCGCCGATTCTGCGCAACCTGCTGGAAAATCCTGCGTGGTACACGGCCTACACGCCGTATCAGCCGGAAATTTCTCAGGGCCGCCTGGAAGCGCTGCTGAACTTCCAGACCCTGATCAGCGACCTGACCGGCCTGCCCATCGCCAATGCCTCGCTACTCGACGAAGCGACCGCGGCTGCCGAAGCCATGACCTTCTGCAAACGCCTGAGCAAGAACAAGAGCAGCCAGCGCTTCTTCGCCTCCAGCCACTGCCACCCGCAGACCCTGGCCGTACTGATCACCCGCGCCGAGCCCTTGGGCATCGAGGTGGTCGTCGGCGACGAGCACGAGCTCGCCGACACCGACGGCTTCTTTGGCGCACTGCTGCAGTACCCCGCCAGCAACGGCGACATTTTCGATTACCGCGAACTGGTCGAGCGCTTCCACGCTGGCAACGCTCTGGTGGCCGTGGCCGCGGACCTGCTGGCCTTGACCCTGCTCAGCCCGCCGGGTGAATTCGGTGCCGACGTGGCCATCGGCAGCGCCCAGCGTTTTGGTGTGCCGTTGGGTTTCGGCGGCCCGCATGCGGCGTACTTCTCCACCCGCGACAGCTTCAAACGCGACATGCCAGGCCGTCTGGTCGGCGTGTCGGTGGACCGCCACGGCAAGAGCGCCCTGCGCCTGGCCATGCAGACCCGCGAGCAGCATATCCGCCGCGAGAAGGCCACCAGCAACATCTGCACGGCGCAGGTCCTGCTGGCCAACATCGCCAGCATGTACGCGGTCTACCACGGCCCGGCTGGCTTGATCCAGATCGCTCGGCGCACCCATCAGCTCACCGCCATCCTGGCGCGCGGCCTGACGCAACTGGGCGTGCGCGTCGAGCAGCAGCATTTCTTCGACACCCTGACCCTTGCCATCGGCAACGCGACCAAGCGCCTGCATGAGCAGGCCCGTGCCGCGGGTATCAACTTGCGCGAGGTCGATGCCGAGCGCGTGGGCATCTCGCTGGACGAGACCACCCGCCAGGCCGATGTGGAAGCGCTGTTCGCGCTGTTCCACAACGAAAGCACCCAGGTGACCTTCCAGACCCTGGCCGACGAAGTCACCGATCAACTGCCCGAAGCCCTTCTGCGTCAGTCGGCGATCCTGCAACATCCGGTCTTCAACCGCTATCACTCGGAAACCGAGCTGATGCGCTATCTGCGCCGCCTGGCCGACAAGGACCTGGCCCTGGATCGCACCATGATCCCGCTGGGCTCCTGCACCATGAAGCTCAACGCCGCCAGCGAGATGATCCCGGTCACCTGGGCCGAATTCGGCCAGTTGCACCCTTTCGCACCGGCTGCGCAGAGCCAGGGCTATCAGTTGCTGACCGATGAGCTGGAGAGCATGCTGTGCGCCGCCACCGGTTACGACTCCGTGTCCCTGCAGCCCAACGCCGGTTCCCAGGGTGAGTACGCCGGGCTGCTGGCGATTCGGGCCTACCACCAAAGCCGCGGCGAAGCGCACCGCGACATCTGCCTGATTCCGTCCTCGGCCCACGGCACCAATCCGGCCACGGCACACATGGCCGGGATGCGCGTGGTGGTCACCGCCTGCGACGCGCGCGGCAACGTCGACATCGAAGACCTGCGCGCCAAGGCCATCGAGCACAGCGACAAGCTGGCAGCCCTGATGATCACCTACCCGTCCACCCATGGCGTGTTCGAGGAAGGTATCCGCGAGATCTGCGCGATCATCCACGACCACGGTGGCCAGGTGTACATCGATGGCGCCAACATGAATGCCATGGTGGGCCTGTGCGCGCCGGGCAAGTTCGGCGGCGACGTGTCCCACCTGAACCTGCACAAGACCTTCTGCATTCCTCATGGCGGTGGCGGTCCGGGTGTCGGCCCGATCGGCGTGAAAGCGCACCTGGCTCCGTTTCTGCCCGGCCATGCGGCCCTGGAACGCAAGGAAGGCGCCGTCTGCGCAGCGCCGTTCGGCAGCGCCAGCATCCTGCCGATCACCTGGATGTACATCCGCATGATGGGCGGCGACGGTCTCAAGCGCGCTTCCCAGGTGGCCATCCTCAACGCCAACTACATCGCCCGGCGCCTGGAGCAGCACTACCCGATTCTGTACGCCGGCAGCAACGGCCTGGTGGCTCACGAGTGCATCCTCGACGTGCGTCCGCTCAAGGACAGCAGCGGCATCAGCGTCGATGACGTCGCCAAGCGCCTGATCGACTTCGGCTTCCACGCCCCGACCATGTCGTTCCCGGTAGCGGGCACCCTGATGATCGAGCCGACCGAAAGCGAATCGATGGAAGAACTCGACCGCTTCTGCAACGCCATGATCCAGATCCGCGAAGAAATTCGCGCGGTCGAGGAAGGCCGTCTGGATCGCGACGACAACCCGCTGAAGAATGCGCCGCACACGGCCGCCGAGCTGGTCGGCGAATGGACCCACGCCTACAGTCGTGAACA
>Ga0308171_1001700_pt1 | contig 27430 bp, 31 predicted proteins | sample PhyGR1_FD_202135 | JGI IMG/M metagenome (GOLD analysis project Ga0308171, IMG submission 202135) | Phyllosphere microbial communities from UC Gill Tract Community Farm, Albany, California, United States - DLSLSG.R1 | ecosystem: Host-associated > Plants > Phyllosphere > Unclassified | place: USA...
ACTGGCTTGAAGCCGCGGGCCTCCAGCATCTGACCGGATTGCCTCGACAGACATTTGACCACTTCTTCGTGGCGCGCCAGGCGGTGGAAGACGGGCTTGGTATCGGGATCGGTCCGCTTCCCATGCTGGATATCGACATTGCCAGCGGAAGATTGATGACTCCGCTTCCCGACATCCGGGTCCCGAGGACCGGCTATGTCGCTGTCATCCCCCGTCAGGCCGATTCTGGAAATCTGGTTCGCGGCTTTGTTGACTGGCTACTCGACGAAGCGCGCGGTGAAAACATTCGCGACGGAGACAGTTGTCAAGCAGCGGAATAGCAGTGCCTACAAACCCAGCCCCAGCTGCCGCCCCAACTGCCACGACACCGATCCGCCCTGCACGACGCCCGCGACTTGGCGGCCGAGTTGAGGGTCGATGACCGACCGCCATGGAACAAGCGTGAACTCGTGGGATTTTTCAACGATGGCGAACTTTCCGCTCGATAGCTGGACCGTCCCCGTGAACTTGCCGCTGATCTTCTCGCCGTCCGCCGTCGCCCGGAACGGCAATCCCTTGCTTCCGGCCATTTCCGCACCGACGCGGGCCACCTCGCGCTCGCGCAGCGTGGCGAGAAGGTTGCACCGGTAGAAGATACGGCCATTCTGCTGGCGGGTGGCGTCGCCCTGTTCGATATGATGGTCGCGGCGCTGATCCATGGCCTCGCGCACCTGCTGGCCGAATCCGGCCGGAGCGAGATCCGATGCGTCGTTGGCGAGCATCCGCCGGTCGAGCCAGGTCGCGCCGTCCGCCCCGATTTGTTTCTCCAGATCGAAGGCCGAGAGGACACGGATGCTGGCCTGACGGTTGCGGCCGGCATCATAGGCTACGGCGCGGCTCTCGAAGTCTTCAGGGTTACGCCATTGGTCGGCGTCGATCCGCTCGGCGATGCCGACGCGGCGTAGCGCCTCCAGTCGGCGCTCATGGGCATCGACATAGCCCTTATAGTCGCCGCCCGGAATGCGGCCCTCGAACTTCGCCTGTTCGAGGTGGCGGCTGGGTCGATAGATACCATTCTCCGAGATCGCAGCGATGGTGCGATCAGAGGGACGTTGCCCCGTGTCGGCGGGACCGACTTCGACGATGCTGCCGATCCGCGCATCCTCGACGCGGGCCGGGTCGATCCCCGGAACATGATGCGTCCGGCCGTCGATCCCGTCCACCACGAGCGTCAGGTTCTCACCCATCTCGTCGGTCAGATACTTGTCAACGACGCGGCCGACGATAGGTGCCGCCGGTGCTGCATCGTGAATCTGGAAGGTCATCGGGTCACGCTCCAGGCCGTCGGCCTTCAGCGCCTTGTGCATGTTGCGGATGATGTCGCCGCGCTCGCCGAGTTCGCGCAGCGCTGGTTCCATCTTCGCGCCAAGCTCCCAGACGCCGGGCCCATGCTCCGTGGCCAGCCCCATCTTCTCCAGCTTGACGAGGCGGCGCAGGCGCAGGGTTCGGCTGAACTGGCGGCGCGGATCGTCGGGTTCATGGCGCAGGTCGAGGAACCGTTCCTCAGCCTCCTCGGCCATGGCACGGTCGATGCGTGTGAAGCGGTCCTGATCGATTTCGGCGGACAGTTTGCGGCTCTGCTCGATCTCGGTCACCGGGCCGAGTTCCAGAATGGTCAGTTCGCTCGCCCGCTCGCGAATGCCATTGGCGAGATAGTCGCCATTGATGACCAGGTTTTCGCCCAGCTCGTCCTTCCCCCGGACGATGACATGCACATGGGGATGGCCGGTGTTGTAATGATTGACGGCGACCCAATCGAGCTTCGTACCAAGGTCGGCCTCGACGCGGCTCATCAGATCGCGGGTGTGCTCGGTGAGATCTGAAAGATCGGCGGCATCTTCGGGCGAAACGATGAAGCGAAACTGGTGGCGATCATCCTTGCCGCGATCGAGGAAGGCATCTCCATCGGCGCGGTGCTCGGTGGCGGAATAAAGCTGACCGCGCTCGCCATCGCGCGAGGTTCCGTCTCGCTGGATATAGCGCAGATGGGCAGCCCCTTTGCCGTTCTTCCCCGCGCTCTGGACATAACGGGTTTTGACGACGACGCGGCGCATTCCAGATGTACTGTGACGCCAACCGCCCGACAGGGTTCGGGCGCGGACGAAGGCCGCACCCCGGCCGCGCTTCACGCCCGGACCTTTGCCAGCCCGCGACGTCTTTCCGCCCTTTCCGGCCGAACCAGATGGAGGCGACGAGGACGTCCGAGATGCTAATGATGATGATCTGCCGGAACTGTTGCTATGCTGACGCGCCAGTTTCTTCGCCTGCGTCAGAAAGCTCTTCGCCTTGCCCGCTTTCGGCACGTCGGATTTGATCCGACCTGGCCTGGGGCGAAAGGGGTTCTCGTCGTCGGTGCTCATGAGCGTATTCCATGTCGTTTAGGCACGCAAACGGCAGATATTCGGCTATAGTGCCGGTCAAAGCCCAGTAAAGCCAAGGCTTTGCACCAGATCGCGGCACCCGAGGCCCAAAAGCAGGGTGCCGCGCGCCGCGCCCCAAAACAGTGTGCAGACAAGGGCTTGCCCAGAAACCGACCCGACTGGGTGCCGGTTTCCTTTATCTTGCCCTCCGCCTTCGCTGCCCTTTTTGCCCTTCCTGCCGGGAATACAGCCAGGCGACCCCTTGCCTGACTGCACACCGGAAGCGAACCGAAACAACGTGGAGAGGCCATGCTCATGGCGCATCTCCGTTGCTCGCATGGGCCACGAATATGCCGTCGTCCTGCGGCTCCTGATCGACGGAAACGCGCATAGGAACGGTTGCACGGACATCGTTCGACGGCTGATTGGCCGCCGCCGAATTGCCGCTGGATTGCGCAACAAAAAGCGGAGCTTCGCGCCAATCCGGCGGTGGCGGCGGCACGAACGCCGGCACATCAGACGCAGTCGCAAGCCCAAGAACAGGTGCGAGCGTGGCGACATATGCGCGTGTTTCTGCGGGCAAAGCGCGGCCTGTCGCCAGATGCTCATCATAGCGACTCGGACCGGCATTGTAGGCGGCGAGCATGGCCGCGACATTGCCATAGCGGTCCCACATCTCCCGCAGATACGCCGTACCTGCGAGGATGTTGTCGCGTGGATCGTAAGGATCACGCCCGAGACCATGGCGGCTGCGCAGGCCCGCCCAGGTGTCGGGCATGACCTGCATCAGTCCCATTGCACCCGCCGATGAGATGGCGCGCACATCTCCCGCGCTTTCCACACGAAGCACGGCCCGAATCCAGTGCTCAGGAACACCGAAACGCTGTGACGCCTCTGCAATGAAAGCAGCTTGGGGATGCGCTGCGACAGGCGCGGTTTGCGGCGGTGCCTGCGCAATGGCTGGCGTCAATCCACTGCCAGCCGACAGCAGGGCCGTGAAGAGAAGAAGGGCTCGGGATCGCATGATCTCAGTCCCGATCTTCGCGGGGGCGCGGGCGGCTCCAGTGCAGCGACCATGACGAGCCTGCATCGTCGTCGCGGAACAGGTTGGCGCGGATCGGCTGCGGCAAGGCGGGATCGTCAAGCAGCAACGAGAAATATTCGCCAGCCTTTTCGCCGGTGCGTTTCCATGCAGCGCCGACCTCGGGGCCGTCATCAGCACCGTGATGGACACGGTAGTCTGGCGCATTTTCGGCGTCCGAATGCTCGGCTGGTAGGATGGTAAGCTCACGGAAGAGCGTGAGCGTGTGAAGTCGCCCGGAAAAGCCCGTTTCATCGCGCGTGAACAATCCGATCTGTGGCATGAAAAATCTCCTATCGTTGAGGGTTCGGCGTGGGTTCAATGCGTGGCCGCCCGCCATTCGTAGCGACCATCGCCTTCCTCATCGGTCCAGAGCGGGAGCGCCCGGCCGATGACGGAACTGGCGGGAACAGGTCCGAAGTAACGGCCATCGAGGCTGTCCCGGATTTCCCAATTCATGAGGAAGAGTTCACCGTCGCCGATGATGCGGCAGCCCTGCCAGACCGGCAGATCCCGGCCCATGCGGTCGCGCGCCAGCGCGTCGCCCATCTCGACATGATCAACAGTAATGATCGCACCGCTGCGGCAGACGCGCTGTCCCGGCAGGCCGAGGACGCGCTTCAGCAGCGGCATGCCGCGTCCGATATAGCCACGCTCTACCATGAACCGCTCCAGCGGCTCAGACGGCATGATGGCGACCAGTTCGGGAGCTTCAAGCGCATCGGCGGGAGCAACCGTGTAGAAGCCGATGGGCGCGCTGGCAGTCGCATTCCAGATCAGTCGGGTTGGCAGATCGGCAACCGCCGTGGCGACAAGCGTGCCGACCGCCAGGATGGACACGCCGAGGATATGACGGCGGCTCATGGTGCGATCCTCCGGCGCCTGATCCACGCGGCATGGCGCTCCGGGGTGTAGGGATTGGGCTCCTGACCGGCGCTCAAACGGTTGTGGACGTGCCGCCAATGGTCCGGCGCAACATCGGCCGGATCGACGCCAAGCGCGTCCACGGCGTCGATCAGGGCCAGCACCCGCTGGACCTTCGGCCAGCCCTCGATACGCAGCAGGATCTCGCCGCCAGGACGAACGAAGGGCACGGTCTGGTACGGTTCGCCGCGACCAACGGCGCGCAGGATGTCGAGCCGCGAGACAATGGTGCCGTAATCGTTGGAGGCCCAGCGAATGAAAGCGAAGATGCTGTCGGGCGCAAAACCGACTAGGCTGCGACGGCGGTCGATGATCTGCTCAAAGCTCTTGCGACCAAAGCTTATCCAGCGCTCGACCTTCTTCTTCTGAAAGGTCAGTTCGACCAATGTTGTGAACGGTGCAGGCCCGTCTGCCAGCGGATGTTCATGCGCTGCACGCACGGTTTTGCCGGTCATGGCTGGTCTCCTTCGGTGGGTGGAAACTCGCGGACTAGCAGCTCGCGCAGCATCACGGCGACGGTGACGCCACGCCGGAAAGCGGCAACCTTGATGCGCCCGCGCAGTTCGGGCGTGATGTCGATGGTCAGACGGGCGGTGTACGCCTCCGTAGCCGTCAGGCCAGTTGGCGGCGCATCGGCGGCTCTGACCCAGCTATCGGGATTGCCCGGACGCGATGCGAAGCCGGATTTGACGGGCGGACGTGTCATGGCATCCTCCCGATACGGAGCGCATCCACCTCAGCTGCAAGCGCGATGATCTCCTGTGCGGCGCGTTCTCCGCCATCGGTCTCGGAGACCAGCCGTCCGGTCTGTGCGGCGTCGGCGAAGGCGACACGCTGGCCGACGGTTGTTGCCAGCAAGGGCGGATCATGCTCAGCCAGTGTCTCGGCCGTTTCGCGGGCGATGACGGTGCGCGCACCGCATCGGTTCAGCAGAAAACGGGCGGCCAGTTCAGGGCGGTAGATGCGTGCTTCGTTCAGCAGCGCCAGCATCTCGGCGAAGGCCCAGCCGTCGAAAGGAGATGGCTGCACCGGGATCAGCACCAGATCGGCTGCAAGCAGCGCTGAGCGCATCAGAGCAGCGACACGGGGCGGACCGTCAATGACGACATGATCGGCGTCCCGCGCCAGCTCTGGTGCTTCGCGGTGCAATGTATCGCGGGCAAGGCCGATGACGGTGAACAGCCTTGGGAGCCCTTCATGGCTGCGCCTCTGCGACCAGTCGAGTGCGGAGCCTTGCGGGTCGGCATCGATCAGGATGACCCGCTTGCCTTGCGCAGCCCAGGCTCCGGCAAGATACAGCGCCAGCGTGGTCTTGCCCACGCCGCCTTTCTGATTGAGGAGCGCAACGATCATGGCGTACCCCGCCCAGGTCGGCGGAAAGTGGCACTGGCACCGTGCCTCCCATGCGCGCGCGTCAACGAAGAAAAGTTAGATTCTATGTTAGATTCTAAGTTAGCAGTCGGATTCTTCTCTTCGTTCCAGAGACTTAACTGGGGTTCGTGCGCCTGATGTGCCGATAGTGTTGCGCCTGATGTACCGATACCCTTTGCGCCTGATGTACCGACGGCATTCACAATGTTATCCACAGGCACTGTGGATAGATTTTCAGGGCGGATTCGCAGCAGTTCGCGGCGATCTTCGCGTAGGATCTTGAGCCTGTAACCGGGCAGCGGCTGGCGGGCCGCGATGCGGCGCAGGTCCAGCGCAAAATCGGAGATCCGGGCCATGCTGCCGGATTTCTGGTGAAGGTGCGCAACCTCGAACGCCCAGCCATGCGGCTGATGTCCGGCATGTTTGCGAGCGACACGGTAGAGCCAGCGCTCGATGCCGCCGGTCAGCCGGAAATAGTCCGGGTCGATGGTGAGGACCAGCGACCGGTCAAGAACGCTGTTGTAGAACCACTCGGGCAGGACGAACTCCATGCCCTCGACACGCCCATCGCGCGTCGTCATCTCTTCCCATTCGTTGATCCAGGAGAACTGGCGGCGGCGCCAATGCTTGCCGTTGCGGATCGTCGTGGCCACGACGGTGGATTGCAGCCGGGCCAGCGTCGCCTTCAGCAGCATATATTGCCGGTTTCCGGTGTCGCGCCCAATGGCGCGCAGCAGATGATAGGGCGTAAAACGGAAGAAACGGGATGTCTTGATGCCATTGTTTTCGGCGGCGACGATCTGGCTTGCAGCCCAGATCAGCACATCGGCATCCCAGATCGTCGCCATGCCATGTTCGGGCATCCCGAACACCTGTACCTCAACATCGGTAGTCTTGTAGAGAATCGGCTTCGTGCGCGGCGTCTTCGCCAGCGAGAAGAAAGGCCGTTCCATCAGATCGCGCTGGTCGCGCGGACTGGCATCGCCGGTTGCGACGACGAAGGGATCGAGGTGGCTGCGCTCGCTACCGCCTTCTCTCCGCAAGCCGTCAGGGTGATCGACGCGCCGCATTCAGAGCTTGCTCCGCTCTTCAGGCGTTAAAGGCCGCGCCGGAAAAACCGTGCCGGCATCCTTGTCACTGGTGGATTTGCGCGCGCCGATGTCGGCCCAGGACTGGAGATCCTCGACGGTATAGAGCACGCGGCCACCGATTTTGCGATAAGTCGGGCCGGTCCCGTAGGTCCGGTGCTTTTCCAGCGTGCGAAGAGAAATACCAAGGAAACGTGCTGCCTCCTGAGTACGCAGCATGCGCGGTGGCATTTCCGTATTGCGGCGCTCGGCCATGAGATCACCTCCGGTTCGTCAGGTTGATGCGGCTGCCGGAGACGGCGGCGCGCTATGGCGAACCATGGGAAGTGATCGGCGGCGGGTAGCGTGCCGCATTTGTGCCTATGCGCAGACGGCACCCCCGAACGGGGCTATATCAGCGCGAAAAGACGTGAGATTTCAGCAACTCAGGGAGGTCGATGCGGATTCGCTCAAGACATCGGCGCGCAGTTCGGCTATGAATGCAGATGGAGCAGACGCACTGCTCCGGGGCTTAGTAACCCCTGTTGACGGTTGGTGTCGGCCGTGACGGCACCACACTCCTTGACCCTATGGTCGGGGAGCCTGTGGCGTATGCAACAGGCTTTCCAGCTAAAGGCCATGGGGCCGTTCAACACGGTTACTAACTCCCCGATCACCAGGAGTCAGAGAGTTTTATTGCGGGGGCGAACCGCAGAAACTCTTCTGAAAGAAGGGGAATGACCGTGAAAGCACCCATCGAACTTGATCCCGATGTGGATGATCTGGCCCCGTCCGGTCATGTTATCACCGCCTATGACGAGCAGCATTTCGTGACCTATCTGCGTCTTCTTGACGCCAAGGCCGAGGATGCGGACTGGAAGGAAGTGGCGCAGATTGTTCTGCACCGCGATCCGGCATCTGATGAGATGCGAACCCGGCGATGCTGGCAGAGCCATCTGGAACGCGCTCAATGGCTGTCGCGGGAAGGTTACAGGCAAATAATGGAACAGACTGCGGCAAACAGAAATTGGTGAGATTGCTTCATTTGCCTTTTGATCGTGGAAACGGCTTGAGCGGATAATGCAAAAGCAGCCGATAGCCCCCGCGCATCATCCTGATGCCGTGGGCAACAAGGCGACGTGCCTTATTCTTGCGCGGATCAGTCTCGAAATCTTCCTTATTGCCACGGAAGCCGAGTAAAACTTCGGCAACGGCCCGATAGCTTTCCCCGTGCAGCCGTGCGTCCAGCGCCCGTAGCGACAGAAGGTGCCATTGCCGAAGCTGCGCCGGCATGGCACGAATATCCGGTCCCGGAGAGCGGCCTGTCAGACACCGCCAGAGGCGGCGAGCCGCATGGGCGCGTAATTCCATGAACTCGTCCATAGGCAGGATTGCAGCATAGAAAACCGCGGCATTGATCGCCCCCTGCGGCATCCAGAATTGATGCTCCACCCCGTCGACACGCCAGATGGCGTGCCAGCCATCCGGCGCGCGGCGCAGGAGCAGGCCGTCGAGATGTGCGAGAGCGACAAGCCGTTCGCCATCGGGATCATTTCGTTCGACTGGTGACAGAATAATGGCCTGCGGATTGAAATGCGGCGACCAGAAAGGCGGTGCGCCGTCAGGCTGCGCGTCGGGGTCGTGTGCGAAATCGCACCCCCCAGCGGGAAGCAAAGGCGTCAACCTCTTCTCCCGTGGGTTCTCTCCTCTGCGCGAGTCTCTCGACGTCATGGCGATAATCTTCGTTACGACGAAGGTATTCCCAAGCGAAACCGGCGGGCGGAAGGTCTTTGACGTGTTTATATGCCGCCGGATTACGCCAATCTATGCTCTGCATGGCGCGTCCTCCCAAAGCCGGACGGCGCAAGGCCATGCCCGACCTGAAAAGGCTGCTGTATTGAATGGTTTTGCGGTAGCGTGCCTAACCCGATAAGTGGATCGCCTAACCCGATCAATCCATTCAACAATCTCTCGCTATCATCGTTGTGTGCCGTGTGAGAGATGCTCTGACGACATTCCCGTGTCAGTAATCGAAGCCGAATGGCGAAAAGGCGGCCGCCCATTCTAGGCCGGTCCGCGCCGAAGGACTGATCATGATGACGAACAGCATAAAGGAGTTCGTCCGCATGCCGGGTGGGCGGGTGGAGAACTGGGTGTAGCAGTTACGGTGGGCGAGACGAGTTTCTTGCGGGCATGAGAAAGGCCCCGACCTTGCGGGTCGGGGCCTTTGTGCCTCGCATCAGTCGCTGCGGCGACCGTTGGTACGGGACCAGATAAGGGAGAAGGTGTCGCCATCTTCCTCGTCGAAGAGGTTGGCGTAGATCGGAGCGTTGAAGCTCGGATCATCCAGCTTGAGGCCCAGATAGTCGCGGCCCTCGTTGGAGCGCTTAGACCAGGCGGCGCCGATTTCAGCGCGGCCGACCAAAACCCGGTGGCTGGGGGCGTTTTCGCCGGTGGCGCGCAGGTCGGGGACGATGCGCACGCCCTTGGCCTGGACGCTGAGGGTGACGATTTCGCCGGTGAATTCGTTCGAGCCGGTCTTCTTGAAGGTGCCGATGGTTGCCATTTTAAGTCTCCGTTTTCCTGACATTTCCGCCAAGCGAAAGCGCCTGAAGGAAAGTCAGCCATGCCTGACCGGGGAAACCATGCTGGATGACAGACCGCCAGAGGATGAGAATATTGATGCCTGAATAGGATCGGCCGGATGAAGCATTTCTCGGCAGGCCCAGCGGGGCAGTATCGGGTGACGCGCCCCAGGGCTGGACCCATGGCAGACGCCCTTGCTCCAGCTCGGCGATGATCTTGTTGGTGATGTCATCGTATAGGTTGCTGCGCGCGCCACCTTCCACAGGGCTGCGATCGTGTCCGGCCATCGGGATGATCTCCGCGACAGGCGCCGGAAGCCTCTCTTCCAGCCCTCAACCCGTCACGGAAAATCCGTCCGCACTCTCATTCGCGAGGGGCGTTGCGGGGTCTCCCCGCTGATGGGGGTGCGTCGGCAACGCCAGTGCCGACCAGGGGGAAGGCTTCCCCCCAACATAGGTCGCAAATCCATACACCTTGCAAATGCGTCGAACCGTAATCGATGTTTTGGTCCCACGTTGTTTAGCGCGGCCAGATCTGTGAAGGGCTTTTCATGGCAGGATGAAGGAGTTTCCCCATGGGACCTACGGTGGAGTTTCTCACCCCTGGGAAGAGTATTAGCGGGGGAAGCAATAAATGGACGCCAGAATTCAAGGCTAGGCTGGTCTCAGAAACTCTTCGGCCTGGCGCACGGGTTGTTGATGTTGCGCAGCGTTATGGCGTTCGGGCAAACCGTTTATCTATGTGGCGGACGTTGGCCAAACGTGGTCAACTGGTTTTGCCCGCACCTGACGACGGAATAGAATTCGCAGGATTGGTGATCAGCGAGCCCTTGGCGGAACAATCGGGCTCTGACACCAGCTGCGTGGAGATATGCATTGGTCCAGTGACAGTCCGCCTTGAATCGGGTGCGCCAATTTCGCGTATTGTTGCAGTGGCGCGTGGACTGGCGGTCTCAGGATGATATTTCCTTCCAATCGGGTGCGTATCATGGTGGCGACAACACCTGTCGATTTCCGTAAAGGCCATGACGGGCTTGCTGCGTTGGTGAAGAACGAACTGCGCAAGGATCCATTTACGGGAACTGTATTCGTGTTCCGCTCGCGCAAGGCGGATCGGTTAAAACTGATCTACTGGGACGGCACAGGTATGGTTCTGGCTTATAAGCGTTTGGAAGCCCATACGTTCAGCTGGCCAGAGATCCGGGATGGGCTGATATCATTGAACCTTGCGCAGTTTGAGGCTTTGTTTGCAGGGCTTGATTGGCGACGCGTGCGGGCGGTGGAAGCCCGAGCGCCAATGACTATTTAAATGGCCACCAATTGCTGCGACAAGGTGACTCTGACAGCCTAATAGTCAAGCATATCAAGGTCGGATTTGGTAAGTTCGACCCATGCTGGATGCCGCCGACCTGCCCAATGATATTGCTGAATTGAAGGCGCTACTGATTGCAGCAACGGCACTCGGTCTTCGTAAAGATGACCGCATTGCGCGACTGGAGAAGCTGGTTGCAGCCTTCAAACAGGCCGCTTTTGGACGTAAGTCAGAGAAGATTAATCCTGAGCAGTTTGATCTGCCCCTGGAAGACTTGGAAACAGCAATTGCGGCGATCCATGCAGAAGATGAAGCGGATACAGCTTCAGAGAAGCCTGCATCAAAGCCACGTGCCATCAATCGCGGTTCTTTACCAAAGCACCTGCCGCGCATTGATGAAGTCATTGAACCAGAAAGTCTGATTTGCGCCTGCGGTGGTTGTCTGCATTGCATTGGCGAAGATGCTTCTGAGCGTCTGGATGTGATCCCTGCGCAGTTTCGTGTCATTGTCACGCATCGCCCTAAATACGCATGCCGCGCCTGTACGGATGGTGTTGTGCAAGTGCCAGCACCCGCCCGATTGATCCCGTCAGGCTTGCCGACGGAAGCAACGGTCGCACATGTTCTGGTTTCCAAATATGCGGACCACCTTCCGCTTTATCGGCAGGCCCAGATTATGGGCCGTCAGGGCATCGACATAGACCGCTCGACACTGGCTGATTGGGTGGGACGGGCAGCCTTTGAGCTGCGCCCTGTCTTTGATGCGCTCATTGCTGATCTGAAGCGATCGAACAAACTCTTCATGGATGAGACGCGTGCACCTGTTCTTGATCCCGGATCAGGAAAGACCAAAACAGGATATTTTTGGGCTTTGGCGCGGGATGATCGACCATGGGGCGGCAATGCCCCGCCCGGTGTCGCTTTCACTTATGCTCCGGGACGATCTGGGCAATATGCCGAACAGATATTGCAGGGCTTCAAAGGTATCCATCCGGCGTAGGCCGCACCGCTTATGATTTTGGCTGGTCTGCCATGATGCGCTCGATCTTTTCCTGGTCGCATTGCTCGTCGGCAAGGAACTGGCGAACGCCGCCCTCCCAGGTGCGGATGTCGGCGAGGAATTCCTTCAGGCTCTCGACGCCCCGGTCGGTGAATGTCGTGATTCCCTCTTCGCTGCCGTCATGGGCATGGATCATCTCGCCATAGTCGATATTGTCGGAGTTGCTGGCGATTTCCTGGATGAGTTCGAGGTTTTCGCCGATCAGCACAGCGACGTAGCCGATCGTGTAGACATGCGTCGGGCGGCCCATCAGGCGGCCATCTGTCGGCCGCTGCCAGCGGCAGACCAGTTCCAAGGCAGCAGATCCGGCAGTCGTGATACGGGAATGTTAGGCATGCGGGCGAGGATATCCGCCAACCAGGCCTGCGGATCGATATCGTTCATCTTAGCCGTGACGATCAGGGAATACATGAAGGCAGCACGCTCGCCGCCGCGCTGGGAGCCCGCGAATAGCCATGCCTTTCTTCCGAGAGCGATCCCGCGCAGGGCACGCTCTGCCGCATTGTTCGACATGCAGAGCCTGCCATCGTCGAGGAACCGGGTGAAGGCTTCCCAGCGCCCGTCCTTCTCGAACATGTAGTTGATCGCCTTGGCAACGGGATTGTGCTTCGACATCTGGGAGCGCTGGACTATCAGCCAGTCGTGTAGGTCTTCGACAAGCGGATGAGTATGCTGTTGTCGGGCAGCTAATCGGTCCTCTGCGGACGTCCCGTTGATGCCCCGCTCGATGTCGAAGAGCGCATCGATACGGGCTACAGCCTCGAGCGCGACCGGCAATATCTCATGGGCAGGTTTGCCCTTGCGCACGTTGCCGGCGATGTCGGCCAACTCGAAGAACTTACGTCGCGCATGGCTCCAGCAGAGCGCGCTCTTGATTGGTTCGGGGCTGCGGCCGGCACGATAGAGGTCGTTGTAGCCGCCATAGGCATCTGCCTGCAGTATGCCGTGCCATCCGGCAAGATGCGTGTTGGGATGGGTCTTCTCCCGATCTGGTGAGAAGTAGAAGAGTGCCGCAGGAGGCGCGCCCCCCGCGAAGGGACGATCATCGCGAACGTAGGTCCATAACCTCGCTTGCTTCGTTGCGCCCCTGGCCAGCAGCGGCACGGTAGTGTCGTCGCCATGAAGCCGCCCGGCGGCCAGCACATGGGCGCGGATCAGATCATGAATCGGCTGCAGCGCCGTTGCGCAGGCTCCAACCTGGTCGGCCAGCGTAGAGAGGCTGAGATCGACGCCCTCCCTGGCGTAGCGCTCAGCTTGGCGGTTCAATGGCTGGTGCTGGCCGAACTTCTCGAACAGGATCGTCGCGAGCAAGTTCGGTCCCGCCCATCCGCGTGGTGTCGCATGGAAAGGTGCGGGTGGCTGGCTGATCTTCTCGCAGTCCCGGCAGGTGAACTTCTCGCGCACCGTCTGGATCACCTTCCACTGGCGCGGGATCACCTCCAGCGTCTCGGTGATATCCTCGCCCATCTTAACGATCTTGGCAGAGCCGCAGCAGGTGCAGGTCGAAGGAGCTTCAATGATCAGCCGTTCGCGCGGCAGGTGCTCGGGAAACGGCTTGCGGACCGGGCGGCGGCGTTCAAAGGCTGGAACTTGCGCAACCTCCGCCGCCACGCGTTCCGCGGCGATCTCGTCCTCGGTGGCGTCGGCCTCAAGTTCTTCGAGCTGCAATTCCATCTGGTCGATCAGGCGGGCGCGTCGTTCCGAACTCTGACCGTATTGCTCGCGACGCAACTTGGCGATCTCGAGCTTGAGGTGCCGGATCATCGCCTCGGACGTCGTCACGACAGCTCGCACCTGAGCGAGATCAGCCTCGGCTGATGCGGCACGCGCCTCCGATGCCGCAAGCGCGGCCCGTAACCTGGCTATCTCCGAAGCAGCGTCGTCCATGGACGAAAGCTACCATGCCGCTTGTTAAAAGCCCAACAAAAACAGAGGAATGCTCGCGATCAGCCTGCCGTTGCAGGTCGCTGCGTCCAGCGTGGATTACGCCAGTCGATCCCTTCCAGAAGATAGCCTAGTTGAGCCGCAGACACCGGCACGGCGGAGCCATTCTGGCTAACCGGCCAGATGAACTTGCCTGCCTCCAGGCGCTTCAGGTAGAGCGACATGCCGACGCCGTCATGCCACAGGACCTTGATCAGGTCACCTTTGCGACCTCGAAAGCAGAAGACCTCGCCGCCGTGGGGATCGCGGCCAAGCCCCTGTTGCACCTTCAGCGCCAGGCTGTTCATGCCACAACGCATGTCCGTCACGCCGCCCGCAATCCACACCTTCACCCCGGGCGGGAAGGCGATCATGACGCGTCCAGAACCGGCAACAGCCGAGCAAGGATAGTTGGATCAAGCGAAGCCGGGATCGTCAGGCGACGACCGTTCGGCAGGCCGATCTCGATCATCCTGTCGTCTCCAGGCCGCCGCGGGCCCATCTCCAAAGATGCCGCCGGCGGTGGCGAAATCGAAAGCGGCACGAAGCCCGTTGACGCGGAAACGTGCAGAAGCCCGCTTCGGTATTCCCGACGCCAACGGGTCAACAGTGACCGCGACAATCCATAACGCCGCGCCGTTACCGAGCCCTGCCGAAAGCCTTGCAGGCTCTCCTCGACGATCCGAACCTTCTCTTCGTCCAACCAATCCCGCCGGCGACCAACATCGTCGACAGACAAAAGCTCAATGGGGGAAATCAATGTAGCGCATGACATAAGCCATGGACTTAGAGCTAATCACCAACTCAAGACAGACGGCCTTCGCCGCAGGCATACCTTCAAAGGTATCCTGCAAGTGGATGGCTATGCGGGCTACAATAGACTGGTCGCACCAGATCGTGTTGGTCCGAATATACAATTGGCTTTTTGCTGGGCTCATGCGCGTCGCAAGCTCATTGAGATCACGCGCACAGGCTCATCCCCTATTGCGGAAGACGGTGTAAAACGGATCGGCGAACTCTATAAGATTGAAGCTGAATTGCGTGGTCTCAATCCAGAAGCGCGGCTCGCTGTTCGTCAGGCACAATCAAAGCCGCTGATCATCGATATGCAAATATGGCTTGCGCATCACCGCGCACGCGTGTCGGCAAAAGCGCCATTGGGCGAGGCATTGAAATACATCACCAAATACTGGGATGGCCTCTGCCTGTTCCTGTGTGACGGTCGTGTTGAACTTGATAACAACACCGTTGAACCCACGATCCGACCAATTGCATTGAGCAGAAAAAATGCATTATTTGCTGGTCATGAAGCTGGCGCTCATAACTGGGGCATGATCGCTTCACTGATCGAAACCTGTAAACTTAATTCAGTTGATCCGCAAAAATGGCTGACCGCCACGCTCACCGCCATCGTCAATGGACATAAACAGAGCGAAATTGGACAATTGTTGCCATGGAATTATCTCGGCAAGGTCTGATTGCAATGCCACACAATATACCGGGATTTCTGGTAAAACGAAACGAAGGACATACCAGAGGCAAAGTAATGACCAGAGAAGAAATTCTTAGCTATTCTCAAGCTGTTTGCGATGGGCTTCGCGAGGATGAAGACGGGGTGAGACGTGAGGTTCTGACTCACGCAGGAAATAGGTGGTCGCTTGGCGTCATTCACACCCTAGGCGTGTACGGCAGGCTTCGGCACGCAGATATTGGAAGACGAATGCATGGCGTCACCCAACGGATGCTAACTCGCACTCTGCGCCAACTAGAAAGAGACGGCCTCGTCGCGCGCTACGATCTCGTAGAGATGCCGCCGCGGGTAGAATACGAACTAACAGAATTGGGAATGGGTCTTCTCATTCGTATGATTCCACTGTGGACATGGGTCGTCGAAAACTCGGAGGAGTTTCGAAAGTCCCGCGAGGGCTTTGATTCCCGTCTGCCAGAGAAGCCGTCCTGGCAGACGCCTTGGAAATCCTGACACAGACGCCGTCGCTCAGTGATTGCCATAGAAAATGGTACGCCCCTGCGAACGATGGAGTTTCTGACAAAGCTTGACGGGGGAAGCGAGATTATAGCGCTTCCCCATCGCTTCGTTAAGCCCCGTCACTTGGCCGTCAGGTTCGCGTTGATCCAATCGGAAACATCAGTAACCTTGATGCCTTCACGCACGTTGAAAGTGTCGGCCTTGTCCCATGCCATGCCTCGCCCGATACCGAAGGCCGCTCGGTACTTGCGCATCATGTTTTGGGGGTCGTTTGCCAGTTCTTCCATGAGAACCGGAACCGTCCATTCGGAACGGCTGAAGGGTCGGTTCAAACCCGCCTCCAGCTTGTCCGCAAGCTGGCCGTAGGTGACCGTATCGCCCGCCAGGAAGACAATCTCGTTGGTGATGGTCGGCTCGTAGAATACGATTTCGGCGGTGAGCACGCCGATGTCATCAGGCGTCGTCACCGTGACAGCGTTATCGAAGCCGCCAAGGGCTTTGACCGCGCTGTTTTCCAGATCGACGACACCGAACTCGGGCTCGAACAGATAACTCATGAACATGCCGGTGGAGATGATCACCCATTCGGTCTTGTTCTGCGAGCGAAGCAGTTCACGCACATCGAGCTGCGCGTCGAAAATGTCCTGTGGACCACCTCGACCGATTGCTTCGAAATCAACACCGAACTGCCAGGGGAAATAGCGCGGGATTCCTGACTGCAAAGCAGCCTTCGCAAGCTTCATCGGCGTGTTGATCCCAGCCGCATATCCCGTGCAGCCGATGACGGTGTCATACTGCGAGAACAGAGATGCCAAACCATCAATCGAGCTCTTCACCAGATCGCCTACGACGATCTCAACCCCCAAGTCTCGAATTTCAGCGATGTCGCGCTGCTTGGCTGATGAGTCAGACTCTATGGCGCTGGCGCGCAACAAGACACTTATCGTTGCGCCGTCAATGTCCTTTGCGCGACGGGCCAGATTGCGCAGGACCGGCATGCCGAGTTCTCCAGCGCCCAGCACGAGGATATTCCGGGACTTCACGTTGGAAGCTGTTTGATGCATAGATTTCAATCCTTCAAAAATTCAATGTCGCCACTACTTGGCAAGGTGCGAGCACGAAGAAAAGAAGGCACACAGATGATACTGCAGCAAAACTGAGGGCGGGCAAGGACGAAACGGATCGGCGGATGTGATGTCCGCTGTAGGCGCATTCAAGCAATCAAATTCACGGTGGCAGTTATCGGAACAGCCTGTCGCGCTTAGTTAATGTGATAGGGAAACACCGCTTTCGTCGAACCGACGATCAGGAAACGTGGCTTTCAGCTAAATGTCCGGCCGCCAAACAGGCTGGAAACTCATCCATCACGACGAAGGTCGCATCTTGTCTCTGGCGGAGATTTACCTGAAGGATCCAGCCGCAAGGTGCTCTGTCCGCCCCCCTTAAGGGCAGTTCCGCGTGGAAATCAACATCGTGAGGTCGGGGCGACTGACACGCGACCTTGGACGCGATAGACCATTGCAAAATCTAGCCAAAATGGCCAAAATGAGAAGACCATAGGCTGGGAGCAGGGAAATGCGAACCCTAAGCGCGAAAGACGCAAAGTACGAATTTGGGCGGCTTATTGATCTTGCGCGAGCTGAGCCGGTGGCGGTGACCAAGCATGGTCGGGCCGTCGTCGTGGTAATTGCGGTCGAGGAGTACGAGCGGTTAAAGGACAATGAAATGGTTAAAAGGAATGACCACTCGAGCAAGAATAATGGGACTGCACGATGATTCGAAATACTCACAGATCTCAAATGCTTCCAATTTTTAATTTCTCGAACCAAACACCTATACAATTTTCAGGCAGGAAATTATTCCCGTCAGACGGGCGCGATAGCTAATGAGTCTCGTGATGACCACGAACAGACCCGAACGCGATATTGAGGATGTCCTGATCGCGAAACTCAAGGGGCTTAAGTACGAGTATCGACCTGATATTCGTGATAGAGCTACTTTGGAGGCAAATTTTAGGAACAAATTCGAGGCGCTAAATCGCATTAAGCTCACTGATGGCGAGTTTCAGCGGTTGCACGATGAAATAGTGACGCCGGATGTTTTTACGGCGGCACGAACTTTGCGTGAGCGGAATAGTTTCACCCGCGATGACGGCACGCCGCTGAACTACACGCTCGTGAACATCAAGGACTGGTGCAAGAATTCCTTCGAGGTGATCAACCAGCTTCGTATCAATACGGACAACAGCCACCACCGCTATGATGTCATTCTCCTGATCAATGGCGTTCCGGTTGTCCAGATCGAGCTGAAGACCCTCGGCATTAGCCCTCGTCGTGCCATGGAGCAGATCGTCGATTACAAGAACGATCCCGGGAACGGCTATACCAAGACCATCCTATGCTTCCTTCAGCTTTTCATCGTCAGCAACCGCGATCGGACCTTTTACTTCGCGAACAACAATGTGCGTCATTTCACCTTCAATGCCGAAGAACGATTTCTCCCAGTCTATGAGTTTGCGGACGTCGACAACAAGAAGATCGTCCATCTCGACAGCTTTGCCGATACATTCCTTGTCAAATGCACCCTCGGCCAGACGATCAGCCGGTACATGGTTCTGGTCGCAAGCGAGCAGAAACTACTTATGATGCGCCCGTATCAGGTCTACGCGGTGAAGGCGATTGTCGACTCCATCGCCCAGGACTGCGGTAACGGGTACATCTGGCACACGACGGGCAGCGGCAAGACGCTCACCTCCTTCAAGGCGTCAACGCTCTTGAAGGACAATCCCGACATCGAGAAATGCCTCTTCGTTGTGGATCGCAAAGACCTCGATCGCCAGACGCGCGAGGAGTTCAACAAGTTCCAGGAAGGCTGTGTCGAGGAGAACACCAACACCGCCTCCCTGGTTCGACGCCTTCTGTCGGACGATTACGCCGACAAGGTCATTGTCTGTACGATTCAGAAGCTGGGCCTCGCGCTGGCCGAAAACAGCAAGCGCAACAAGCAACAGAAGAAGGACGGCAAGAAGAGCTTCAAGGAGCAGCTCGAGCCCTTGCGCGACAAGCGCATCGCCTTCATCTTCGACGAATGTCACCGGTCGCAGTTCGGCGAGAACCACAAGGCTATCAAGGAGTTCTTCCCTCGCGCCCAGCTCTTCGGCTTCACCGGGACGCCGATCTTTGATCAGAACGCCGCGCAGCAGAAGATCGAAGACACTCAGGCCAGCATGAAGACGACGGAAGACCTCTTCCAGCAGCGCCTTCACACATACACGATCACACACGCCATCGAGGACGGGAACGTTCTTCGGTTCCATGTCGACTATTTCAAGCCGCAAGGCAAAACACTGCCGAAGCCGGGTGAACCACTGGCCAAGCGGGCGGTCATTGATGCGATCCTCGCGAAACACGACGCGGCCACTGGTCACCGCCGCTTCAACGCCTTGCTAGCCACCTCGTCGATCAATGACGCCATCGAGTATCAGACCCTCTTCAAGAAAATTCAGGCCGAAAAACTGGCAACGGATCCGAGCTTCCAGCCGCTGAACATCGCATGCGTCTTCTCCCCGCCCGCCGAGGGCAATCCTGACGTAAAGCAGATCCAAGAAGACCTGCCGCAGGAGAAGGAAGACAACGCCGTTGAACCGGAGAAAAAGAAGGAGGCCCTGAAGGCCATCCTCGCCGACTACAACGCCCACTACGCCACCAATCACAAGATCGGTGAATTCGACCTATATTATCAGGACGTGCAAAAACGCATCAAGGATCAACAATGGCCGGATGCCGACCTTAAGAAAGCTTACCCCAATCAGCCACACCACAAGATCGACATCACGATTGTCGTCGACATGCTGCTGACCGGCTTTGATTCCAAGTTCCTGAATACTCTCTATGTGGACAAGAACCTGAAGCATCATGGCCTGATCCAAGCCTTTTCGCGCACGAACCGAGTGCTGAACGCCACCAAGCCCTATGGCAACATCCTCGACTTCCGCCAGCAACAAGGCGCAGTCGATGCAGCCATCGCGCTTTTCTCGGGCGAGGCCGCCGCCGAAAAGGCCCGGGAAATCTGGCTAGTCGACAAGGCTCCAGTGGTCATTCAGAAACTGGAGACCGCGGTCCAGAATCTCGATACCTTCATGAAATCACAGGGCCTCGAGTGCGCCCCGGAAGCCGTGCACAACCTCAAGGGCGACGCGGCTCGTGCGGCATTCATTGAGCACTTCAAGGAGGTCCAGCGGCTCAAGACCCAACTTGACCAGTACACCGACCTGACCGACGAAAACCGCAAGACCATAGAACAGGTTCTGCCACGCGACAACCTGCTTGGCTTCCGCGGCGCCTATCTGGAGACTGCGCAGCGCCTTCGAACCCAAAAGGGCACGGCCACGGAGAAGCCCAGCCAAGAGGCTGACCAACTGGATTTCGAATTCGTTCTCTTCGCCTCCGCGGTCATCGACTATGACTACATCATGGGTCTGATCGCTCGCTATTCCGAGGCAACGCCCGGCAAGCAGAAGATGAGCCGTGAGGAACTGATCGGCCTGATCCAGTCTGACGCCAAATTCATGGACGAGCGCGAGGATATCGCAGCGTACATCAATACCCTCAAGGCAGGGGAAGGCCTCAGCGAAAAGGCCATCCGCGACGGCTACAGCCGCTTCAAGGCGGAAAAGAACGCCTTGGAACTGGCGGGCATTGCGGGCAAGCACGGCCTGGAGACCGAGGCTCTGCAAGGCTTTGTCGACACCATCCTGCAACGTATGATCTTTGATGGCGAGGCGCTGACCGACCTGATGGAACCCCTTGGCCTGAACTGGAAGACGCGGCGGGTGAAAGAACTGGACCTGATGGCCGACCTGATGCCGTTGCTGCTCAAGCGCGCCGCTGGGCGTGAGATTTCGGGGCTGAGTGCTTATGAGCAGTAAGGGGAGATCGACTACCGTGGCGGGGCGCGGTGCGTTGCTAGTATCAAAGTTGCGGTTCACCGAGTTTGCCGGTGACCCAATCCAGCATTTACAACTGGGGGACGCCACAACCGAAAGCACTGAGCGAAACGGCGATGGTCAAGCCGCGGCGCAAATCATGGGGGTGTCAAAAGTCGAAGGTATCGTGCCGATGGAAGAGCGCATCATCGCGGCTGACACAGCACGCTACAAGTTCGTGCGAAAGGATTGGTTCGCTTACAACCCGATGCGGCTTAACATCGGCTCGATTGCCCGTTGGCAAGGTGACGACGACATTCTGGTCAGCCCTGATTATGTCGTTTTCAAATGCAAGAGCAGCGGCCCACACAGGCTCGATCCTGTTTATCTTGATCACTTCCGGCGCTATGATCCATGGGAGGACTTTGTTTCGGAAAAGGGCGATGGAAGTGTTCGCGTACGCATTTATTACAAGGACCTGGCCCGCCTAGAGCTGGCACTTCCGTCCTTTCCCGAACAACAAAAGATTGCCGACTGTCTGGATTCTGCGGATGCGCTGATTGCCGCGCAAGGGCGGAAGGTCGATGCGCTGAAGGCACATAAAGAGGGCCTGATGCAGCAGCTTTTTCCACGCCCCGAGCGCGTCGAGAATGGCATTAAAATACCTGCCGAAACCCAACCCCGCCTCCGCTTTCCCGAGTTTGAGGGGGCGGGGGAGTGGGAACCACGAACCGTGGGATCAGTTTGCACCTCTTTTAGCGGAGGTACGCCGAATACCTCAAATCCAGAATTCTACGGAGGAGATATTCCGTTCATTCGATCAGCCGAGATTGGCAAAGAAACCACAGAACTATTTCTGACCCGTACAGGGCTTGAAAACTCCGCGGCAAAACTGGTCAAGAAGGGTGACGTACTCGTCGCACTCTATGGCGCGAATAGTGGCGACGTGGCGATCGGAAAGATCGCTGGTGCGATCAACCAAGCTATCCTTTGCCTGAGACCATCTGTGAATGGTGCATTTCTCAGCCATTTCCTAACCCATCGAAAAGATTGGATCATTACAAAGTATATTCAGGGCGGTCAGGGCAATTTGTCGGGTGAAATCGTCAAGTCTATTGGGCTTGTATTTCCGTCACCAACAGAACAACAGCGCATCGCTGACTGCCTCACCTCCCACGATGACCTCATCGCTGGCGCCACCCGAAAGCTCAACGCGCTAAAGACCCACAAGAAGGGGCTGATGCAGCAGCTTTTCCCCCAAATCGGGGAGGGTGACGCATGAGCACCTACAAGAACCTGAAGACTTTGGTGGCGCGGCTGCGTGACGATCTGAACAACCCAACCGGGGCAGCATCGCTGATCTTGATCTATGCCTATAACCGTACCGGCAAGACCCGCCTGTCAATGGAGTTCAAGGACGCAGGCAAGCGCAAGAACAAGAAGAACCCGACCGGCACGCCCGACACGCTGTACTTCAACGCCTTCACCGAGGATCTATTCGTCTGGGAGAACGACCTTGAAGGCGACAGCGTGCGCCGCCTGCAACTGAACGAGAAGTCGTCCTTCTTCAATGCGTTGACAGAGCTCGCGCTGGACGAAACCATCGCTCGCTACCTATCCCGTTATACCGATTTCGAGTTCGACTTCACCTACAAGGACGTTCAGCAAGGCAAGGACACCATCTCAAAGCCGGATTTCGTCAGCTTCCGAAAGGGCGGCGAGGTCAACATCAAGGTGTCGCGGGGCGAACAGAATATCTTCATCTGGTGCATCTTCATGGCCATCTGCGAACGGATGCTGGATGGGCATGAATCCTATCAGGGGAAGAAGTACCTCTACATCGACGACCCGATCTCGTCGCTAGACGACAACAACGCGATTTCTGTCGCCTGCGACCTAGCCAAGCTCCTCCGTCGGGCTGCCACAAGGCAAGACGCCGAAGGCAAGCCTGCCCCGATCAAGGTGATCTTCTCTTCGCATCACGCGCTGTTCTTCAATGTAATGTGCAACGAAATTGGCAGAAAGAAAGAGGACGAGCCATCTGTCAGCCACAAGCGCTACTTCTTGCATCGCCCGAGCGGCGAAGGAAATTACACGCTTCAAGCGACGGAAGACACGCCCTTCTTTCATCATGTTTCGACGCTCGCCGAATTGCAGCGCGCGGCTGATCCGAAGAAGGGCAAGCTCTACACCTTCCACTTCAACGCCCTGCGCAGCGTCATGGAGAAGACGGCATCGTTCTTCGGTCATCCGAGCATCGCCTTTTGCCTGAAGGCTCTCGACACCGACGCAGACAGGGCGCTGTTCAATCGTGCCCTGAACCTTTTAAGCCACGGCGCCTATGCCATCCATGAACCCACGGAGATGGGTGAGGACAACAAGGAACTGTTTCGTCGTATTCTGCGCGAGTTCGTTACGCGGTTCGAGTTTCACCTCCCGGGCGCCGCTTCGGCCCCGCATCCCACCCCGGCGCCTGCGCCCGTCCCCCAGGAAGCACCAGCACAATGAACGACCAAATCCAAAAGCAACTGGGCAAGACGCTCTGGAACATCGCGGACACGCTGCGCGGAGCGATGAACGCGGACGACTTCCGCGATTACATGCTGTCTTTCCTGTTCCTGCGTTATCTGTCGGACAACTACGAGACGGCCGCCCGGAAGGAGCTCGGACGCGACTACCCGGATCCGAACACAATCGGCAATGGCGGGCGCTCGCCGCTTTCCGTGTGGTATACGCAAAACCCCGACGATATTTCAGCTTTTGAAAAGCAGATGCGCCTCAAGGCGCATTACGTCATCAAACCGGAGCACCTATGGACCAGCATCGCCCACATGGCGCGCACCCAGAGCGACGATCTTCTGAACACTCTGCAGGCTGGTTTCAAATATATCGAGAACGAGTCCTTCCAGAGCACGTTCGGGGGGCTTTTTTCGGAGATCAATCTTGGCTCTGAAAAGCTTGGGCGGACCTATGCTGATCGCAACGCCAAACTATGCGCGATCATCACCGAGATCGCCAATGGGCTCGCCGATTTTTCATCCGGTGTCGACGCGCTGGGTGATGCATATGAATACCTGATCGGCCAGTTTGCCGCTGGTTCTGGAAAGAAGGCAGGCGAGTTCTATACCCCACAGCAGGTATCTGACATCCTTTCCGCAATCGTGACGTTGGACAGCCAGGAACCCGCAACCGGTAAGAAAGAGCACCTCGCCAGTGTGCTCGATTTCGCATGCGGTTCAGGCTCGCTCTTGCTGAATGTGCGAAAGCGCATGGGACCGCACGGCATCGGGAAAATCTACGGGCAAGAAAAGAACATCACAACCTATAACCTCGCTCGCATGAACATGCTGCTGCACGGCGTGAAAGACACGGAATTCGAAATCTACCATGGCGATACGCTGAATAATGACTGGGACATTCTGCGAGAGCTGAACCCCGCCAAGAAACCATCGTTTGATGCGATTGTGGCCAACCCGCCGTTCAGCCTCCGTTGGGAGCCGACTGAAGCAATGGGCGACGACGTGCGGTTCAAGAACCATGGGCTGGCGCCCAAGTCTGCCGCTGACTTCGCCTTCCTACTGCACGGTTTCCACTACTTGAAGGATGAGGGCGTAATGGCCATCATTCTGCCGCACGGCGTGCTGTTCCGGGGTGGGGCAGAGGAGCGTATCCGCACAAAGCTCCTGAAGGATGGTCACATCGACACGGTGATCGGCCTGCCTGCGAACCTTTTCTATTCGACCGGCATCCCGGTCTGCATCCTCGTACTGAAAAAGTGCAAGAAGCCCGATGATGTGCTCTTCATCAACGCGGCCGAGCACTATGAAAAAGGCAAGCGGCAGAACCGATTGCGTGAGGGGTTGGATGGCAAGCCGAATGACATTCAGAAGATTATCGAAACGTACCAGTTCCGCAAGGAAGAGGACCGCTACTCCAAGCGCGTGACTATGGAGCGCATCGCTGAGGAGGGCTTCAACCTCAACATCTCCCGATACATCAGCACAGCTGTGGCTGAGGCTGAAATCGACCTGGATGCAACGCAGCAGGAATTGGTCTCAATCGAAGACCAAATTCGGAAAGCAACGTCGAACCACAACTCGTTTCTGAGGGAATTGGGGCTTCCAGTTCTTCCTGGAACCCAATGAGATATGCCGCTCTAGCTTTCCGCACCGTCACAGCGTCAGGTTTATAGTAATAGATCAGTCGTTACAGCGATGCTGCGAGACGATATTCGACCGTCCGCAAGGGGCTGCTCAGCCCCTCGCTGCGACGCGCTTGAGCGGCAGCTTCGGGGCGTCTCCTACGCTACATCCTCACTAATGGCGAATCATTGAACATAGCGAATAGACGAGCTTCTGCTTCGAACGACCACCCATCCTACGATAGACTGACCCGTCCCTTTTCTACGCCACGGCGTCCTATTCACCGCACAGCGGCGCCCGGGACCTTCCCTCGGCTGACATTCCACGCTTCCATTGCCCAACCCCTTTTCGGGCATGGGATATTGGAGACAATGGCGGTCAAGCGGAACAGGATCAATATCGAGGTTACTCCCTCGACCGGACCGGAAACGGACCGGAATGATCCTTCGCGCAAAGATGCCGCCCTGATGTCGTTGGCTCGCCTGCTCGGACGTCAGATCGCCCGCGAGCAGTTGGACCGTAAAGTGGCAGCGGAGCGCAAAGCACAACGTCACCTGCGTAGCTGACCTGCAAATTTCCTTGTATTTATACGTGTAATACGTATTATATAAGCAGACCTATTCTCTTGGAGTCTGCGATGCCAACCACAACCTCCCTCGAATTTCAGCGCAAGTTCGGACAGTATCTGAACGAGTCTCACCGTGAGCCGGTAGAGATCACGCGACATGGCCGGCGCGAGTTTGTGCTGATGTCGGCCGCCCAATATGACGCGTTACTGTCAGCGGCGCAGCGCATGGACAATACCATCAAAGCCGCCTCCGAACCTGAACAGAATTAACCTGCCCTCTGACACGGAGCTTGAAAGGACTGACCGATGACCCGCGTTGCGCTTTATGCCCGATATTCTTCCGACAATCAGCGCGAAGCGTCGATCGAGGACCAGCTCCGTATCTGCCGCGAGCAGGCAAAGCGCGATAAGTGGAAGATCGTCGGCACCTACAAGGATGCCGGCATCTCTGGAGCGAGCATGATCCTGCGACCGGGCATTCAGGCGCTGCTACAGGATGCACAGGCGGGCCTGTTCGACATCGTGATGGCCGAGGCGCTCGACCGTATCAGCCGCGATCAAGCCGATGTCGCGACCTTCTACAAGCACCTCAAGTTCGCAGGCGTTCCGATTTTCACGCTATCCGAGGGCGAGATCAGCGAGTTGCATGTCGGCCTCAAGGGCACGATGAACGCCCTGTTCCTAAAAGACCTCGCTGCCAAAACCCATCGCGGCATTCGAGGCCGCGTCGAGGAGGGCAAATCGGGTGGCGGTCTGTGCTTTGGCTACAATGTCGTCAAGCAGCTCGATGCGCGCGGTGATCCCATTCGCGGTGATCGCGAGATCAACGAAGCCGAGGCAAATGTTGTCCGTCGCATTTTCCGCGAGTTCGCCGCCGGCGTCGGCCCGCGCACAATCGCCCGGACATTGAACGAGGAAGGTGTCCCCGGTCCGGCTGGAAAGCTCTGGAGCGACACCACCATTCGGGGCCATGTGAAGCGCGGCACGGGGCTGGTGAATAATGAACTCTATATCGGTCGTCTGATCTGGAACCGGCTTCGCTACATCAAAGATCCATCGACCGGAAAGCGCGTGTCGCGGCTGAACCCGGAATCAGAATGGATCATCAAGGATGTGCCGGAGCTGCGTATTGTCGATGACGAACTGTGGCAATCCGTTCGTGTCCGGCAGGGCGAGATCGCCGAGAAGTTTGCCAACGTCACCGAAGCCGTGCGCAAACACCACAAAAAGAACCGTCTGAACAGCACACGTCGCCCGAAGTCCCTTCTGTCCGGCCTGGTGTTCTGTGGCTGCTGCGGAGGCCCCTACTCGCTTCGCGGCGCTGATCGGTTCGCCTGCTCGAACCACATCAGCAAGGGCGCCTGTTCAAACAGCCGCACGATCCCGCGTGAGGAATTGGAAGCCCGCGTGCTTTCTGGCCTGAAGGATCGGATGATGGCGCCTGAGATCGTTGAAGAGGCGATGCGTGCCTATGCCGAGGAAACCAACCGGCTGAACCGGGAACGCCGTTCCAGCGGCGATGCCTGGAAAGCGGAACTGGTCAAGATCGAGAAACAGATCCGCGGCATCATCGAGGCGATCAAGGCTGGCATGTTCCATGAGAGCATGAAGGCAGAGATGGACACGCTGGAGGCACGCAAGACCGAACTGAACACCCTGCTGGCCGATACTCCAGAGGACACACCGGACATTCTGCCGAACGCCTCGGCGATTTATGCGAAGAAGGTTTCTGCCCTCACCAAAGCGCTCAATCGCAAGGAAGAGCGGCAGGAAGCGGCGGAGACATTGCGTGGCCTGATCGAAAAGATTTTGCTGACGCCGGGGCCGGAACGTGGCGAGATTTACGCAACGCTGCACGGTGAACTGGGCACAGTTCTCAATTGGACGGAGCGTCAAGCCATTGGAAAGTCTGCTAAAACAACAAAACCCGCAGCGGATGCTACGGGTTTGTCGTTATCAGTGGTTGCGGGGGCAGGATTTGAACCTGCGGCCTTCAGGTTATGAGCCTGACGAGCTACCGGGCTGCTCCACCCCGCGCCAGGGTGTTTATTATGAACCGGTTGGGTATTTTTTTCGCGGTTTCCGCG
>Ga0308171_1001710_pt1 | contig 27285 bp, 21 predicted proteins | sample PhyGR1_FD_202135 | JGI IMG/M metagenome (GOLD analysis project Ga0308171, IMG submission 202135) | Phyllosphere microbial communities from UC Gill Tract Community Farm, Albany, California, United States - DLSLSG.R1 | ecosystem: Host-associated > Plants > Phyllosphere > Unclassified | place: USA...
CAATTACGGCGTCGACTTCATCGAGGCGTGCCGCGAGATCAAGGCGCGCTGCCCGCACGTCCATATCTCGGGCGGCCTGTCGAACCTGTCGTTCAGCTTCCGCGGCAACGAGCCGGTGCGCCGCGCCATGCACTCGGTGTTCCTCTACCACGCCATTCCGGCGGGCATGGACATGGCGATCGTCAATGCGGGCCAGCTCGACGTGTATGACACGATCGACCCCGAGCTGCGCCAGGCCTGCGAGGATGTGATCCTCAACCGCGACCCCGAGGCGGGCGAGCGGCTGGTGGCGCTGGCCGAGCGCTATCGTGGCACCGATGCGGTGGCCGAGAAGCAGGCGGCCGAGTGGCGCAGCCTGCCGGTCGCCAAGCGGCTGGAATATGCGCTGGTCAAGGGCATCGACGCGCATGTCGTCGACGATACCGAGGAATGCCGCCAAGCCTTCGCCCGGCCCATCGAGGTGATCGAAGGGCCGCTGATGGACGGGATGAACGTCGTGGGCGACCTGTTCGGATCGGGCAAGATGTTCCTGCCGCAGGTAGTGAAGTCCGCGCGTGTCATGAAGAAGGCGGTCGCGCACCTCCTCCCCTTCATCGAGGCGGCCAAGGAGCCGGGCGCCAAGGGCAAGGGCAAGATCGTGCTCGCGACCGTGAAGGGCGATGTGCACGATATCGGCAAGAACATCGTCGGCGTCGTGCTCCAGTGCAATGGCTTCGAGGTGGTCGACCTGGGCGTCATGGTCCCCTGGTCGAAGATCCTCGCGGCGGCGGTCGAGAATGACGCCGACATGATCGGCCTGTCGGGCCTGATCACCCCCTCGCTGGACGAGATGGTGACGGTGGGCGGGGAGATGCAGCGGGCGGGCATGACCATGCCGCTGCTGATCGGCGGCGCGACGACGTCGAAGGTCCACACCGCGCTGCGCATCGCGCCCGCCTATTCGGGGCCGGTGGTGCATGTCCTCGACGCCTCCCGCGCGGTCGGCGTGGCGACGACGCTCGTGTCCGATACCCAGCGCGATCCCTATGTGGCGCAGGTCGCCGCTGATTACGAAGCGGTCCGCAAGGCGCGTGAGGGCAAGGGCGCCAATGCGCTCCTGCCGCTGGAGGAAGCCCGCGTGCGTGGGTTCGTCGCGGACATGGCGTTGAAGGCGGGCGATCCGAAGCAGCCGGGCGTGCATGTCTATCAGGACTGGGACCTGTCCGACCTGCGCGATTATATCGACTGGACGCCCTTCTTCCGCGCCTGGGAACTGGCGGGCAATTTCCCGGCGATCCTGACCGACGAAGTGGTCGGCGAGAGCGCGTCCGGTCTCTATGCCGATGCACAGGCGATGCTGGACACGATCATCGCCGAGAAGTGGCTGACCGCCCGAGGTGTCGCCGCCTTGTGGCCGTGTCGCCGCGACGGCGACGATGTGATCCTGACCGCCGGGGGTGAGGAAACCCGCATCCCCTTCCTCCGCCAGCAGATCGCCAAGCGCGAGGGCCGCGCGAATATGTGCCTGGCCGACTTCATCGATCCCGCAGGCGACTGGATCGGCGGCTTCGCGGTCGGCATCCACGGCATCGACGCGCATATCGAACGCTTCCGGGCGGGCCATGACGATTACAACGACATCCTGCTGAAGGCGCTGGCCGACCGCCTGGCCGAGGCATTCGCCGAGCGGCTGCACGCGCATGTCCGCACCGACCTGTGGGGTTATGCGGCGGGCGAGCAGCTGACCAACGAGGCGCTGATCCGCGAGCAGTATCGCGGCATCCGTCCCGCGCCGGGCTATCCCGCCTGCCCGGAACACAGCATCAAGCGCACATTGTTCGACCTGCTGGGCGCCGAACAGGCAGTCGGGCTGGAACTGACCGACAGCTTCGCCATGCTTCCTACGGCGGCGGTCAGCGGGTTTTACTTCGGTCACGCACAGGCCGAATATTTCGGTGTCGCGCGTATAGGGGAGGATCAGGTGGCGGATTATGCCGCTCGTCGTGGTGTAGACATGATGCAGGCGACGCGCTGGCTTCGACCGAATATTGATTGAGTGATAATGAGTTAAGTCGGTAATTCGAGGTTACGTAATGTAACCAAAGTGCTTTATTGCTCCGGAAAAGCTTTTTTATCTTTGCAACTTCTTCGATTGACGATAAATCTCGGCGCGGGGGTTGGTTAAGCCACAACGAAAATGGCTAATGGCCTGCCGATGGGTAGGGGTGTAGTTACGGTGCCAAGCAGCCATTTCGAAATGGAGATCAGCAATCTCGATCTGATCGAGGCTTGTTGGGGCATCACCGTTGCCGATCAAGTGGTTAGCCACATTCAAATGCGCTTGCGTCATTTGGGCCTGGGGTTCGAACAAGACGAAACTCGACAGCGATTTCGGATCGTCAGCGATGTTCGAGCGGGTAATGCGGTGGAGTTGCATCGCGTGGCCGAGCTTTCCTATCGCTTAACCGCCGAACCCATTTCCATCGCGCTGACGACGGGGCAGCCGGGGGCGGCGCTCCATGCCGTGATGACATGGGATAGCGACGAACCGCCCCGCTATCGTGGTCCCCGCGACATCCAGCGCGATCATGGGGACCGGTGGTTCGCCATCTACAAAAGCGACATGCAGATCGCGGCCCATGCCTTTTGCTGTGCCGCCGACGGGCGGATGATCCCCTATTGGCAGCCGGTTTGCGATTATCGCGACCCTTCGCGTGTCCTGTATCATGAGGGGCTGGTTCGTTTCGGGAACCACAATGCCGGATTGTCGCCCGCCGTCGTGTTTCCGGCGTTGGAGCGGACCGGGATGGCCACGACCTTCGACTGGGTGATGGTGCGCCATGTGCTGGACGAATTGCGCGCGGACCCGTCGGCGACCCTGGGGGTCAATATCTCGGCGAGTTCGGCCCATCTGAAGGGGTGGTGGCGGGGCATCCTGGCGGAACTCGCCACGCGCCCGGATATCGCCAAGCGGCTGGTGGTCGAGATCACCGAAACCGATCCGATCGTCCATATCTGCGAGACGATCGCCTTTGCGCGGGAGGTTCGCGCGGTCGGCGCGACCTTGGCGCTGGACGATTTCGGTGCCGGCTACACCTCGATCCGGCAGTTGATGGATCTGGTGCCCGCGCTGGTGAAGATCGACGGCCTGTTCCTCCAGCGCGCCATCAGCAACGTTCAGCCCTGCCACAGTTTGCCGCATCTGATCGGGCTGATCCGCGAACTGGGCGGTACCGTCATCATCGAAGGCGTGGAAACGCCGGAGATGGCCGATATCGGCTATGTCAGCGGCGCGACATGGCAACAGGGCTATTATTACGGCCACCCCGCACCGGTCCGAAGCGGGCACAGGTCGACGTTGCGGCTGGTGGATGTCGCGGGGGAAGCAAATAGCTGATCCTGTCTTCGCGACGGGTATCGGGTTGTGATCTTGATACTTATCAATTCCGATAAGAATGAGTCCCAATTCATCGGAATATCGGACTCATTTTCGCGGAACGTCCTCCATCGGCGCGGCGTTGGGGCATCCCATGTCAGAAACCGAAAGCAGTCTTTTTCCCGCCAGCGACCCCAGCGAGCCGGAATCGGCGGCGCTGTTGCGCGCCCATATCGCGGCGGCGGACTTCCCCTGTGTCGGCGCGAAGGCGGCGATGGCGCGTGGAACGCTGGAAATCCTGGGCGCGCGCGATATCGCCAGCGCCTGGGACGACTTGCGCATCCATGACAGCCTGCGCCGCTTCGCCGAGCGCTACCGTGCCGAACCGCAACTCTTCCGCAGCCTGGCGGTGGTGTTCGCGGGGCCGGAGCAACTGGACGAGGCGGCGTTCGAGCGGTCGGTCTGGGCGCGTATCCAGTCCCTGTCGGACAAGGATGTCTGGCTGGGACAGGATTGGGACAAGCGCGTCAGCCCCAACCCCGACGATCCGCATTTCTCACTGTCCTTCGGCGGCGAAGCCTTTTTCGTCGTGGGCCTGCATCCGAACGCCAGCCGACCGGCGCGCCGCTTTCCGCGCCCGGCGATGATCTTCAACCTGCACGACCAGTTCGAGACGCTGCGCGCGCAGGGCAAATATGAAACGATGCGCGAGAAGATCATGGTGCGCGACGAGGCTTTGGCCGGGTCGCGTAACCCGATGCTCGCGCGGCATGGCGAGTTGAGCGAGGCGCGGCAATATAGCGGCCGCGTGGTCGAGGACGGCTGGCGCTGTCCCTTCCATTATGCGGGCTCGGCGGGCGGGGCCGATCGGTGAGCGCCGATACGGTCGAAATCCCGCCGCGCAGCGGTGATGCCTTTCGCATGGCCAAGGGAGACAGCCTGACCGTGATCGACCCGCGCGGGCGGCAGGTCGCGGATTTGCTGGCGTTCAACGCGGACGATCTGGACGAGGTGATTTCTTCGGGCCGGACGCTCGACTATGCCGAGACGATCCGGCTGACGACGGGGCATAAGCTCTATTCCAACCGGTCGCGGGTGATGCTGGAGATCGTCGCCGACACGGTCGGGATGCACGATTTCCTGCTGACGCCCTGCTCGGTCGATACGTTCGACCATTTCTATCCCGACCTGCCGCGCCATCGCGGCTGTTTCGGCAATCTGGCGGCGGCGCTGGAGCCCTATGGGGTCGTGCCGGACCGGATACCGGTGGCGTTCAACTGCTTCATGAACGTGCCGGTCGACGGGACCACGGGCAAGCTGGAGGTGCTGCCGCCGCTCAGCGGGCCGGGGGACCATATCCGGTTCGTGGCGCATATGGATCTGGTGATCGGACTGACGGCATGCTCGGCACCCGCGTCTAATGGCGGGTCGTTCAAGCCGATCCGGTATAGGGTAGAGCGCCCCTAAATTCTCTCCGGCACGGGGAGGGGGACCGCCGCAAAGCGGTGGTGGAAAGGGATCGCCACCAAGGTACGCCCTGTGGGGAAGACCCCCTTCGTCGGCGTTACGCGCTGCCGCCTCCTCGTGCCTGGGAGGATATTCCTATCGCTTGCACGTATCCGCCGCGCCCGGATCGAGGTCCAGGCAACGTCCGTCCACACCCGGCATAGGCAGGCCGATCGTCGCGGCCAATGTGGGGGCGATATCGACCGTCTCCACCGACAGCGGCTGTTCGAACCCGCTCATCCCCTTGCGCCAGAACAGGATCGGCACGCGTCGGTCATAGTCCCAGGGCGAGCCATGCGTCTCGACATAGCCCGGCGTGGGTTCCTCGATCGTCGTGACGCGCGGCTTGAGCAGGATCAGCAGGTCGCCCGAGCGCGTGGGGTCGTAGGAAGACCGGGCCTTCTCCTTCAGCGTCCAGGTTTCGGGCGGGGTCGTCGGCCACGGCGTCGCGGCGATCTCGTCACGGGTCAGCGCGGCGGCGACCTGGGGCAGCGCCTCGTAGCGGCGCTTGGCCTCGGCGAGTATCTTGGCGCGGGTCGCGGGCGGCAGGTCGCGGTTGATATAGATGTCGCCCTCGGCGCTCATCATGATCGGCGGGGTGTTGGACAGGCCCAGCGCCTGCGCGACGACGGCGGCCATCGCCTTGGTCTTGGCCTCTGGCGCGACATGGCTTTCCATCGGCATGGCGCGGATCTGCTGCCGCTCGGTCATGTCGTGCGCGCCGTGGTCGGCGGTCAGCATGACCTCATAATCGACGCCCGTGGCGTCCAGCACCTCGAAGAACCCCGCCAGCGAGCGGTCCAGTTCGGCCATCTGGATGCACATCTCCGACCCCTGCGTGCCCAAGGCATGGCCGATATAATCGGTCGCGGACAGGCCGATGGACAGGATGTCGGTCTGCGGCCCCTGACCCAGCTTCATGTCCTGCACGAAGCTCGCCGCCATGGCGAGCACGGCGGCATCGGCGGCGGGGGAGACGCGGAACGCCTTCAGGTCGCCCGCCGCGCGCTGGAACCGGCCGGTGCCCAGAGTCTGGCTCCCCACCGTGATCGCCCGGTCGAGCGGCTTGCAGAAACCGGGCAGCGGCAGCGCGTCCTGCGGGCGGGCGATCAGGTCGGCGACCGCCTTGCGGGTCCGCTCCACCACCGGCGGCACGGCGCGACCGGCATAGGAGACATAGGTCTTGCCGTCCCACCACCACAACTCGTCGACCTTGTGCCCGCCCATCATCACGGCGGCGCGGTCCTTCCCCGCGACCGAGACCGTGCGCACGCGCGGATCGGCGGTCTTCATCCGCTCGCCCAGCGTCGGCACCTTCAGGTGCATGTCGGAGACGATGTAATTATTATGATCCTGACCCGGCGCACGCTCGTCCTCCGAGCAATAGACGATCTTGTCCGCGCGTCCGACCGTCTGGTCGACCCAGTTGTTGGCGATGATCCCGGTATGGGCGGGGCGATAGCCGGTCAGGATGGTCGAGTGGCCGGGGCAGGTCTCCGTCGCGGCATGGCTCTGATAGCCCGAGGGGAAGACCGCGCCGGTCAGCAGCCGCGCCATGCCGCCGGTGAAATGGTTGCGATATTGCTGGAACAGGTCCGCCGAGAACTGGTCGACCGAGATCGCCACGATCAGCTTGGGCGGAGTCGCGGGGAAGGGGGCCTGCGGCGTCGCGGGCGTGGTGGCGACGGACGCGGGTGCGCTGCCGGGTTCCGGGCTGGCCGTCTGCGCGAAGGCGGGGGCGGCGATCAGGGCGGCGGAGGCGAAAAGCGCGGCAGTCAGGGACTTCATGGGCAACCTTGATGCAATGCGGGAACAGGCCCGCTATGGAACCCCAAACGGGGTTAGGGCAAGGTCGGTCGATGCGCGGTTGGTTTTACATCCTGATGACGGCCCTGTTCATGGTCCTGGGTTTCACCTTGGCCCCTGAACCGGCCATGGCGGAGAGCGGTCCCCCGGCGGCCCCCGGTGCGATCCATCTGCCGATGCGTCTGGTCGCCGAGAGCGCCACCCCGGCAGCGGGCGGGCAGGTGGCGCTGGCCATCGTCGCAACCCCGGACAAGGGCTGGCACGGCTATTGGAAGAATGGCGGCGATGCGGGCCTGCCGACCGAGGCGCACTGGACCCTGCCCAAGGGCGTGACGGCCAGCGAGTTGCGCTATCCGGTGCCGGGGCGGCTGAAGATCGCGGGGCTGATGAACTATGTCTATGAGCGGCCCTTCGCGCTCCTCGTCGATCTGAAGCTGCCTGGCGGGCTGGCCAGAGGCACCGCCCTGCCGGTGACGGTGAAGCTCGATTATCTGGTGTGCACCGACACGATCTGCGTTCCCGAAAGCCAGACCTTGTCGACCCGGCTGACCGTGGGCGACGGCGCGGTCGATCCCGCCACCCGTGCCGAGTTCGACCGCTGGCGCGCCGCGCTGCCCCGGCCGCTGGGCGGGGACGGGGTGATCGAGACCAAGGGCAAGGCGGTGCGGATCGCGGTGCCGCTCCCCGCCTCGGTTGCGGTGAAGGACGCCTATTTCTTCCCCGACCGCAGCGGGGTGATCGACCATGCCGCCGATCAGATGATGAGCCGCCAGGGGGACCGGCTGATCCTCTCCATCCCCGCCGCCGCCGTCTCCACGGCCGGGCCGGTGTCGGGCGTGCTGTCGATCGGGGAGGGCAAGGGCCTGTCCTTCGCCGCCAAGCCGGGCGCGATCGCGCAGGCGGGGGCTGGAGCGGACACCGGCTTCGGCGCGGTGGCGCTGGCCTTTCTGGGCGCGGTGCTGGGGGGCTTGCTGCTCAACATCATGCCCTGCGTCTTCCCGATCCTGAGCCTGAAGGCGCTGAGCCTGGCCAAGGGCGGCGGTGATGAGCGCCATGCGCGGGCGGAGGCGCTGGCCTATACGGCGGGGGTGGTGCTGGTCTGTGTCGGGCTGGGCGTCGTGCTGCTGGCGTTGCGCGCGGGCGGGCAGAGCGCGGGCTGGGCGTTCCAGTTGCAGGACCCGCGCGTGATCGGCGTGCTGCTGCTGCTGGTCGCCGCCATCGCCTTCAACCTGGCGGGGCTGTTCGAGCTGCCGACGCCTGCCTTTGCGGGCCGTTCGGGCGCGATGGGATCGTTCGCGACCGGGGCGCTGGCGGCGTTCGTCGCGACACCCTGTTCGGGGCCGTTCATGGCCGGGGCGCTGGGCGCGGCTTTGGTCCTGCCAGCCGCCGCCGCGCTGGCGGTGTTCGCGGGGCTGGGGATCGGCATCGCACTGCCCTTCATCGCGATCGGCTTCGTGCCCGCGCTGCGGCGGCGGCTGCCCAAGCCGGGGATGTGGATGGTCCGGCTGCGCCATATCCTGTCGGTGCCCATGTTCCTGACCGCGCTCGCGCTCGCCTGGATATTGGGGCAGGAAGCGGGGGTGACCGGCATGACGCTGGGCCTCGCCGCCGCGCTCATCGCCTCGCTCGGCTTCTGGTGGACGGGGCTGCGCCAGCATGGCGGCAAGGGGCGCGCGGGCTGGCCCGCCATCGCCGCGCTGGTGCTGGCAGGCGCGATCGTCGTGACGGTCAAGCCCGCCGCTGCCGTGGCGAAGGCGAGTGCCGATACCGCCTTCACCGAGGCCCGACTGGAAGACCTGCGTCGCCAGAACCGCCCGGTCTTCGCCTATTTTACCGCCGACTGGTGCCTGAGCTGCAAGGTCAACGAAGCCGCCGCGATCGAGCGGACGTCCGTGCGCGAGGCGTTCGAGCGCAACAAGGTGGCGGTGCTGGTCGGAGACTGGACCGATGGCGATCCTGTTTTGGGACGGTTTATCGAGCGGCATAACCGGGCCGGGGTGCCGCTCTATCTCTATTACGCACCCGGCGCGAAGGAACCGCAGGTCCTGCCCCAGGTGCTGACCCCGTCGATGCTGGAAAGGCTGGGGGCGTAAGTTCCGAATATTCCTCCCCTGCAAGGGGAGGTGGCGCGCGCAGCGCGTCGGAGGGGTGTAACCCTATCGAGAGCGGGATACCCCTCCGTCAGGGCTTCGCCCTACTACCTCCCCTTGCAGGGGAGGAATTATAGCGTGTCCCTCTTGCACACCCCCACCATGCGGTGCAGCATGGAACCATGCCATTAGGGGGAGCGTAACGACCGGATGGGGACAATCGCCGCGTTCGACGAAATCATGGGGGCTTCCGGCGCTGCGGCACCGCGGCCCGAACTCTCTGCGTTACAACGCTGGCTCGATCATACCCCCGATGGCGAACTGCGCCGCCGTCAGCAGGCGGCCGAAGCGACCTTCCGCCAACTGGGCATCACCTTCGCGGTTTATGGCGAAAGCGATGCGGCGGAGCGGATCATCCCGTTCGACATCGTACCGCGCGTCTTCCTGCCCGCGGAATGGGCGCGGCTGTCCGAAGGGCTGATCCAGCGGGTGGAGGCGATCAACGCCTTTCTCGACGATATCTATGGCGAGCGGCGGATCCTGCGCGACGGCGTGCTGCCGCCCGACCTGATCTTCGGCAATCCGCAATTCCGCCCCGAAATCGCCGGGATACGCCCGCCGCACGGGGTCTGGGCGCATATCTGCGGCATCGACCTGGTCCGCACCGGGCCGGACGATTTCTTCGTGCTGGAGGACAATGCCCGCACGCCCTCGGGCGTCAGCTACATGCTGGAGAACCGCGAGGCGATGCTGCGCCTCTGCCCCGAGCTGTTCCGCCAGTTCCGGGTGGCGGCGGTGGACAGCTATCCCGACCGTCTCCTCGCCACGATGAAGTCGGTCGCGCCGCACGGCGTCGCCGAGCCGACCTGCGTCGTCCTGACGCCGGGCCATTACAACTCCGCCTATTACGAACACAGCTTCCTGGCCGATTCGATGGGCGTCGAACTGGTCGAGGCCGCCGATCTGGTCGTGGACGACGACATCGTCTGGATGCGGACCATCGCGGGGCGGGTGAAGGTCGACGTCATCTATCGCCGGGTGGACGATGATTTCCTCGATCCGCTGGTCTTCCGCCCGGATTCGATGCTGGGCGTGCCGGGTCTGATCGCGGCCTATGCGGCAGGCAATGTCGCCATCCTCAACGCGCCGGGCAACGGCATCGCCGACGACAAGGCGATCTACAGCTATATGCCCGATATCGTCCGCTATTATTCGGGCGGCGAGCCCAAGCTGAAGAATGTCGATACCTGGCGCTGCCGCGAGCCGGAGGCGCTGGCCTATGTCCTCGATCATCTGGGCGAACTGGTGGTCAAGCTGGTCGACGGATCGGGCGGTTACGGGATGCTGGTCGGCCCGACCGCGACCAAGGTGCAGATCGAGCATTTCCGGGCCGCATTGATCGCCGAGCCGCATCGCTACATCGCACAGCCGACCCTGGCGCTGTCGACCGTGCCGACGCTGGTGGAAAGCGGCGTCGCGCCGCGCCATGTCGATTTCCGCCCCTTCGTCCTGACCGGACGCAACGGCGTGGAGGTGACGCCCGGCGGCTTGACCCGCGTCGCGCTTCGCGAAGGCTCGCTGGTCGTCAATTCCAGCCAGGGCGGCGGGACCAAGGACAGCTTCGTCCTGCTCGCCCCCGAACCGGATAGCTGGGTCCATGTGCAGAGCCAGGAATCGCAGATTCAGACGCAGGGGGTGCGCTGATGCTTTCGCGTACCGCATCCTCGCTCTACTGGCTGGGGCGCTATTTCGAGCGGGCGGATTTCATCGCCCGGCTGGTCGAGGCGACCGTCCGGCTCGACGTGCTGTCGCCGCGTTCGGCGGGGCTGGCGGCCTGGGGGTCGGCGCTGGCCGTCACCGATACCGCCAGCGCCTTCGCCGAGGGCGGGCGCGAGCTGCGGCGGCGGGAAGTCGCCCGCTTCCTGACGGTGGAAAGCTGCCATCCCGGTTCGATCGTGCGCTGCGTCGACATGGCGCGGACCAATGCGCGCGCCGTCCGCACCGCGCTGACCCGTGAAGCCTGGAGCGCGATCAACCGCGCCTGGCTGCATTTCGAGGCGCGACCGGCGGCGGAGGACCCGACGGCGGTGCTCAGCCTGGTCGAGGCGGTAAAGAACGAGACGCGCGGCTTCGAGGGCGCGGTGCACCGGATGCTGCGCAACCAGACGACTTGGTTCATCCGGCTGGGCCAGGCGGTCGAGCGCGCCGACAACACCGCGCGATTGCTCGACGTGAAGTATCACATCCTCCTGCCGGCGGGCGAGCGGATCGGCGGTGTCGTCGATCGCGACCAGTGGACGACGATCCTTCAGACCGTGTCCGCCGTCACCGCCTATCGCTGGCTCTATTCCGACGGGTTGAAGCCCGCGAACGTCATCGACCTGCTGATCGCGCGCGCCGAATTGCCGCGCAGCCTGGCGGCGTCGGTCGAGGAAACGGTGGATGTGCTGGGGCAACTTGCCCGGCGAACGGGGCAGCATGGGGAAGCGGATCGTATGGCGAGGGTGCGCGCAAACCGAATGAGCAAGACGCGGTCGGGCGATGTGATCGCGGGCGGGCTTCATCAGTTTCTCGAAGCCTTTATTCAGGAGAATGCCCAACTGCACGGCGCCATCGGCCGTCAGTTCAAGTTCGCCTGATGCGGATCGCGATCGAGCATCACCTCGCCTGCCGCCCCCGCGTGGCGGGCGGCCCCATGGTGCAGATGCTGCGCCTGACGCCCGAAAACCATGACGACCAGACGGTCGCACATTGGCGGATCGACGTGGATTGCGACGCGCGGTTGCGGGCAAGCCATGACGGCTTCGGCAACGTCGTCACCATGCTCTATGTCGAGGATGCGCCGGAGGTCGTGACGATCACCGCCACCGGCGAGGTGCTGACCAGCGACGCGCACGGCCTGATTCATGGCGCGACCGAGACGCTGCCGCCGCCGCTCTTCCTGCGCGCGACCGAAGCTACGCCGGCCGATCCGGTGATCGCGGCCTTCGCGGCGGAGGCGACGCAAGGGGCGGATGGTCCGCTCGCGGCGCTCCATAGCCTGAATGCCGCGCTCCAGGCGCGTTTCGATGTCGATTTCGAGACGCGGGTCGCTCACCTGGATGTCGCGCGGATCTTCGCGGAGGACCGTGCGACGCCGTGCGATCTGGCGCATATCTTTTGCGTGGCGGCACGGTCGCTGGGCATCCCGGCGCGCTATGTCTCGGGCTATGCGGCGCTTGGGAGCGCCGAACATGGCAGCCCGCATTGCTGGGCGGAAGCCCATGTCGAGGGACCCGGATGGATCGGCTTCGACCCCTGCACCGGGCTCAGCCCGCAGGACCGCCATGTCCGCGTCGCGGTGGCGCTCGACGCGACCGGCGCGGCCGCGGTGGCGGGCGAACCTTGGGGCGGCCTGACGGTGGCGAACGCAGCGCAATAATGATGTCCGCCGGATGGGGTCGACCTTCCTTCATTCCTCCCCTGTAAGGGGAGGTGGCAGCGCGTTAGCGCTGACGGAGGGGTGTCACGGCTGGAGGGGACACCCCTCCCCTTCAGGGGAGGGGCCGGGGGTGAGACGCTTCCACAAACGCGGCACCTGCGGAGATGCCCCACCCCAACCCCTCCCCTGAAGGGGAGGGGCTCGGCTCGGGCCGACCCCATGTCATCCTGTTCTAGCCCAAGGCTCCGACCGGCGGCGGTGCGGATGGCTCGCCGGTGAAGGTCGCCCAGCCGCGCGGACCCAGTGCTTCCAGCGGCTGATAGCGGGTCTTGTACGCCATGCGCGGCGACCCCTTCACCCAATAGCCGAGATAGACATAGGGCAGACTGGCGGCGCGGGCGCGCAGGATGTGGTCCATGATGATGAAATTGCCCAGCCCCGGGCGGCTTTCATCCTGCGTCTCGAAGAAACTGTAGATCATCGACAGGCCGTCACCCTGCCGATCGGTCAGGCACGCGCCGACCAGCCGACCGCGTTGCCCTTCGGGGCCGGTGGGTTCGCGATATTCGACCAGCACCGACTGGACCGGCGACAGTTCGACCATGTCGGCATAGTCGCTTTCGTCCATCGCGGACATGCCGCCGCCCGGGTGCCGCTCGCCCAGATAGCGGCGAAGCAGTTGAAATTGCTCGGCGGTCGCCCAGGGCTGGCAGGCAGTCACCTCCAGATCGGCATGGCGGCGCAGCAGCTTGCGCTGGGTGGCGTTGGGGCGGAATTCCCCCGCCACGACGCGCACCGAGATACAGGCTGTGCAGCCCGCGCAGGACGGGCGATAGGCGACCCCCTGGCTTCGGCGGAAACCGATCCTGCTCAGCGCCTCGTTCAACTCGCCCGCATGTTCGCCGTTCAGTTCGGTGAACACCTTCCGCTCGTCACGCCCCGGCAGATAGGGGCAGGGGGACGGGCTGGTGACGAAGAAGCGCGGGAAACGAAAAGGCGCGGTCACCGCCGGGCAGTTCCTTCAAGGGGAGATGATTGTCCCTTATTAACGATCCTCCCGCCCGAAGCGATGGGCAGCATCGTTCGGAAACGGGACGATTCCATAAAAAACTAAGCTGTTCAGGCCAGTTCGACCTGAGTCGTTTCATATCCGCTGGCGCGCAACGCCTCGATCAGCCGGTGCAGGTGCAGCGCGTCGCGCGTCTCGCACTCGATATCGGTGATCAGCCCCTTGGCGGGCAGGGTGGTGAAGACGCGCTGGTGATAGACCTCGATGATGTTCACCCGCTCGCGATCGAAGATGCGCGCGACGTTGAACAGCGCCCCCGGCTGGTCCTGCAACCGGATGCGCAGGCGGGCGAGGCGGCCCGAGCGCGCCAGGTCGCGCAGCAGGACGTTGGCGAGCAGCCGCGTATCGATATTGCCGCCGCACAGCACGATGCCCACCGTCTTGCCCCGGAACCGCTCGGGATGGGACATCAGCGCGGCGAGGCCCGCCGCGCCCGCGCCCTCGACCACCGTCTTTTCAATCTGGAGCAACGCGCTGACCGCTTCCTCCAGATGGCGTTCGTCGACCAGCACGATCTCGCGGACCAGTTGCGACACCAGTTGCGAGGTAAGGCCGCCCGGCACCTTGACCGCGATCCCCTCGGCCAGCGTATCGCCGGCGCAGGGCAGGTCGGTGCCGTTCAGCTTGTTGTACATCGACGGGAAGAGTTCGGCCTGCACCCCCACAACCTCGACCGGGCGGGGCATGGCGGCGGCGACCGTCGCCATGCCGGAGATCAGCCCGCCGCCGCCGATCGGCACGATCAGCGTGTCGATGTCGGGCGCGTCCTCCAGCATCTCCAGCGCGACCGTGCCCTGGCCCGCGATCACCCGTGCATCGTCGAAGGGGTGGATGAAGGTGAAACCACGTTCCGCCTCCAGCACGCGGGCATGGGCATAGGCGGCGTCGAACGTGTCGCCCTCCAGCACCACGGTCGCGCCATGCCCTTCGGTCTGGACGACCTTCACGATGGGGGTGGTGCGCGGCATGACGATGGTCGCGGGGATGCCCAGCCGGTTGGCGTGATAGGCAAGGCCTTGGGCGTGATTGCCCGCCGAGGCCGCGATCACACCCTTGGCCCGCGCTTCGTCGGAGAGTTGCAGCAGCGTGTTGAGCGCGCCGCGCTCCTTGTAGGCGGCGGTGAACTGGAGGTTTTCGAATTTGAGATAGACGGTCGCGCCGGTCAGTTGCGACAGGGTCCGGCTGATCAGGGTCGGCGTGCGGATGACCCGGTCCGAAATTCGCGCATGGGCGGCGCGGACATCGTCGATCGTGACGATGGGCGCGGACGGCGCGAGTACGGAGGACGGGAATTCCGAAGCGGCCTCTGGGGCGGGACGACTAACCATGAGGATGCCCTAGCCGATCGGGGGCGGGAGGTGAACCGTTTCGGAAGGGGGAATATGGGGGTATCGGCGACCGGGGCCCTTCGCGGCTTTCCCTCCCCCATCCCCTCCCGCCTGCGGGAGGGGCGTGCTCTTGGCGAGCGGTGTGCGCCGCAGCCCAGTACCGACCTGTGGGTTGGGGGGCCGTTCGTCGCCCCGCCCCTCTCGCCTTCCCCTTGCGGGAGAGGCGTGCTCTTGGCCAGCGGTGTGCGCCGCAGCCCAGTACCAACCTGTGGGTTGGGGGGCCGTTCGTCGCCCAATACCTCTCCCCTCCCGCAGGCGGGAGGGGTTGGGGGAGGGCAAAGGAGCCTCGCAGAGCCCCACACCACTGTTGCACCGCCGCATCGCCCGCCCCGCCAAATCGTGCCGGAACGCAACAAGCACGATGCGTCCGCGTTGCTGGCCTTTTGGGGCCATGCTAGGGCGTCGCGATGATCACAGGGTTGCCACTCATGTCGCCGATGATCCTTCCCATCACCGGCACGATCGCCCGGTCATGAGCATCGCACCGACCGGAAACGCGATCATGGCGAACGACGATGCGCAGCCGCATCATCCGCAGGGCATGGCGCGCCTCGCGCTGGGGGCGATCGGCGTCGTGTTCGGCGACATCGGCACCAGCCCGCTCTATGCGTTCCGCGAGACCTTCGCGAACCCACACCATCCGCTGCCGCTCGACACCGCGCATATCCTGGGCGTCGTCAGCCTGATCTTCTGGTCGATGATGATCGTCGTGTCGGTCAAATATGTCGCGATCATCATGCGCGCCGACAATAAGGGCGAGGGGGGCAGTCTGGCGCTGCTCGCGCTCGTGTCGGGGCAGACCAAGACGCGGCGCTGGTCGCGTGGGATCGTGCTGCTGGGCGTGTTCGCTACCGCGCTCTTCTATGGCGACAGCATGATCACGCCCGCCGTCACCGTGCTGAGCGCGGTCGAGGGTCTGGCGGTCGCCGCGCCAGCCTTCGGCGGCTTCGTCCTGCCGATCGCGATCACCATTCTGATCGTGCTGTTCAAGATCCAGCGTTCGGGGACCGAGCGGGTGGGCCTGTTCTTCGGTCCGGTCATGCTCGTCTATTTCGCGTCGATCGCGGTGCTGGGCGTGATGAGCTTCATCCAGACGCCGGGCGTACTGTGGGCGCTGTCGCCGCATTATGCGATCCAGTTCTTCTTCATCGACCCGTTGCGCGGTTTCCTCGCGCTGGGCTCGGTGGTGCTGGCGGTGACGGGGGCCGAGGCGCTCTATGCCGATATGGGGCATTTCGGGCGGCGGCCGATCGGCTTGTCGTGGCTGGTCTTCGTGCTACCTGCGCTGATGCTCAACTATATGGGGCAGGGCGCGCTGCTGTTTCGCGAGGGCGCGGCGGCGCTGGAGAGCCCCTTCTACATGCTGGCGCCGGAAGGGTTGCAGCTGCCGCTCGTCATCCTGGCCACCGCCGCCGCCGTCATCGCCAGCCAGGCGGTGATCACCGGGGCCTTCTCGGTCACGCAGCAGGCGATCCAGCTCGGCTTCATGCCGCGTTTGCGGATCGAGCATACTTCGGCGGCGACCGCCGGGCAGATCTACATCCCGCTCATCAACTGGATGCTGATGGTGATGGTGATCTTGCTGGTGCTGTTCTTCCGGTCGTCGTCCAATCTGACCTCGGCCTATGGCATCGCGGTGACGGGGGCGATGCTGATCGATACCTGCCTGCTGGGCGTCGCGCTGACCCGGTTGTGGAAGTGGCCGCTCTATGCCGCCGTGCCCTTGCTGGCGCTGTTCTTCCTGGTCGACGGGGCCTATTTCCTCGCCAACCTGACCAAGGTGCCCGCCGGGGGCTGGTTCCCGCTGCTGGTCGGTTTCATCATCTTCACCTTCCTCACCACCTGGTCGACGGGCCGCAAGCTGATGATCCAGCGCCTGCGCGAGGGGACGATGCCGATCCACATCTTCATCGATTCGGCGGCGGGCGCGGCGAGCCGGGTGCCGGGCACCGCGATCTTCATGACCTCCTCGCCCGAGGGGGTGCCGCACGCGCTGCTCCACAATCTCAAGCACAACAAGGTGCTGCACGAGCGGATCATCCTGTTGACGGTCAAGATCGTCAGCCAGCCCTATTGGCCCGAGGATGACCGCGCCAAGCTGGACGATCTGGGGCATGGCTTCTATCGCCTCGTCCTGCGCTTCGGCTTCATGGAGGAGGCCGACGTCCCCGCCGCGCTGAAGCGGGTCGAGATGGCGGGCGGCAGCTTCAAGATGATGGACACCAGCTTCTTCCTGTCGCGCCAGACGCTCCTGGCGGCGGAGCGGCCCGGCATGTCGGTGTGGCGCGAGAAGCTGTTCTCCTGGATGCTGCGCAACGCCGAAAGCGCGATGGAGTTCTTTCGCCTGCCGACCAACCGCGTGGTCGAACTGGGCAGCCAGGTGGAAATCTAGCGCGTGTCTTCCACTCCCGCGCCGATCATCGTCTCCGCCTTGTTTGGGCGGGCGGACCAAAGCTGGTTCGACGGGCTGCGGCGCGAGCATTTCCCGCCCGAGCGCAACGTCCTCGACGCGCATTGCACGCTGTTCCACCATCTGCCCCCCTCGGTGGAGGCGGAATTGAAGCACCGGCTGAACGGCCTGACGCGCGGGCTCCGCGCGCCGGAGGCCTGGGCGGGCGGGGTGATGTCGCTGGGCCGGGGTGTCGCGATCCGGATCGAGTCGCCGGGACTGGTCGCCATCCGTCGCGATCTGGTCGAGGCCTTTGCCGGTCTGCTGACCCCGCAGGACGCGGGCGGATGGCGGCCGCACGTCACCGTCCAGAACAAGGTGACCCCGACCACCGCCAAGCTGCTGCTGCAACAGATGGAGCGCGATTTCCGCCCCCATGCGATCGAGCTGATCGGACTGGGCGCATGGTGGTATCGGGGCGGTCCGTGGGAAATGATCTCGCGTCATTTGTTCGCTTGACGCCCTGAAAACCCCTGTCTATAGGCGCGCCTCCACCGGGTGGAACGCCTAGCATGGCGAAGTAGCTCAGCTGGTTAGAGCAGCGGAATCATAATCCGCGTGTCGGGGGTTCAAGTCCCTCCTTCGCTACCACCCGGTGTATTTTCCCAACATTTTGAAGCACGTTACGCTCTACGTGCGTGTCGTGGCTTTCCGTCCGGGAATGGGCTCACTCCTATTCTGTCGCGTGGCACCCCCATGGACGCGCGCTGTCGATTCCCCTCCCGTCGTGGCGCGCCGCTCGTTCCCGAGATCGTCCTTGCCGCTCCGTAGATTTGGTCCGAAGCGGATCAAGTTTCGGCGATATGTCGCCTACTTTAACGCGTTCGACGGCATGTGGTTTGCACACCGCGACCTCTCCGACCATCCGCAGATCGGATGATTTGCCCGACCAAATTCGGCTCGGAAACCAACCTGCCGCAATGTATCGCGAGATAAATGTGGTATTCCGATAATTTACAGACATGCCGGTGAGTGCGGCATAGAATCTTGATCCAGGTTGGTGTATCGCTTCGACCGAGACGGATGGCATGTAAGGTTACTAATCGACATGCATTTTAACCGCTCCTTCGCATCTGAAGGATAGGAAATCCCAAAGATTTCAGGGGGGCTTTGGTTCTTACGCCGTGAACGCTGCAGTCTACGCACTGATAGCCAATAGCTGCATGGCAGCGCTCTTCGTCATGACCTATGGCGTGGTGGCCGTGTCCTATCCGCGCCAGCGGGCGGCGGCGTGGTTCATGGGCAGCTACTTTCTGGGGTTCCTCACCCCGGTCTGCGAGCTGATGATCCGCTTCACCGATCATGTCCCGATCTTTTCGCTGTTCGGCTATGCGGTGTTCCTGGGCGGTATCCTGATGATGTCGGTGGGGGTGCAGGCCTTTGCCGGGCGACGTCCGAGCTGGCGATTCGCGCTGCTGGTGTGGATCGCCGGGATCGCGCTGCGGCTGGCGATCTGGGGCGGCGCGCGCGGCACCATGCCCTATGAACTGCTGTTCCAACTGCCCTTCGCCATCGCGTCGTTCCTGGTGCTGCTGGCGGTGAGGCGGATCGGGCAGAAGGGGCCGATCCGTGGTCTGTTGATGGGCATTTTCGGCATAATCTGCGGCCATTTCCTGGCAAAGCCGTTCCTGGCCATTTTGCTGGGCTCGGGCGCTTCGGCCAAGACCTATGCCAACAGTGTCTACGCCGTGGCGTCGCAGGTTTCGACCGGCGTGCTGCTGGTCGCGGCGGGGCTGTGCCTGATGCTGCTGGTCATCCAAAAGGCCCTGGAGGAGAGCATCCTCGATGCCGAAACCGATCCGCTGACCAAATTGACCAACCGGCGCGGATTGAACCGGATCGCGCCCCGCCTGATGGCCGAGGCGGAGCGGGATGGGCGGGGCCTGTATGTGCTGGTGCTCGACCTGGATTACTTCAAGCGGATCAACGACGACTATGGTCATGCGACCGGCGACGCGGTGCTGGTCGCCTTTGCCCGCCTGCTGGAGACGCTGGCGACGCGCGATGTGCTGACCGTGCGCATGGGGGGCGAGGAGTTCGCGCTGCTGGTTCCCGATGGGGAAAGCGCGCCGGATGCGATCGACAACCGCGCGACCCGATTGGGTCGGTCGATCCGCGTCGCGCTGGAGTCGTTCATGGACCCGGGCATGCCGCGCTTGACGGTCAGCGGCGGGGTCGTCCGCTATATCAAGGGGGAGACCCTGGAAGGGCTGGTCGCGCGCGCGGATCAACTGGCCTATCGCGCGAAGCGGGCCGGGCGCGACCGTATCCTGCACGACCGCAGCGATGTCGTGCCCGAGCGCAACCTCGTCTGGCCCGAAAGCGCGCGCCTCGTCGCCGGATAGGTCTTAGCCGAACAGTCGGTGAGGGTCGTGCGCGACCAGCATCGCGTCGGCGCGAGCCAATGCGATCAGGGTCAGGCCATGCGCGCGGGCATGGTCGATCGCCAGGCTGGTCGGGGCGGAAATGCCGATCAGCAGGCCGACCCCCGCCACCAGCGCCTTGTCCACCATCTCGTAGCTGATGCGCGAGGTGACGAGGATGAAGTCGGCACGGCGATCCGGCTCGACCGCCAGCCGACCCACCAGCTTGTCGAGGGCATTGTGCCGCCCGACATCCTCCGCCGCCGCCATCACCTGGCCGGTCGCGTCGCAGGCGATGGCGGCGTGGATCGCGCCGGTTCGGGCGTTGAGCGGCTGATGCGCGCGGATATCGTCCAGCGCGGCGAACAGGGTCGCGGGGGCGACCTGCGGGGCAGGGGGGCGCTTCGTCACCGGACGGGCGATCTGCTCCAGCCCCGACAGGCCGCATAGTCCGCAACTCGTGTCGCTGGTCCGGTGGCGTACCCGGTCCTGCATCCGGCCGCGCAGATGCTCGGCAAGGGTGACGCGGACGATCCACCCCGCATCCGCCGCAAAGGGCTCGATGGCGATGATGTCGCGCGGCGCATCGATCAGCCGCTCGGTCAGGAGGAAGCCGGTGGCGAAATCCTCCAGCCGCTCGGGCGTCATCATCATCACGGCATAGCCGAAACCGTCCACCTCGACCGCGACGGGGCATTCCACCGCGATGGCCCGCTCGATCGGCGACGCACGCCCGTCCGTAGACAGGCGTAACAATGTCAGCGGCCGGGTCGGCTCGGCATCGACGCGTACAGGGACGCTCACAGGGCGGCGAGGTCGGCGGGGGTGTTCACATTGGCGATCGGCTCGGGCGAGGCGACGGGAATCGCCCCGATCGCGCGCGTCCAGCCGCGCACCGACCGATCCTGCCCCAGCGACAGATGCGCCATCAGATGCGCGCCCAGCGCGGCGGGCCACAGCCCCAGCACCGGCGCGTCCTGGCAATAGCTGGGCTCGCGCCGCAATATCGCCTGGATCAGCCCGTCCGGCAGGCGCGGCATGTCGCATCCGATCGTCAGCACGCAGCGAAAGCCGTTGGCGGCGGCATAATCCAGCGCCCCGGCGATCCCGCCCAGCGGCCCCAGGCCGGGCTCGGGCATGTCGGGCACACCGTCATCCCCGCCCACCTGCACCACCTGCGTGCAATAGGGGGCGATGGTGGCGCGGGCATGCGCCACCAATGTCCGGTCGCCGAACATGGCGACCGCCTTGTTCGATCCGAAGCGCGACGATCGCCCCCCGGCCAGTACGGCACCCAATATGCTCATGACCGCCTTCTCATGCCTGGGCGCGCACCTTCACCGGCACCGACTTGCCCGCAGGCACATGGCTTTCCAGCGCATGATGTTCCAGCGGGATCAGATAGTTGAGCTCCGGGTAATAGCCGCCTATGCATCCTTCGGGGATGTTGTACTCGACCACCCGCAGCCCCTCGACCACGCGGTGTTCGCCGTCATCGGCATCGCCCTCCAGCGCGATGGTCTGGCCATCGGTCAGGCCGAGTTTGGCGATATCGGCCTTGTTCATCATCGCGACCATCCGGGTTCCGCTGATCCCCCGGAAGCGATCGTCATAGCCATAGATGGTCGTGTTGAACTGGTCGTTGGAGCGCAGCGTGATCAGCCGCATCCGCCCCTCGGCGGGGGTGATACCGGAAGCGTCCATCGCGCGCGGCACGTTGAACTCGGCCTTGCCGCTCTCGGTTTCCCATTTGCGGTGCGAGGCAGGATTGCCCTTCCAGAAGCCGCCGGGCTCGAACAGGCGTTCGTTGAAATTGGCGAACTTGTCCGGATAGACATTCTCGATTGCGGTGCGGACGAGGCCATAATCGCCGACCCATTCGTCCCAGGGGACGTTGGGGTTGGGCTTCAGCACCGCCTTGGCGATCCCGGCCACGATGGCGGGTTCGGACAGCAAGGTCTCGGCGGCGGGCGTCGCCTTGCCGACCGAGCCGTAGATATGGCTGAACGAATCCTCCATCGACACCGCTTGGCGGCCACCGCTTTGCATATCGGTTTCCAAACGACCGAGGCAGGGGAGGATGTAGCTTTCCTCGCCCGGCACCAGATGGCTCTTGTTGAGCTTGGTGGCGATATGGACGGTGATGGGCAGCTTGCCCCAGGCCGCCTTCATCTTGGCATGTTCTGGCGTCGCACGCAGGAAATTGCCGCCGAGCTGGACGAAGCCTTGCGCGGTGCCCGCGATGATCTGGCGACAGGCCTCGACCGTGTCCCAGCCATCCTCGGTCGGCGGCTCGAACTCGAACAATTCCTTCAATCGTTCGACGGGGGCGAGTTCGGTCTTCTCAGTGATCCCGACGGTGCGCTGGCCCTGGACATTGCTGTGCCCACGCACCGGGCCCGGCCCCGCGCCCTCGCGGCCGATATTGCCGCGCAGCAGGAGCAGGTTGACGATCATGTGCAGCGCGTCGATGCCATAGCGGTGCTGGGTGATGCCCATGCCATAGACCGCGATCACCCGTTCGGATTTCATATAGACGCGCGCGGCCTGCTCGATCGCGTCGCGGGTCAGACCGGAGTCGCGGATGATCTCGCTCCACGCGGCGTTGCGGCAGTAATTGGCGAAATCCTCGAACCGGGTCGTGTGCTGCTCGATGAAGTGATGGTCGAGGATGCGCTTCGTCCCCTTGGCGACCGCGCGGTCATCCTCCTCGATCACCAGCTTGCAGATGCCGGTCAGCGCGGCGATGTCGCCGCCCGCCTTCACCTGATGATACTGGCTGGAGATGTCGGTCGAACTGCCGGTCAGCATCTGCACCGGGTTCTGCGGCGAGGCGAAGCGCTCCCAGCCGCGCTCTCGTAAGGGATTGAAGGTCACGATCTCCACCCCGCGCTTGGCGCAGGCCTGGAGATTGTGGAGCATCCGGGGGGCGTTGGTCGCGACATTCTGCCCGAAGGAGAAGATCGCGTCGCACTTGTCGTAATCCTCCATCTGGATCGTCGCGACGGGCGATCCGATGGCGGACTTCAGCCCGACCGAGGTCGTTTCATGGCACATGTTCGAGCTGTCGGGCAGGTTCTGCTGCCCCCACATCCGCGCGAACAGCGAATACATGAACGAGGTTTCGAGGGAGGCGCGGCCCGAGGCGTAGAGGACGACCTTGGTCGGATCGCACGTCTTCAGCTTCCGCCCGATCGCGGCGAAGGCATCGTCCCAACTGACCGCGACATATTTGTCCGTCGCCCGGTCATAGCGCATCGGATGGGTCAGGCGGCCCGCCTGTTCCAGGTCGTGGTCGGGCCAGGCCTCCAATTCGGTGACGCTATGCTTGGCGAAGAAGTCCGGCGTGACGCGAAGGGAGCTGAGTTCCCAGGCGGTCGCCTTCGCGCCATTCTCGCAGAATTCGGCGATATGCGGCTTGGCGGGCTTGCCCCAGGCGCAGCTCACGCACATCACCCCGCCGGGCTTGTTCTGGCGACGCAGCGTGTCGAGCGTTTCCGGGCCCAGCCCCTCCTTGGGCAGGATCTTGGCCATGCCCTTCATCGAACCCCAACCGCCGGCGGGGGCGGTATATTCGGTGATCTTCACATCGTCTTCGTCGCGCATCGGGCAAATCTCCACTCGAAACGCTGAACGAAGCAAGCGCCGAATGGCCGCATGAGAAGCAGTTCATTTTTGTCGCTCGTGTGACTATCTAGGGCGCAAACACGCTTCACAGGATTCCGTCATGACCACCCACGCCACCCGCATGCTCATCCTCGGTTCCGGCCCCGCCGGACTGTCCGCCGCCATTTATGGCGCGCGGGCGGGGATGCAGCCGATCGTGGTGCAGGGCATCCAGCCGGGCGGTCAGCTGACCACCACCACCGATGTCGAGAATTACCCCGGTTTCGCCGACGTCATCCAGGGCCCCTGGCTGATGGAGCAGATGCAGAAGCAGGCCGAACATGTCGGCGCGCGAATGATGTGGGACACGATCACTGAGGTCGATCTGACCAGCCGTCCGTTCCGTCTGATCGGTGACGGCGGCGATGTCTATGAGGGCGAGGTGCTGGTCATTGCGACCGGCGCGCAGGCCAAGTGGCTGGGCCTCGACAGCGAGGACGCGATGAAGGGCAAGGGCGTGTCGGCCTGCGCGACCTGCGACGGCTTCTTCTATCGCGGCAAGAAGGTGGCGGTGATCGGCGGCGGCAACACCGCCGTGGAAGAGGCGCTATACCTGACCAACCACTCTGACGACGTGACGCTGATCCACCGCCGCGATTCGCTGCGCGCCGAGCGTATCCTTCAGGAGCGGCTGTTCGCGCATCCGAACGTGAAGGTCCTTTGGAACAAGGAAGTCCGCGAGTTCGTCGACGGCGGCGGCAATGCGGGCCTGGTCGCGCTCGACCTGCTCGACACCGTCACCGGCGAGCATAGCCGCCTCGACGTCGAGGGCGGCTTCGTCGCGATCGGCCACCACCCGGCGACGGAGCTGTTCCGGGGGCATCTGGAGCTGGATTCGGACGGCTATATCGCGGTCGAGACGGGTTCGACCCGTACCAGCGTGCCGGGCGTGTTCGCCTGCGGGGACGTGGCGGACAAGGTGTATCGCCAGGCGGTGACGGCGGCGGGCACCGGCTGCATGGCCGCGCTCGACGCCGAGCGTTTCCTGGCGGCGGCGGAGTTCGAGGACATGGCCAAGGCGGCGGAGTAAATCCTCCCCGGAACGGGGAGGGGGACCATCCGTAGGATGGTGGAGGGGGGCTTCCACGAAGGAAATCCCTCGCGGTGATCCCCCTCCACCACCGCTTCGCGGCGGTCCCCCCCTTTGCAGAGGAAGATTTAGCTGAGTCTGTCGATCGCCTCGGGCGTCAACGACCCCGGAATGATCATCACCGGCACCGGCAGCGCGCCCGCGTCGGTGCCGGCGAAATGGCTGACCAGCTTGCCCGGCGCGCCGCTGGCGGCCGCACCCAGCACTAGCGCGGCGATGTCGGGATTGGCGGCGATGATCTCGCGGATCACCTTCGGCCCGTCGCCCTCGCGCACCGTGATCGAGGGGCGCAGGCCCGATTCGTCCAATATGGTGCCAGCCGCACTGGCGAGCAGCGCCTCGGCCTGCTGGCGCGCCTCGTCCTCGATCGTCGCCTGCACGCCGCCGAACGCGATGAACTCCTGCGGAGGCAGCATGGTCAGGATTTCCACCCCGCCGCCGGTCTTCACCGCGCGCCTTGCCGCGAAGCGCAGGGCGATTTTCGACTCCGGACTATCGTCGATCACGACCAGATAGATACGCATGGCGGCCCCCTTTTTGTCTCCGACCGATGCCGTGACATAGTATTTCGTGCAAGGCCATGACTTGACCAAGCGCCATTCGGGCGCAAGAGACGGGCCGCTACGGAATTGGTTTGCCCCGAGAGGACCTCCATGTCGATCGAGATCAAGATGCCCGCGCTGTCGCCGACCATGGAGGAAGGCACGCTGGCCAAATGGCTGGTGAAGGAAGGGGACACGGTGAAGTCCGGCGATATCATGGCCGAGATCGAAACCGACAAGGCGACGATGGAATTCGAAGCGGTCGATGAGGGCGTGATCGCCAAGATTCTCGTGTCCGAAGGCTCGGACAATGTGAAGGTCGGCACCGTCATCGCGATCCTGGCCGAAGAGGGCGAGGATGCTTCGTCGGTCCAGGCCCCGACCAAGTCGGAAACCCCGGCTCCCGCCAAGCCGATGCCGACCGACCCGACCGATCCCAACAAGACCGGCAGCGAGGCCAAGCCCGCCGAGCGCACGGTCGAGCAGGCCGAGGATCACGGCAAGCCCGCCGATTCGGGCAGCAAGGCTGGCAACGGCCGCGCGATCGCCAGCCCGCTGGCGCGCCGCATCGCTTCGCAAAAGGGCCTCGACCTGTCCGCGCTGACCGGCTCGGGCCCGAACGGTCGCATCGTGAAGGCCGACGTTGAGAATGCGCAGCCGGGCCAGGCCAAGGCCGCTCCGGCCGCCGCTTCTGCTCCGGCCGAAACCGCTGCCGCTCCGGCCGCGCCCAAGCCCGCCCAGGTGCCGGATATCCCGCACGAGGCGTCGAAGCTGTCCAACATGCGCAAGACCATCGCGCGCCGCCTGACCGAATCGAAGCAGCAGGTGCCGCACATCTATCTGACGGTGGACGTGCGCCTCGACGCGCTGCTCAAGCTGCGTGGCGAATTGAACGCCGGTCTCGAATCGCGCGGCGTGAAGCTGTCGGTCAACGATATGCTGATCAAGGCGCTTGGCGTCGCCCTGATGGCCGTCCCGAAGTGCAACGTCATGTTCACGCCGGACCAGCTGATCAGCTTCAAGCGCGCCGACATCTCGGTCGCGGTGTCGACGCCCGCCGGCCTGATCACTCCGATCGTGTCGGAGGCGGATACCCGTTCGCTGTCGTCCATCTCGACCACGATGAAGGATCTCGCCACCCGCGCCCGCGACAACAAGCTGCAGCCGCATGAATTCCAGGGTGGCACCGCCTCGATCTCGAACATGGGCATGTTCGGCATCAAGCAGTTCGAGGCGGTCATCAACCCGCCTCAGGGCATGATCCTGGCGATCGGCGCGGGCGAGAAGCGCCCCTATATCGTCGACGACCAACTGGGCGTGGCGACCGTCATGTCGGCGACCGGCAGCTTCGACCACCGCGCCATCGACGGGGCCGATGGCGCCGAGCTGATGAAGGTGTTCAAGGAGCTGGTCGAGCGTCCGCTCGCCATGCTGGCCTGATAAGCCAGGGGCGGGGGTCATGCGGGTCAAGACCGAGCTGTTCTATATCGGCCTGGGGCTGGTGGTGGCGCTCGTCATGACTTGGGCCGCCGCCTGGGCCTATCCGCTGGCCCGCACCGAAATCTGGTGGTGCGGGGTGGGCGCGATGGTCGCGACGGTGGCGATGGGCATCGGTCCGCTCCACCGCGCGCGCATCGCCGATCGCATGGCACGGAGGCATTCGGAACAATGAGCACGCTGCCCGAACAGAACCCCACCATCCGCGTCACCGCCATGCCGTCCGACGCCAATCCCTATGGCGATATCTTCGGCGGCTGGCTGATGGGCCAGATGGACTTGGCGGCCGGTTCGGTGGCGTCGCGCCACTCGGGCGGCCGCGCGGTCACCATCGCGGCGGAGGGCATGAAGTTCCACGCGCCCGTGCTCGTCGGTGACGAGGTGTCGGTCTATGCCACCCTGGTCCGCGTCGGCAACACGTCGATGACCATCGAGGTCGAGGCTTGGCGCCGCGCCCGCCACATGGAGGACGCGACCAAGGTCACGCAGGCGCGCTTCGTGTTCGTCGCGACGGACAAGGACCGCAAGCCGCGCACCGTTCCGCCGATGGCCCCGGCGTAAAATCGAAATCTACTCGGGGATATTCCCCCGCGCACCGGCAAGGCGCGTGTTCAGAAGGAAGAGCAAAGTGGCTGACACTTACGACCTTATCGTCCTCGGCTCCGGCCCCGGCGGCTATGTCGCGGCGATCCGCGCGAGCCAGCTTGGCCTGAAGGTCGCCATCGTCGAGCGCGAGCGGCTGGGCGGCATCTGCCTCAACTGGGGTTGTATCCCGACCAAGGCGCTGCTGCGCTCGGCCGAGGTCTATCATTACATGACCCATGCCGCGCAATATGGCCTGTCGGTCGAAAAGCCCTCGTTCAGCCTGGAGAAGGTGGTCGACCGCAGCCGCAAGGTTGCGGGCCAGCTCAACGCAGGCGTCAAGGGCCTGATGAAGAAGAACAAGGTCGCCGTCCATGAGGGCGTCGGCACGATCACCGGAAAGGGCAAGCTGTCGGTCGTCCAGGGCGACAAGACCACCGAGCTGACCGCCAAGCACATCA
>Ga0308171_1001711_pt1 | contig 27274 bp, 23 predicted proteins | sample PhyGR1_FD_202135 | JGI IMG/M metagenome (GOLD analysis project Ga0308171, IMG submission 202135) | Phyllosphere microbial communities from UC Gill Tract Community Farm, Albany, California, United States - DLSLSG.R1 | ecosystem: Host-associated > Plants > Phyllosphere > Unclassified | place: USA...
GGTCGGCAAGGCCGAGCGCGGCCCGGCGGCGATCGAAGCGATCCGTGACAACAAGTCGGCCTACCTGATGGCGGTCGGTGGCTCGGCGTACCTGGTCTCCAAGGCGATCAAGGCGGCCAAGGTGGTCGGCTTCGCCGATCTGGGCATGGAAGCGATCTACGAATTCACCGTGCAGGACATGCCGGTGACCGTGGCGGTGGATTCCACCGGCGAGTCCGTGCACCAGACCGGCCCGCGCGAATGGCAGGCCCGTATCGGCAAGATCCCGGTCGTGGTGGCCTGATCCCGCCGCGCCCGGCCTGCGGGCCGGCACGCACGACAACGGCGCCGCAGGGCGCCGTTTTTTTGTGCCTGGCGTGCGTGCCAAACGCCGCGCCGCTGCGGATAATCGGGCCTCTTCTTCCTTTCCGGCAGGTCACGATGAGTACCACGTTGTATGGCGCCAGCAGCACCGCTTCGCTGGTCGTGCATTGGCTGCTGCTGGAACTGGGGATCGAGCACGAGCTGGTACTGCTCGATTTCGAGACGCGCGAACAGAAGTCGCCGGCCTATCTGGCGCTGAATCCGGCCGGCGTGGTGCCGACGTTGGTGATCGAGGGGCAGGTGCTGACCGAGGCGGCCGCGATCGCGCTGTACCTGGGCGAGCGTCACCCGGAAGCGGGGCTGCTGCCACCGGCCGGCACGCCCGCACGGGCCGAGGCCTACCGCTGGATGTTCTGGTGCGCCAACACGCTGCAGCCGGCCTATCGCGCCTGGTTCTATCCCGAGGAGCCGGCCGGTGCGGCGCATGTCGAGGCCGCCAGGGCGCAGGCCCGGGGGCGGCTGGAAGCGGCCTGGCAGCGCATGGCCGATCACCTGCAGGCGCACGGCCCCTACGTGCTCGGGGCGGACCCGAGCGTGGTGGATTTCATGCTGGTGATGCTGATGCGCTGGTCGCGCAACATGCCGACCCCCAGTGATCGCTGGCCGGTGCTCAAGGCCTACGCGGACGGCTTCAAGGCGCGCCCGGCATTCATCGAGGTCTATCGCCGCGAGGGCATCACCGACTGGCGGTGAGGGCGAACAGGCTCACCGGGCGGCGCCATCCCGCGGGGTGGCCGCCGTGCGCCGCGGTTACAGCAGCGCGCGCACCGTCTCCGACGGCCGGCACAGCGCCGCGCCGGTCCCGGTGATCACCACCGGGCGGTTGATCAGCTGCGGATGGGCGACCATCGCGGCCAGCAGGGCCGCTTCGTCGGCCTCCCCCAGCCCGAGTTCGGCATACAGCGCTTCCTTGCTGCGGATCAGGCCGGAAGGCGCGAGTCCGGCCTTGTCCAGCACGGCGCGCAGCGTGGCCGCGTCCGGCGGGTCGGCCAGGTAATCGACGATGGCAGGCTCGATGCCCGCCTCGCGGATCAACGCCAGCGCCCCGCGCGAGGTGCTGCAGCGCGGGTTGTGCCAGATCGTCACCGCCATCAGTACCACTCCAGCAGCGACACGCCCAGGCCGATGTAGGTGGCCTTGTGGTTGTAGTCGATCATGCTCTCGCCGTACCCGTCGAAGATCTGCACGTGGCCGCGCAGCAGGTTGCTGATCGGGAACCCGTAATCGAGCTGCAGCGCGCCGTGCGAGCGGTCGCCGCCGCGCAGCGAATGCCGCGCCATCAGCGAGACCTCGTGGCCATCCTTGTTCCAGGTCAGGGTGGCATCACCGCGGCCCATGTAATCGGCGATGTCCGGATTGTTGTCGTCCTTGCGGTCCTCGGGCAGGCGGTACCACGGGCGCAGCACCAGGGCCCAGTTTTCGCGGTCCAGGCCGACGTTGAGGATGACCCGGTTCCAGCTGCGCGACAGCGGGTCGGGCCGGCCATTGGACTGGTGATTGAGGCTGATGCCGCTCATGCGGCCACGCCAGCCACCGATCGAATAGCCGTTGCGGAACAGCAGCATCACTTCCGGTTCGTAATTGGTTTCGCGGAACGGGCGCGAGTTGTCCGTGTTGTAGGCCTGCCAGCGCGAGCTCTGGGTATAGCCGGCCCAGATGTCGCCGTTGTCGCCGAACAGGTTCTCGGCGATCTTGGTCTTGAAGCTCAGCTGGAATTTCAGTTCGGCGCTGTCCAGCAGCTGCGGCGTGGTGACCGTGTTGGCCGGGTTGGGCGACTGCGGCGTCTGGTTCTTGTCGCTGGTCCAGAAGGCGGGCAGCAGGTAGACCGGCTTGTAGGCGCGCAGCTGGAACGCGCCCAGCTTGGAGTCCTGTGCCAGCTCCCAGCGGCTGTCCAGCAGCGAGCCTTTGCCCGCATTGGCCAGTGCCTGCTCGTGGCCATCATTCTGGAAGAGTTCGCCCAGGCGCTGTTTGACGCGCGCGGTGGCCGGCGCCTCGGCCTCGGTGGCACGGGCGGCCTGGCGTTCCTCGCGGCGCGCCTGTTGGGCGGCGACCGCGGCGGCATCGGCGGCCACCACCGAGCCACCGGTGGGCGCGAAGATCTTGTCGTAGCACGCCAGGCGTGCCGCGTCGGTGTCGACCAGCGCGCAGGCTTCCGGCGTGGCCGGGGTGGGGGCCGCTTCCTGCGCGGCCAGCGGCAGGCTGGCGCCGGCCAGGGCCAGGGCGGTGAACAGGGCGGAACGACGGCGCGGGAGAGTCATGAACACGGGGCCACGTAGGAAAGAGGTATGGATCGACCGGCACAGTGTGGCCGCTGGCCGTGCTGGGTGCCAGCATGCCGACGCTTTCCACCCGCGCGATCCGATCCCGGCTTTATGCCCGTAGACGGCGTGCGCGTGGCGTGAAAACGGATGATTCGCCCGTCAGAAGAACCAGGCGAACGCAAACAGGCCGAGCATGGCGATCACCAGCGCCAGCTTCAGCGCGAAGCCGAGCAGGATCCCCAGCCAGGTCGCCAGGCCGACCTTGGTCGAGCGGCCCAGTTCGCGGGTGTGCCAGTACTCGCCCGCCAGCGCGCCCGCCAGTGGGCCCACGAACAGTCCGATCGGCATGAAGAACACGCCGGCGATGCTGCCGATGAAGGTGCCCCACAACGCTTTGCGGCTCGCGCCGACCCGCTGCGCCCCGACCACGGTGGCCAGGACGTCCACCGCGAACGACAGCACGGTCAGCAGCCCCAGCACGGTCAGCGGCAGCCAGCCGACATGGTTGAACCCGTCCGCCCAGGCGGCGAGCAGCAGCCCGGCGAAGACCAGCGGAATGCCGGGCAGGGCCGGCAGCACGATCCCGGCGATACCGACCAGGACGAGCAGCACCGCTAGCAGATGGAAGATGAATGAAGAGTCCATGCGATCCCGTATGGTAGGGGCAAAAGGGGTTGACATATGTGAAATATGCCAGTTGATTTTTGATTTTGACCGGGTTAAGTTGCAGTCGCTGAGCTTGGCAAGGTCACCGTGGATCGTGGCCTGATGATGGTAGATCTTCCGGATCCGCTGCATCGTTGCACCTCGCTTCCCCCTTGCTGTCAGCCGCCCAGAAGGCGTACCCAACAACAAGCGCAGAGTCACCAGGGAGTAGTGAGATGTCTGATCGTGAGACCGGTACCGTCAAGTGGTTCAATGATGCCAAGGGCTTCGGCTTCATCAGCCGCGAGAATGGCGAAGATGTGTTCGTGCACTTCCGTGCCATCCAGACCCAGGGCTTCAAGAGCCTGAAGGAAGGCCAGCAGGTCACCTTCACCGTCGTGCAGGGCCAGAAGGGCCTGCAGGCCGATGCCGTCGAACCGACCTGAGGTCGAGCGGCGTCACCACGAAAAAGGCCCGCGCAAGCGGGCCTTTTTCAGTGCGGCGGGTGTGGCTGCGGATCAGCGCAGGATCACCCGGCCGTTGACCACGCGGACGTAGGTGTTCTCGCGGATCCCGCCGAGATCACGCTGGTTGACCACCACGGTGCGGCCGTCATCCATGCGCACCGAGATATCGAAGGTGTCGTTGGTGACGTTCTTCTGGATCTGGTTGCCGGCCAGTGCACCACCGACCGCGCCCGCGGCGGCGGCGATGTTCTTGTTGCCGCGGCTGCCGCCGGTGTGATCGGAGATCTCATGGCCGGCCACGGCGCCGACGATGCCGCCCAGCACCGCACCGGTCGCGCTCGGCGCGCTGCGGCCCGAGGCTACGGTGTTGATCCGGGTGACGATGCCGCAATCGGCGCAACGGCCCGTGTTGTAGTTGCCGGAATTGCCGTACCCGTTGTTGTACCCACTGCTGCCGTAGCCCGGCGAGGTGGTGGCACAACCAGCCAGGGCAACGGTGGCGACGGCGGCAGCGGCGATCAATTGGATCTTCATGGTGTATCTCCTGGCCAGAGGGGTGGTGAGATGCGTCTGGTGCGCATGGGGCCGATCGTCACCTTCGGCACGTGAACAAGATGCCAATCCAGTCCCGCAAGTGTGGCTGCAGGATGAATCAGCGGAAATCCTGGTGGCAGGCGCGGCAGTCTTCGTCGATCTTTTCCACCAGCGTGGCCATCGCGGCGCAATCGGCCGGCGGGGCGGCCAGCGCGGCGTTCAGGGTCGCCCGCAGGGTGCTGGCGTGCTGCTTGAAGCCCTGGCTGTCGCGCAGGTCCGGGAAAGCGACATCCAGATCGTTGGACAGCGAGCGCAGCGTCTGCAGGCGCGGCACGGTGTCGGCCAGCGTGCAGCGGTTCTGGGCATGCGACTCGCGCAGCAGCTGCACCTGCTTGTTCATCACGTGCATCAGCGCGTCCGGGAACGGGTCCTGGCGGGCCTGGATCGCCCGGGCCACCAGCACGGTGGCAACCACGCCGAGGATCAGGCCGATGCCTGCGACGATCAGGTAACGGTAGGTAGCGGACATGCGGCGCGGGGCAATCGGATCATTCATGGGGCCAGGCTCCTGGGGTGACTGCGGCGGATGTTACGGGCTGTCCTGTCCACGCCGCGTACGGGAACCGCCGCCAAGCGATTAAAATGGGCGCATGAACGACGTATTGCGCGAACGATTTGCCGGCATCGACCGGTTGTATGGAGTGGGCACCGTGGACCTGCTCGCCAGCCGCCGGGTGGCGGTGGTCGGCATGGGCGGGGTGGGGTCCTGGGTGGTGGAGGCGCTGGCGCGCACGGCGGTCGGGCACCTGACCCTGATCGACGCCGACGACATCTGTGTGTCCAACACCAACCGCCAGCTGCCGGCGCTGGCCGGTCAGTACGGGCGCAACAAGGCCGAGGCGATGGCCGAGCGCTGCCGGGCGATCAACCCGGACATCAGCGTCGATGCGGTGGCCTCGTTCCTGACGGTGTCCAACATGGTCGAGCTGCTGGACCGCGATTTCGATCTGGTGATCGATGCCTGCGACAGCTTCCGGGTCAAGGTGGAAACGATCGCCTGGTGCCGCCGCCGCAAGCTGCCGATCCTCACCGTGGGCGCGGCCGGCGGGCGGACCGATCCCACGCTCGTGCGCATCCGCGACGTCTCGCGTACCGAACACGACGCGATGATGGCCCTGATCCGCAAGAAGCTGCGCAGCGACTTCAACTTCCCCAAGAATGCGTCGCGCTACTTCGGCGTGCCGGCGGTGTATTCGCTGGAAAACGTGAAGTACCCGCAGGCCGACGGCAGCGTGTGTGGCATCCGCCCGAACCTGGGGGCCGATGCCGCGCTGAAGCTGGATTGCGGGGCCGGGCTGGGGGCAGCGACGCACATCACCGGTGCGTTCGCATTTGCCGCGGTCGGCAAGGCGTTGGAGATGTTGATGAAAAGGCCGGCGACCAAGGCCGATGCGCAGCCGCCACAGGCGGGCGGCTGAGCGGCCGATGGGGCGGCCGGTGCGATGACCGGCCCCGGCCTTGGGCGGGTGTTACGCGAACGCTGGCAGGTTGAACAGGCGCTGCGCGTTGGCCGTGGTCTGTGCGGCGATAGCCTCGACCGGTTCGCCGCGCAGGCGCGCGACGGTGTCCAGAATCACCGGCAGCCGTGCCGGTTCGTTGCGTTCGCCCCGGATCCCGGCATCCGGTTGGTCGGGCGCGTCGGTTTCCAGCAGCAACTGGTCCAGCGGCATCGCAGCGACCAGGCGGTGCAGCCGCTGTGCGCGGTCGTAGGTCAGCGGCCCGCCCAGGCCGATCAGGAAGCCGAGTTGGTGCAGCTGCCGCGCCTGTTCCGGGCTGCCGGAAAAGCTGTGGACCACGCCGCGCAGCCCGCCGACCTGCTTGATGGCCGCGATGACCGCGTCGACCGCGCGGCGGGCGTGCACGATCACCGGAATGTCGTAGCGGCGTGCAAGCGCCAGCTGGCCGATGAAATAGTCCTGCTGCTGCTGCCGATCCAGGGTCGGAATGAAGTAATCCAGCCCGCATTCGCCGATCGCATGCGGATGTTCGCGCGTGATCCAGTCCTGCAGCAGTTCAAGGTGCTCGGGCCGGTGCTGGTCCAGGAACACCGGGTGCAGCCCGTAGGCCGGGTACAGGCCCGGCGCGAGCGCGCAGGCATCGCGCAGGCCGGGCCAGCTCGCAGCCGTGACCGCCGGCACGATCTGTGCGCGGACCCCGGCCGCCTGCGCACGGTCGATCACCGCGGCGCGGTCGGCGTCGAACTCACCGGCGTCCAGGTGGCAGTGGCTGTCGATCAGGTTCACGCGCGGCGCTTGCCCGGCAGCGGGGGCGGGCTGGGTTCGCCGCGGCGCTTCCAGTTGGCCAGCAGCAGCGTACCCAGGCCGAACAGGATCTCATCGACGAACGGCAGCGGATCGGGAATCACCAGGGTGATCGCGAACAGCGCCGCGGTGAGCTTGAACAGCGTGGGGTAGCGCAGCCGGCGCGCCCATTCCAGCAGGGGCAGGAGCAGCGGGTTGGCCATGGCAGACTCCAGGTAGGGTATGTAAACGCTATCACGCGCGCCCGTCCCGCTGAACCTGAATGGGGAGCGGCGATGTGAGCGCGCCGTGGAGATTCTGTTCAGGGTTCGCATGCTGGAATCCGCATCAAGAACGTTGCGGATCGTCCGCAGGGAGAGAGTCATGAAAAGTACAACTACTACTGCCTTGGTCGCTGCGGGCGCACTGCTGGTCGGCGGCATCGCCACGGCCGCGTTCATGAAGAGCGGCACCTCCTCTCCCGATGCCGTGATCGCTGGCCAGTCGCGGCCGAACCTGGACACCACCCCGCTGACCGACGACGGCGTGCGTACCGACGAGGTCGCGCTGGACAAGGGCGGCAAGCTGGAATACGCCGATATCGTCAAGGTCGACCCGCTGACCAAGAAGGAAAAGGCTTACGCCACCGTGATCGGTACCGAGCCGGTGCGCGAGACCTCCAGCACCCAGACCCCGCATGAAGTCTGCGAGGACGTGGTGGTGCAGGAGCGCCTGCCCGAGCGCGACGGCAACGTCGGCGGCACGGTGGCCGGCGCGGTGATCGGCGGCCTGCTCGGCAACCAGGTGGGTGGCGGCAACGGTCGCAAGGCCGCGACCGCCGCCGGCGCGGTGGCTGGCGGCATGATCGGCAACCAGGTCGACAAGCGCCACGTGGGTGGCCGCGTGGTCAACCGCACCGAGCGCCAGTGCCATACCGAAACGGCGACCTCCGAATCGACCCGCGTCACCGGCTACAACGTCACCTACCGCAATGAAGACGGCAGCACCGGCACCATGCGCATGGCCAGCAAGCCGGGCAACCGCATTGCCATGGGCACCAGCGATGCGGTCACCGGCTACAACGTGACCTACCGTTACGATGGCGCGGAAAAGACCGTGCGCATGGAAAACAAGCCGGCCAGCGATCGCCTGCCGGTGATCGACGGCCAGCTGGTGACCCAGACCGCCGCACTGGATGCCGGCACCCGCCAGTAAGCCAGCACAGCGCAGCCGTGGTATCGAACAGGCCGGCATCCGCCGGCCTGTTTTTTATGGCGCGGATGTGACGGCTTTGGCTAGCTGACAGGGCGCATCTGCGATTATCGGCGCTGGCGTTTACGAGGCACCGGCATGAGCATTTTCGATCTGCGACTGGAAACCGAACGGCTGATCCTGCGGCCGCCGCAGCGCGAGGACTTCGCGCCCTTCCTGGCGTTCTGCTCCGACCCGCAGTTGATGCAGCACCTCGGCGGCGTGCAGGCCCCTTCGCAGGCGTGGCGCAGCTTCAGCTGCCTGGTGGGCAACTGGCATCTGTACGGGTTTTCGATGTTCTCGGTGATCGAGAAAAGTACCGGCGACTGGGTCGGGCGCATGGGCCCGTGGCAGCCGCTGGACTGGCCCGGGACCGAGGTGGGCTGGAGCATCCGTCGCGAGAGCTGGGGCAGGGGCTATGCGCCCGAGGCGGCGGTGGCCAGCATGGACTGGGCATTCGATACGCTGGGCTGGGAAGAGATCATCCACACCATCGATGCGGCCAACGAACCCTCCAAGGCGGTCGCGCGCAAGCTGGGCAGTTCGCTGCTGCGCATGGGCGAGCTGCCGCCGCCGCACGCCGGCAAGCCGATCGAGATCTGGGGCCAGTCGCGCCAGCAGTGGCAGCAGCGCCGCGCCACGCAGCGCTGATGCTGCACCCGCGCTTGGCAAACCCGCGGCGCTGAGGCCAGACTTGGCAGCGCGGGCAGACCGCCCCGCGGCGGATGAGCAAGAGGGTGGCGATGACGTCGTTGCAGGCTCCATTGACGGTGTACGGCATGTCCGTGTCAGGCAACTGCCACAAGGTGCGGCTGCTGCTGGAGCAGCTGGGCACGCGCTATCAGTGGGTCGAGATCGACAGCGCGCACGGCCAGACCCACACGCCGGAGTTCTTGGCGATGAATCCCAACGCCAAGGTCCCGCTGGTGCAGCGTGATGACGGGCGCGTGCTGCCCGAATCCAACGCGATCCTGTTCTGGCTGGCCGAGGGCACGCCGTATCTCTCCAGCGATGGCTGGGAGCGCGCGCAGACGCTGCGCTGGATGTTCTTTGAACAGTACAGCCATGAGCCGAGCCTGGCGGTCGCGCGCTTCATCAGTGGCTGGACGCCGCTGGATTCGCCGCGCCGTGCCGAGCTGCCGCGCCTGCGCGAACGCGCGGCACAGGCGCTGGCGGTGATGGACGAGCATCTTTCCAGCGCGCTGTGGTTCAGCGGCCGCGGCTACGGCATCGCCGATATCGCGCTGTTCGCCTACACCGATGTCGCGGCCGATGGTGGTGTCGCGCTGGCCCCGTACCCGGCCGTCCAGGCCTGGCTGCAGCGCGTGCGCGAGCAGCCGCGCTTCGTTCCCATGCCCGCACCGCTGCCGGAGGTGCAGGCGCTGTTCGCGCAGTCCCGCTAGGTCCATCCGGTCATCCGCACACGCAACACGTCACGGAGGGTGATGCATGTTTGCCGTGGTTCCCGATCCGATTCCCGCGCGCATGAAAGGCCTCAACCGGGCCGAGATCTGCGACGCCAACTTCGTGGATTTCGTGCAGCAGTGGCGGGGCGATCCCGCGCCGGCGCCGGCACCCAATGCGCCGATCCTGCCCGGCAGCACGCTGGACGCGCAGGGCTTTGCCGAGCTGTTCGAATCCCAGCTGATCAGCCGCCACCTGGACCTGATGGCGCGCGTACTGCGCGTGCAGAACAAGGTCTTCTACACGATCGGCTCGTCCGGCCATGAGGGCAATGCACTGGTCGCGCGGCTGGCCCGGCACACCGATCCGGCGTTCCTGCATTACCGCTCTGGTGGCTTCATGGCCGAGCGCTTCCGCAAGCTGCCGGGCATGGACCCGGTGATGGATGCGGCGCTCTCGTTCGCGGCCAGCCGGGACGACCCGGCCAGCGGTGGGCGGCACAAGGTGTGGGGCAGCAAGCCGCTGTGGGTGCTGCCGCAGACCTCCACCATCGCCTCGCACCTGCCCAAGGCGCTGGGCACCGCACTGGCCATCGAGAGCGGGCGACGCATCGGCCACCCCCTGCCGATCCCCGGGGACAGCGTGGTGATCTGTTCCTTCGGCGATGCCTCGGCCAACCACGCCACCGCGCAGACTGCCTTCAATACCGCGGCGTGGGCGGCCTACCAGCGGCTGCCGGCACCGATCCTGTTCGTGTGCGAGGACAACGGCATCGGCATCTCGGTCAAGACGCCCGATGGCTGGATCGCGCAGAGCTTTGCGCAGCGCCCGGGGCTGGATTACTTCGCCGCCGATGGGCTGGATCTGGCCGAAGGGCATGCGCAGGTCGCACGCGCGCTGGCGCATTGCCGGCAGACCCGGCGTCCGACCTTCCTGCACCTGCGCACCACCCGGTTGATGGGCCACGCCGGGACGGATTTCGAGATCGAGTGGCGGCCATTGCCGGAGCTGTGCGCGGCCGAGGCGAGCGATCCGTTGCTGCGCTCGGCGGCGATCGCGATGCAGTCCGGGTGGATGACCGCCGCGCAGGTGCTCGATCTGTACGAGCGCGTGCGCGCCCGCTGTTTCGCCGCGGCGGCCGAGGCGGATCGACGCCCGAAACTGAGCACTCTGGCCGAGGTCATCGCGCCGCTGGCGCCGTATTCGCCGGCCGCCGTCCAGGCCGAAGCCACGCGGGTGGTCGGCGCTGCGGCGCGCGCCGCCGCCTTCGGTGGTCCAGCGCACGTGCCCGAGGCACAGCCGCCGCGCCATCTGGCGATCCAGATCAACCAGGCCTTGCACGATCTGATGGCCAAGTACCCGGCTACGCTGCTGTTCGGCGAGGACGTCGCGCAGAAGGGCGGGGTCTACACGGTCAGCAAGGGCCTGCTGAACGCCTTCGGTCCGCGCCGCGTGTTCAACACGCTGCTGGACGAGACCATGATCCTGGGCATGGCGCAGGGCCTGGCCAATCTGGGCATGCTGCCGATCCCGGAGATCCAGTACCTGGCCTACCTGCACAATGCGGCGGACCAGCTGCGTGGCGAGGCGTGCTCGCTGCAGTTCTTCTCCAACGACCAGTATCGCAACCCGATGCTGGTGCGGATCGCCGGGCTGGGCTACCAGAAGGGCTTCGGTGGGCACTTCCACAACGATAATTCGATCGCGGCATTGCGCGACATCCCCGGCCTGGTGGTCGGCTGTGCCTCGCGCGGCGATGACGCGGCGATGATGCTGCGCACCCTGGCCGCGCTCGCCACGGTCGATGGCCGGGTGGCGGTGTTCCTGGAGCCGATCGCGCTGTACATGACCAAGGATCTGCACGCGCCCGGTGATGGCCAATGGCTGTTCCCGTATCCGGCCCCGGGCCAGGCGCTGGTGCCCGGCGAGGGCCGTGTCTACGCCCCCGAGGCCAGCGACCTGGTCATCTTCACCTACGGCAACGGCGTGCCGATGAGCCTGCGCGCGGCGCGCGCGATCGAGCAGCAGCTGGGCTGGCAGGTGCGGGTGGTCGACCTGCGCTGGCTGGTGCCACTCGATGCCGGCTTCATCTGCGGCCAGGCGGCCGATGCCCAGCGCGTGCTGGTGGTCGATGAGGGCCGGCACAGCGCGGGGGTGGGCGAGGGCGTGATCACCGCGCTGGTCGAGGCCGGGCTGGGCCACCTGCCGATCCAGCGCGTGTGCGGCGCCGATACCTATACGCCGCTCGCGGGGGCAGCATTGTGCGTGCTTCCAAGCGACAATGCGGTATTGAACGCCGCCCTCGCGCTGGCGCAGGACCCTTGATACATGTGTGGATTGGCAGGCATGTTGCTGCCCGCTCCGGCAACCGGGCAGGCAGCACTGGAACAACAGGCGCGGCGCATGGGCGACGCAATGGTGCATCGTGGCCCGGACGACAGCGGCGTATGGGCCGATGCGTCGGCCGGTATCGCGCTGTCGCACCGGCGGCTGAGCATCCTGGATCTGTCGCCGCTGGGCCATCAGCCGATGACCTCGGCCGACGGCCGCTACGTGCTGGCCTACAACGGCGAGGTGTACAACTTCGCTGAGCTGCGCGTGGAGCTGGAGGCGCTGGGCCATGCGTTCCGCGGGCACTCCGATACCGAGGTGCTGCTGGCCGCGATCACCGCGTGGGGCCTGGATGCGACGCTCCAGCGCAGCAACGGGATGTTCGCGCTCGCGCTGTGGGACCGCGCCGAGCGCTGCCTGTGGCTGGCCCGCGACCGGGTCGGCAAGAAGCCGCTGTACTATGGCTGGGCCGGTGACACGCTGGTGTTCGGCTCCGAGCTCAAGGCGCTGTGGCAGCACCCGGCCTTCGACAACGAGGTCGACCGCGATGCACTGACCCTGCTGCTGCGGCTGGATTACATTCCCGCCCCGCACTGCATCCACGCGCGCTGCTTCAAGCTGATGCCCGGCCGCGTGCTGCGCCTGGATGCCGAGGCCGTGGCCGCCGGTGCCGCGGCACACCGCCCGGACCAGATGCAGCAGCCGTTCTGGAATGCACGCGAGCGCATGCAGCAGGCGCTGGCCGCCCCGTTCGCCGGCAACGAGGCCGAGGCCGAAGAACGCCTGGATGCCGTGCTGCGCGATGCGGTCGCGCTGCGCATGGTGGCCGACGTGCCGGTGGGCGTGTTCCTCTCCGGTGGCACCGATTCCTCGGTGGTGGCCGCGCTGATGCAGGCGCAGTCGGCCACGCCCATCCACAGTTTCAGCATCGGGTTCGAAGGCTCGCACCACGATGAGGCGCCGTTGGCCAAGGCGCTGGCCAACCACCTGGGCTGCGACCACACCGAGCTGTATGTCAGTGGTGCCGACGCGCTGGCGGTGGTGCCGACGCTGCCGGCGATGTTCGATGAGCCCTTCGCCGATGCCTCGCAGGTGCCGACCGCGCTGGTGGCCAGGCTGGCGCGGCAGGGCGTGACGGTGGCGCTGTCCGGCGATGGCGGGGACGAGCTGTTCTTCGGCTACACCCGCTACCAGCGGGCGATGCGCAACTGGCGGATGCTGGGCATGGTGCCGGCACCGCTGCGCAGCTGGATGGCGCGGCATGCGCAGACCCAGGGCGAGGCCTCGCGTACCGGTGGGCTGGCGGCGCTGCTGGCCGAATCGGGCGCGCGCGGGATCGGCGATGTGTACCGCAACCGCATTTCGCGCTGGCGCGATCCGGTGGCGGCGGTGATCGGGGCGCGCGGCGCGGGCAGTTTCTACGATCTGGCCGATCCGCTGCACGGTGCGGGTTCGCCGGCGGATGCGATGATGTTGGCCGATTTCAGCACGTACCTGCCCGATGACCTGCTGTGCAAGGTGGATCGCACCAGCATGGCGGTCAGCCTGGAGGCGCGTGCGCCGCTGCTGGACTGGCGCGTGGCCGAGTTCGCATGGTCGCTGCCGATGGCGATGAAGCAGCGCGACGGCGTCAGCAAGTACCTGCTCAAGCGGGTGCTGGGCCGCTATGTGCCGCAGGAGATGGTGCACCGGCCCAAGCGTGGCTTCGGCGCGCCGGTCAGCGAGTGGCTCAAGGGCGACCTGCGTGGCTGGGCAGACGATCTGCTGGATCCGGCGCGGCTGGCCGAGGAGGGCGTGTTCAACGTGGCGGCGGTGGTGCCGCTGTGGCAGCAGTTCAAGCAGGGCGAGCGCAAATGGCACACGCACCTGTGGAACGTGCTGATGTTCCAGGCCTGGCAGGCGCACTGGCGCAGCGTACGCGCCGAGGTGGCGCGCGGGTAGCGCTGCGCATGCGTGGCTGACGTGGCCTTCACCGTTGCCGAAGGTGGCCCCGCCTAGGCTGGGCCTTTCCCCACAACGGAGTCGCATCGATGGCCGAATACAAGATCGCCGTGCTGGTCGGCAGCCTGCGCAAGGACTCGCACAACAAATCCCTGGCCCGCGCGCTGGAGAAGCTGGCGGCCGGCAAGGCAGCGTTTTCCTACGTGGAGATCGGTGACCTGCCGCTGTACAACCAGGATTTCGACCAGGACTATCCGGCCCAGGGCGTACGCCTGAAGCAGCAGATCCGTGACGCGGACGCGGTGCTGTTCGTCACCCCCGAATACAACCGCTCGATCCCCGGGGTGCTGAAGAACGCGATCGACCTCGGCTCGCGGCCCTACGGCGACAGCGCGTTCGCGGGCAAGCCCGCTGCCGTGATCGGCGCCTCGATCGGCGTGATCGGGACCGCGCTGGCCCAGCAGCACCTGCGCAACATCCTGGCCTATCTGGACATGCCGCTGCTCGGGCAGCCCGAAGCCTTCCTGCACTTCAAGGAGGGCCTGATCGACGCGCAGGGCACCATCAGCAACGAGGGCACCAAGGACTTCCTGCAGGGTTTCGTGGATAAGTTCCTTGCCTGGGTCGCCACCCACGGCGGCAAGCGCTGAGCGCCTGCGACCGGGCAGTGGTTCTGCGATAATGTGCATCGATGGACGCCGCAACGGCGTCCATCGCACGTGATGCGACGGCCATGGCCGATCGTACGGGCCGCAAGGTCGGGTAATACCCAGCTCATCCACTGCTTATCCACAGGTTTGTGCATGGCTGCGGGCTTCCCCGCGTGCCTACCATGTCCCACGCCCCGCACTGCAGGAAGTATCGCCCCATGTCCGCCCGTTCAGGCTTCCGTTCCGACCGCAAAGAGCGCGGTGACCGCTTCGATCGCGATGAAATGCGCCTCGATCAGCTGCGCGTCCCACCGCATTCGATCGAAGCCGAGCAGGCGGTGCTGGGTGGCCTGATGCTGGCCCCGGAAAGCTACGACCGGGTCAATGACCAGTTGACCGAGACCGATTTCTATCGGCGCGACCATCAGATGATCTACCGCGCGATCCGCGAGCTCTCCGAGCGCGATCGCCCGTTCGATGCGGTGACGCTGGGCGAATGGTTCGAGTCGCAGGGCAAGATGGAGCTGGTCGGCGATGGCGCCTACCTGATCGAACTGGCCAGCACGACGCCGTCGGCGGCCAACATCGCCGCCTATGCCGAGATCGTGCGTGACAAGGCGGTGCTGCGCCAGCTGATCCAGGTCGGTACCGACATCGTCAACGATGGCTTCCAGCCGGAAGGGCGCGAGAGCAGCGAGCTGCTCTCGGCGGCGGAAAAATCCGTGTTCGCGATCGCCGAGCAGGGCGCGCGCGGCCGCACCGATTTCGTGGCGATGCCCGGCGCGCTGAAAGACGCCTTCGAAGAACTGCGCAACCGCTTCGAGAACGGCGGCAACATCACCGGCCTGCCGACCGGCTACACCGATTTCGATGCGATGACCGCCGGCCTGCAGCCGACCGATCTGATCATCCTGGCCGCGCGACCGGCGATGGGCAAGACCACGCTGGCGCTGAACATCGCCGAATATGCCGCGATCAAGTCCAAGAAGGGCGTGGCGGTGTTCTCGATGGAAATGTCTGCATCGCAGCTGGCGATGCGCCTGATTTCGTCCAACGGCCGCATCAACGCCCAGCGCCTGCGTACCGGCCAGCTGGAAGATGAGGACTGGAGCCGGGTGACCGGCGCGATCCGGATGCTGAAGGAAACCAAGATCTTCATCGACGATACGCCGGGCGTGTCGCCGGAGATCCTGCGCTCCAAGTGCCGTCGCCTCAAGCGCGAGCACGATCTGGGCCTGATCGTGATCGACTACCTGCAGCTGATGAGCGTGCCGGGCAACAGCGAGAACCGCGCGACGGAAATCTCGGAAATCTCGCGCTCGTTGAAGGGCCTGGCCAAGGAACTGAACGTGCCGGTGATCGCGCTCTCCCAGCTCAACCGCTCGCTGGAAACGCGAACCGACAAGCGCCCGGTGATGGCCGATCTGCGCGAATCCGGCGCTATCGAGCAGGATGCGGACATGATCGTGTTCATCTACCGCGATGACTATTACAACAAGGAAACCTCGCCGGACAAGGGCCTGGCCGAGATCATCATCGGCAAGCACCGCGGCGGCCCGACCGGCTCGTGCAAGCTCAAGTTCTTCGGCGAATACACCCGCTTCGACAACCTCTCGCATGATTCGGTGGGGTCGTTCGAATAAGCGGCTGGCGCATCGCGCAGTGGCCTGCACCGTGATGGCGCCCATAAACCACTAAAGATCCCCTGCATCGGGCCGTTACCGCACCCGGTACCAGGGGAATCCAGCCATGTCACCACCGCCACGCGGTGCGCTGCCGTGTGCGTTTCCCCATTTCGACGATCACCTCAGCGACGGCGTTGCCGACCGGACCACGGCGGCGCGCGCTGAACGGATGGGCAAGGGGAAGTGCGGATGCTGTCAGGGGCAGGGAAGGGCAGGCTGGCGCGGGCCGCCATCTGGATGAGCGCCGGTGTGCTGCAGCTGGTGCTGGGCACCAGCATGGCCATGGCCGAATCACCGGGGTGTGCGGCGGTCAACGCGTTGAACGGCAACGCCACCATGTCGACCATCCAGCAGGGCGCGAGATTCCTGCCGGGTGACACCGTCTCCGTCACCTTCGTGGACAGCGGGTTGGACCCGCGTACCAACCCGACCCAGTCGGACAGCGTCATCCTGCGTGCGGCAAATTTCTCCTCGGTGGCCTACGACTACCGCAGTTTCACAGGGACCCCAGGCCCGCATGCGGGCAGTACGCCGGCCGGATACCTGGTGGCCAACGGCCTGTACCTTTCCGTGAGCACCCGCGGCGGCTACCTCATGAACGCGGTCGTACGCTGTGAGAACGCCTCGGCCGCGCCACTCGCGCTGGATGCCACCACGCCGCCGGCGATGACTGTGGGCCGCAACGTCGACCAGACCCTCGCGGCGCGTGGCGGCACCGCGCCCTACACCTTCACGATCACGGCAGGCCAACTGCCGGCCGGCCTGGTGCTGGAGCCCGCTGGCCGCGTGCACGGCGTGCCCGAACAGGCCGGTGGCTTCAGCGCCACCATCACCGTGGCCGATGCGGCCGGTGCCAGCGCCCGTTCGGGCTACGCGGGCAGCGTCGCGGCGGGCGTACCGGACGCGCCGACCCGGGTGGTCGCCTCCGCCGCCGACGGCGAAGCCAGCATCAGCTTCCAGGCGCCGGTCCGCACCGGCGGCGCGGCGATCGCGCGCTACGTAGTGATCTCCAGCGGCGGCGCGCAGGCCACCGGCAGTGCCTCGCCGATCACCGTGACCGGGCTGGCCAATGGCGTGCCGGTGCAGTTCCGCGTGCGTGCCGACAACGGCACCGAGGTGAGCGTCGACTCGGACCCGAGCAACACGGTCACCCCGCAGGCCGGCCAGACCATCACCTTCCCGGCGCCGGGCGCACAGCCGGTCGGCACCCTGCTGCCACTGGACGCCGCGGCCAGCAGCGGGCTGCCGGTGCAGTACAGCAGCCAGACCCCGCAGGTGTGCGTGATCGAGGCGCCCGCCAATGTGCGCCTGCAGGCCGTGGGCACCTGTAGCGTGCGTGCCGGGCAGCCCGGCAACAGCAGCATCAACGCCGCCGCGCCGGTGGACCGCAGCTTCCAGGTGGTGGCCGCGCAGGCCTCCGCGCCGACCCTGCAGCGCGCCGAGCGGGTCGGTGCGACGAGCGTGGACGTGTTCTTCGATCCGCCGCTCTCCACCGGCGGCAGCGCGATCGAGGCGTATGAAGTGATCACGCTGCCCGGTGCGTCGGTGGTCACGGGTGCGTCCAGCCCGGTCCGGGTGAACCGCCTCCAGGCCGGGCGCACGTACACGTTCCATGTGCGCGCCCGCACGGCGGCGGGCCCGGGTGCGATGTCGGCGCCCTCCAATCCGGTCACCCTGCCCACCGTGCCACGGATCACCGCGGTGGACGTGCCGGCGGTCGGCCGCTATCTCGCTGGCGAGGTGCTGCACTTTTCGGTTCAGTTCGATCAAGCGGTGCGGGTCACTGGCGCGCCGCAGCTGATGCTGACCATCGGCAGCCAGCGCGTTGGCGCGGGCTATCTGTCCGGTTCGGGCAGCCCGGTGCTGGCGTTCGGGTACACCGTCCGGCCGGGCGAACTGGACACCGATGGCATCGGCATTGTCGGGCTTGAACTGGCCGGTGCCACGCTGCGCAATGCCGACGATGTCGATGCGCTGCTGGCGCTGTCCAACGTCGGCGCCACCCAGGGCGTCACGGTCGGCGCGCAGCTTGCTGGCGCACCGACCCTGCGCGCAGCGGTGGCGGGCGATGGCGAGGCCACGCTCACCTTCGATGCGCCGGCCGACAGCGGTGGAACCGCTGTGCTGGACTATGCGATCACGCAGTATCCCGGCGGGGTGGTGCACGCCGCTGCACGCTCGCCGGCGACCGTGACGGGCCTGGTCAACGGCACCGCCTACAGCTTCACCGTCGCCGCGCGCACCGCGGCGGGTACCGGCAGCCCGTCGGCACGGTCGATGGACGTGGTGCCGAGGGCGAGCCAGCAGATCCAGTTCGCGGCGCCGGGCCCGCAGCGGTTCGGCAGTACGCCGCGGCTGTCGATCCAGGCCAGCAGCGGGTTGCCGGTGCAGGTCGCCTCGACCACGCCCACGGTGTGCAGCATCGCGCCCGATGGCCAGCTCACCTTGCTGGCGGCGGGGACCTGCAGCATCGATGCCGACCAGCCGGGCACCGAGGCTGTGCTGCCCGCCGCACGTGTCTCGCGCAGCTTTGCGGTAGTGGCGGTGGAACCGGGTGGGGCGGTGATCAACAGCGTCGTGCTGGTCGCCAGCGATACCGCCGAGGTGAGCTTCAGCGCACCGGTGTTCGATGGCGGCAGCCCGGTCACAGGCTACCTGCTGCAGGCCGTGCCGGGCGGGCAGAGCGTGCGCGGCAGCGGCAGCCCGCTGCGCATCAGCGGCCTGCCGACCGGCATCGCGCAGCGCTTCACCGTCACCGCGATCAACAACGTGGGCAGTGGGCCGGTTTCGGCGCCTTCCGATGCGCTTACCGTGCTGGATGCGCCGCGCGTGCTGCGTGTCGGCGTGCCGGCGGCCGGCCGCTATCTGCCGGGGCAGGCGCTCGAGCTGGAGGTGTACTTCGACCAGCCGCTGCAGGTGGCCACCCCGCCCGTGCTGCAGTTGGCGATCGGGACGCTGCGCCGCGCCGCCGCGCTGCAGGGCCAGCGGGCTGGTGCGCAGGGAACGGTGCTGCGCTTCGCTTACACCGTGCTGGCCGAGGACCGCGACGAAGATGGCATCGAGGTGGAGAGCCTGCAGGCCGCCGCGGGTAGCCTGCGCAACGCGCAGGGCACCGCTGCGGCAGCGACGCTGCACGAGGTGGGATCGGCCCGCGATGTTCTGGTGGGCGGTGAGCGCCCCGGTGCGCCGACCGATGCCACCGGCGTGGCGGCCGATGGCCAGGTGCAGGTGCACTTCGTGGCACCGCTGCGCAGCGGCAGTGCACCGGTGCTGGATTACACCGTCATCGCCCAGCCGGGCGGCATGACCGCGACCGGGACCACCTCGCCGATCACGGTGAGCGGCCTGGCCAATGGCACGCCGTACCGGTTCGTGGTCGTGGCGCGCAGCCTGTATGGCCAGGGGGCGGCCTCGTCGGCCTCGGCGCCGGTGACGCCGTTGCCGCCGCTGGGCACGGCCGATACGCAGGTCACGCTCGGGTATGGCGCCGCGGCCACGCCGCTGGCGCTGTCCATCACCGGCAGCGCCACCCGGGTGGACATCACCCGTACCGCCCAGCACGGCACGCTCGAGGTGCAGGGCACCCGGGTGCTGTACACGCCGCATGCCGGCTATGCCGGGCCGGACAGTGTCGGCTATACCGTCAGCGACGCCTTCAGCACTTCCGCGCCGGCCGTGGTCAACATCACGGTCGGGGCCGCTACGGTCACGATCGACGCGCCCGCGCTTGCCGAGGCGACCGCCGGCACCGCCTACAGCGCCCGCCTGGTCAGCCGCGGCGGCCTGGCGCCGTACGCGTATGCGCTGGTCAGCGGTGCACTGCCGGCGGGCCTGTCGCTGGACGCGGCCGGTCTCCTTTCCGGGGTGCCGTCGGTCGCCGGCCGGTTCACCTTCGAGGTGGAAGCCCGCGACAGCAGCACCGGCACGGGACCGTTCCAGGCGCGCCGCAGCATGGTGCTGGTGGTGGCCGCGCCCGGCATCGAGAAGGTGGAGGACGCCTTGCCGGTCGCGACCCAGGCCGGCGATGTCCGCCTGCAGCTGCAGGCTCGCGGGGGCACCGCACCGTATGCGTTCCGTCTGCTGGCCGGCGCCTTGCCGCCGGGCGTGCTGCTGGCGCGCGATGGGCGCGTGGAAGGCAGCCCCGAGCAGGCCGGCACGTTCGATTTCGAGGTGGAGGTCAGTGATGCCTACGGTTTCACCGGCACGGCGCGCTACCGGCTGCAGGTCGCGCAGGCCGCGCAGGCGATCACCGGTTTCATCGCCGATCCCGGCGCACCGGTGTTCAGCGAGGGCGGCAGCTTCCGGCTGGCCGCGCAGGGCGGTGCCTCCGGCCAACCGCTGCGGTTCGCCAGCAGCACGCCGGCCGTCTGCAGTGTCAGTGGTGACCGTGTGGTCATGCTGACCGCAGGGAACTGCAGCCTCACCGCCGACCAGGCCGGTGACGCCAACCATACGGCGGCAGCGCAGCAGCGGCTGGAGATCGTGATCGCCGCGGCCACACCGGTCCTGACCTGGAGCGCGGATCTGCAGCGCGTGCTGGAGCAGGGCAGCTTCGAGCTGCCGCTGCCGGTCAGTGCCAGCGCGGGCAGCTTCCGCTTTGAAAGCAGCACGCCGGCGGTGGCCACGCTCGACGGGCGCACGGTGCAGGTGCATGCGGCGGGCACGACGCTGATCACTGCGCACCAGGCCGCTGCCGGCAGCTACGCCGCGGCCAGCGTGACCCTGCAGCTGTCCATCACGGTGCGCCCGGACCCCACCCGCGATCCGGGCGTGAGCGGCCTGCTGCAGGCCCAGGTGGATGCCAGCGTCCGCTTCGCCAATGCGCAGCAGGCCAACATCCGCGACCGTCTGCGCCAGGTGCGCGACGGGGGCAATGGCGCGTCCAACACGCTGTCGTTCTCCAACGGCAGCCGCAGCCCCGGGGCGGCCGCGCTGCCGCTGGGCCAGACCCTGGGCACCGGGGCAGGGCTGCTGCCACCGGGCTGGGGCAGCTGGGCCGCTGGCACGGCGACCTATGGCCGCGGCGGCAGCGCCGGTGCAGGCCGGTACGATCTGCGCAGCGATGGCCTGAGCGTGGGCGTGGACCGCGCGCTGGGTACGCACGGCGTGATCGGGCTGGCGGGCAGCGTGGGCCGCAACGACAGCGAACAGGATGACCCCCGCACCGGCATGCGTGCCGACCAGCGGTCGCTGTCGCTGTATGGGCTGTGGCGTGCCAACGCGCACGTCTACGTGGATGCCCTGGTGGCGGCGGGCACGCTGCAGTTCGATCTGCGCCGCTGGAACAGCGACGCGCAGGCGCAGGCGCGTGCACAGCGCGATGGCACGCAGTGGTTCGGCTCGGTCGCGCTCGGCTACGAACAGCGCGTGGCCGGCATGCGCGTGAGCGGCTATGCACGGCTGGATGGCAGCCGCAGCACGCTGGAAGGTTACCGCGAGCGTGGCCTGGACGCGCTGGATCTGTCCTATGGCCGGCAGGTGGTTGACGATCGTGCGCTCGCCCTCGGCCTGGACGGCAGCGCCGAGCCGGCCGGGGATGCGCGGCTGCGGCCGTTCTGGTCGGTGGAATATCGCCAGGCGCTGCAGGACCGTGGGCAGGCGACCGTGAACTATGCGCAGTGGTCGCGCCCGCAGGATTACACGCTGGCCCTGCGCAGCTACAACGATGACCTGCTGTCGCTTGCGGCAGGCGTGGATGTGGCGATGCAGCGCGGCTGGATCCTGTCGCTGCTGTTCGGGCACGAGCAGGCGCGCGGGGGCGACCGCTCCAGCTCCTTGGGGCTGCGCCTGAGCAGCGGCGGCGGCCAGGGCGGCAACACGGTGCCGTAACCGGCGGCGCGGGGCGCACGCCCGTGAGAGGAACCCGATGCGGCTGGCGATCTGCCGGCCGCACGGGCAAGGGTGGCACGCCGTCGATACGTGGCCTGCCCGGTCGGTCCTGGCCGGGTTTCATCGGCCATGGCAGCGCTTCGTCGGATGCCGGTTGCGGGCGGTGCAGCGGTGGAGGAGGGTGGTGCTGCGGGCACCGTCGCCCGTGGCTGAGGGAGAGCAGGGATGAAGACGCTGTTCGCGCTGGGGGTGTGGTGCCTGCTGTTCGTGCTGTGCTGGCCACTGGCGCTGGTGGCGTTGATCGCCTGGCCGTTCGTGTGGCTGTTGAGCCTGCCCTTCCGCGTGGTTGGCATCACGTTTTCGGCGTTGTTCGCCTTCCTGGGCGCCGTGCTCATGCTGCCGGCGCGACTGCTCGGCGGCGGCCGGGCGGTGGTGGCGCGATGACCTGAGCGTTGGCCGCGCCGTACCTCGCGCATAAAAAAAACCCCGCCGAGGCGGGGTTTTTCGTTACGCCACCAACAAGGCTCAGTTGGCCTTGTGGATCGCGCGCTTGCTCACGGCCATCGCGGCATCGTGCACCACTTCCGACAGCGACGGATGCGCGTGGCAGATGCGGGCCAGATCGTCGGCCGAACCGCTGAATTCCATGGTCAGCACGCCTTCGTGCACCAGCTCGGACACGTTCGCGCCGACCAGGTGCGTGCCCAGGATTCGGTCGGTTTCTTTTTCTGGTGGTGACTTCAGATATGGAGTTGCGCACGGACGGGCTACTGCTAAATTAAGGGCTGTCTTCTGAATGGAAAGCGTGTATGGACTATCTACTCTTGTTCAAGTCACATGCCGACAGGATCGCAGCGTTGAGTCGCTTGGGGCAAATAGGACTTGAGGGGCTGAGAGTGTCTGTGGTCGATGCCAACTCCAAATTTGCAAGGCTATATCGAGAGATGTCGTTGCATATTCCTGAGAGTCACGGAAGGCACCGTGAGATTGTTGATGACGGTTATCGAGTTGTTGGATTCATGGATAGCCTGACATTACTCTCAACAATATCTGAAGTGGAGGCATACTTTCACGACATTGTTGTGGGTGTGCTTTCCAATTATCCAAACAAAATAGGAAAGCAGAGTTGGGATGCGCGCGATGTGCTGCTCTCTGAGTCTATGGATGAATTTAAAACCAGGATGGCAGTGAGGTATGCGAGTGAGATGATGTTCAAGAGACCCTCCGATTACAAAAAAGACATAAGCCTTGTGCTCTCTGCTGATGATGATCTCTTTGGAAGAGAGTGGAACACTTTTGTCGAAGCAAAAGCTAGGCGCGATCTCGGAGTTCATAGCGGGTGGAGAATCAACGATGTATACAGGGCGAAGGTTCGGGACGTCGGGCTTGAGCTGCCATGTGAGCAGGTTCTATCTGTAGATCACGATTATATGAATAATGTTAGGCGCTCTTGTATTGAGCTGATGGCGAGAATGGCACATCACTGCTCAGAGAAGTTTTCTTAGTGCGTAGAGGGTCTGTTGAGAATTTTTGCAGCAGATGTCGCATGGTGTAGAAGATGCGTCGCACTGGAAACTCAGCCTGTCTATTTTGAGACGATTACCACAACTGCCGCAAATGACGCTTGTTTTCGTGCAGGCCTGAGTTAGGTGCCGTGTCGCAGGGGCATTGATCTGCGTTCATGCTTTGATTTGAAATGCCCCTCCAAATGCCATCTTAAGTTGGGCAAATGGACGTAATCGTTCTGTCGGCAATCTTTTTTAAAGTTCCCTGTGTTGTCGCTTTTTTTGGCCGATCAAGGGCTAAATTGGAGAAAGTCAGCCGATTTTCTATGGACGTGAGTAAGATTAATTGGATTCATCTAGATACTGATAATCGAGTCATGCTGGTGGAAATTTTGGCCAGGACGTCGCTTTCGCGCAATCCACTCAGTTCCAAACAGACACTATCTAACGTTCGTTTCCAGAAGAGGCCGCTCCTCGGATTGTAAAGGCCGACGCTAGAGAATTCTGATTCTCCTTTTGAGAACGCTAGGCTCGAATAGATGAGGAGTTGTTTGAGATCGCTCACTCTGAATCCACGATCGCCTGCCTTTATTTCATATAGGCATTCATCGTAAATGAGATCGCCTTCGCAGGATGCTACAATTCCGCAGCCTGAAAACCTTGGTCTGAAAATTATCGATTCGCGGCGCGAGAAGGACTGCAGTAAGTTGGACGCAAGTGAGATTGTTTCAATCGCGCTTATTTCGTCCAATTTTGAAGTTACCGAATGCTCATCATTTGTGATCCTGAAGATGTAGTTGGATACATTTTCAATGGAGTCGTTGAGGAGTGGGAGGAGGTCGCGTTTTCGATTATCCGTGCCGGTATCAACGGCCTTTCGAAAGACTTCGAACGCTAGTTCATTAATGAACCCTCGGATCTTAATCGGTGCCAGGTTGTCGACGGGCGGGCTCCAGTGCTCTACACGAAGATTTTCCCGGCGCCAATAAGTATCGGCGAGCGGGATGATGTCATGCCAGATTGAGGTGAAGCTCGTGGAGAAGTGTTGCTCGGAAATCATATTGGAACCCTCCATGATCCTTGCGACTTTTGTTTCGAGTCGGCCGCCCATTGGAGCACAAGCTTGTCGTACTCGTTGAGATCATGCTTCACAGAATCTCTCCAATGCCGACCCTCGTCTTCAAGGATGTAAGAACTTACCAGCATGGCTCGTCTCTCCCACACAGTGAGCGTGGAATAGTTCTTTCTGCAGTTTGATATCCAGTGATCTGCTCCCCGGTGAGCCATCATCAAAATTACATCTCTTTTGATCATCATGCTCAAGGGTTGTTTGTAGAGATTTGAGAGAATAATCTCTGTTTCCTCAGACGGGTCTGCCGAAAGAAGTCTAAGTGCGTATGAAAGATTGGTCGGTACTTGTGTAATGTAAGATTTTGACCTGATTAAAGAGCGTAGCTGTTCAAATAGTTCCTCTTTGGCCGTGTCGTCCAGGTTCTCTAGAAGCCCGCGGCACAGTAGCATGACAGATGGAAATACTGGATACAGCAGGTCAAGGCTGTGGGTGAGTGATTTTACTGCATCATTTTGTACCGCGGGATTCAGATGTTTCAAAGCGGAGAGTAGTCTCTTGGAGAGGCTTTCGTCGATCCGGCTCTTTGAAAGCTCACGGCCCAACATTCCTACGATATCAAACTTCGAAAGCTCTTCTTTGAGCTTCTCGTAGTCTTGCTCTGCGGTTTGAGAGTATGGGTCGTAATATACCCTGAGTCGTTGGAATGCGCGTTCCTCGCTGTCCACATGTGCCTCGGATTCCTCCGGGGACGAAAATTCTGAGGTGGAGAGAAACTCTCTTGAGGTCATAATTCGAGTTTTTGTCTTCTGTAGCGAAAGGCCTTCATTCGCTAGCAATAGATCATTTATCGAAATAAGTGCCGAGTACGCTTCTTCTTTGCTTTTCGCGAAGATGATGTAATCATCAACGAATCTACAGAATGTAATGGACTCACTAATAAGTAGTCTATCTACTCGATTCAATAGTATCTCGCTCAAGATGCGAGCAGCTGGGCCTCCTACAGGTAATCCATAAGAGACGTTGTCGGAAATAGCCTGCAGCAATGTCATGATTCGCTTGATCACGACGCCATTCGATGTGGCCTTCTTTAGGGCGTTCTCAAGTCTGTGGTGATAAATGCGTGGGTAGAAGTCGGAGATGTCGCATCTCAGCACGTAAGAATGGGAGCGCGCATGGTCGACAGCTTGGGCTTGGAAGGCGTGCCATCCAATCGACTTGTCGAATAGCGACCCGGATTGGGCGTCAGGCTTAAACCTATAAGAAAACACTATATCTTTGCTTAGTCTTTTGGATTCGACTTCGGCCGCGATTGATAAAACTAGCGATAGTAGGTATAAGTTCCAAATGGGGTCGATTTGAGTTCCCCATCGAAACCCGCTGTATCCGACGACAGAGAGGTTTCTGGCGGTTAAAACCGGGTGGCTCTTAATCGCTGAGTCAAAATCCTTATCAATCTGCTCTAGAACGGAAACCGCTGATTCCGGCAGGTCATTTAGAATGTGATTGTCGATCGGGTACGGGAAGATGTCCGTATCCCCGAACTTTGCTACATTTTTAACTGCTAATTGGAGGTGGCTCTTGGGGACGATCGGCATAGTTCGACACTCTTCGTGGGCCCAGAATGGTTCGGGCATTTTGCTTGGTCGGATACTTTGAGGATAGCGTGGGCGTGATCTTGGCCACAAGGTGTACAGTTCGTGCACTTGCCTGAGACCTTCCTAATGCGTTTCTGTTTCTACTGGATTTTCAAAGTGAGCGGATAGGGCATTCCGTCATTGACCTTGGTTGGGAGCCTCCCCTCGGATCGCTGCTGATCGGTAGAGCCAAGCCCCTGTCGGCTTCTCGTTGCTGTGGTTCCGCGCTTCGCGCGATAGTCGACCAAGAGTCGGCTCTACCCATTGGTTGCACCGTGAGGAAGCCCTAGGGGCGGATCTGCGCCCACAAAAAAACCCCGCCGAGGCGGGGTTTTTCGTTACGCCACCAACAAGGCTCAGTTGGCCTTGTGGATCGCGCGCTTGCTCACGGCCATCGCGGCATCGTGCACCACTTCCGACAGCGACGGATGCGCGTGGCAGATGCGGGCCAGATCGTCGGCCGAACCGCTGAATTCCATGGTCAGCACGCCTTCGTGCACCAGCTCGGACACGTTCGCGCCGACCAGGTGCATGCCCAGGATGCGGTCGGTCTCGGCATGCGCCAGGACCTTCACGAAGCCCGACGGCTCGATCATCGCCACGGCACGGCCGTTGGCGGCGAACGGGAAGCTGCCGGCCTTGTACGGAATGCCTTCGTCCTTGAGCTGCTGCTCGGTCTTGCCGACCCAGGCCAGCTCCGGCTCGGTGTAGATGACCCACGGGATGGTGTCGAAGTTGACGTGGCCCGGCAGGCCCGCGATCAGCTCGGCCACGGCGATGCCTTCCTCGAAGCCCTTGTGCGCCAGCATCGGGCCGCGCACGCAGTCACCGACCGCCCAGACGCCATCGACGCCGGTGTGGCAGTGCGCGTCCACTTCGATCTGGCCGCGCTCGTTGATCTTGACGCCGGTGCCTTCGGCCAGCAGGCCCTTGGTGGCGGCGCGACGGCCAACGGCCACCAGCAGCTTGTCCACGGTCAGGCTCTTCTCGCCTTCGCCATCGGTGAAGGTCAGCGCGACTTCCTTCTTCTTGCCCTTGCCGGTCACCTCGGCCTTGGAGACCTTGGCGCCCAGGCGGATGTCCAGGCCCTGCTTCTTGAATTCCTTCAAGGCGGTCTTGGCCACTTCGGCGTCGGCCGCGGCCAGGAAGTCCGGCAGTGCTTCCAGGATGGTCACTTCCGAGCCCAGGCGCTTCCACACGCTGCCCAGTTCCAGGCCGATCACGCCGGCACCGATCACCGCAAGGCGAGCCGGCACTTCGGTGAAGTCCAGGCCGCCGACGTTGTCGACGATGGTCTCGCCGTCGAACTTGGCGAACGGAAGTTCGATCGAATCCGAACCGGCGGCGATGATGACGTTGGTGCCCTTCAGCTCGACTTCCGAACCGTCGTGCTGCTTGACAG
>Ga0308171_1001715_pt1 | contig 27204 bp, 19 predicted proteins | sample PhyGR1_FD_202135 | JGI IMG/M metagenome (GOLD analysis project Ga0308171, IMG submission 202135) | Phyllosphere microbial communities from UC Gill Tract Community Farm, Albany, California, United States - DLSLSG.R1 | ecosystem: Host-associated > Plants > Phyllosphere > Unclassified | place: USA...
TCCACCGTGCGGCCCTGGCCGTCGGTCAGGCGGCCATCGTCGAGCACCTGCAGCAGGATGTTGAACACATCCGGATGCGCCTTCTCCACTTCGTCCAGCAGGATCAGCGAGTACGGGCGACGGCGCACCGCCTCGGTCAGATAGCCGCCTTCCTCATAGCCCACGTAACCCGGGGGCGCACCGATCAGGCGCGCGACGCTGTGCTTCTCCATGAACTCGCTCATGTCGATGCGGATCATCGCGTCGCTGCTGTCGAACAGGAACTCGGCCAGCGATTTGCACAGCTCGGTCTTGCCCACGCCGGTCGGTCCCAGGAACAGGAACGAGCCGCCCGGGCGGTCCGGATCGGACAGGCCCGCACGCGAACGGCGCACCGCATCGGAGACCACCTTGATCGCCTCTTCCTGGCCGACCACGCGGTTGTGCAGCACCTCTTCCATGCGCAGCAGTTTGTCGCGCTCACCCTCGAGCATGCGGTTGACCGGAATGCCGGTCCAGCGCGAGACCACTTCGGCGATCTCTTCGGCGGTGACCCGGTCCTGGACCAGCTTGAACTCGGTGGTCTCCACTTCCTGCGCCGCGGCCAGCTGTTTTTCCAGCTGCGGCAGCTGCCCGTACTGGATCTCGCTCATGCGGCCGAAATCCTGGCGCCGCTGTGCCGATTCCAGCTCCAGCTTGGCCTGCTCGATCTGCTCCTTGATCCGCGTGGCACCCTGCAGCGTCGCCTTTTCCGATTTCCAGATCTCGTTGAGATCGGAGAACTCGCGCTCCAGCGCCTCGATGTCGGTTTCCAGATCGGCCAGGCGTTGGCGCGACGCTTCATCCTTCTCTTTCTTCAGCATCTCGCGCTGGATCTTAAGCTGGATCACCCGGCGCTCCAGCCGGTCCAGTTCTTCCGGCTTGGAATCGATCTCCATGCGGATGCGCGAGGCCGCCTCGTCCATCAGGTCGATGGCTTTGTCCGGCAGCTGGCGGTCGGCGATGTAGCGGTGCGACAGCGTGGCCGCAGCGACGATCGCCGGATCTGTGATCTCCACGCCATGGTGCACGGCGTACTTTTCCTTCAGCCCACGCAGGATCGCGATGGTGTCTTCCACGCTCGGCTCGCCCACCAGCACCTTCTGGAAACGGCGCTCCAGCGCGGCGTCCTTCTCGATGTACTTGCGGTACTCGTCCAGCGTCGTCGCACCGACGCAGTGCAGCTCACCGCGCGCCAGCGCCGGCTTGAGCATGTTGCCCGCGTCCATCGCGCCATCGGCCTTGCCCGCGCCGACCATGGTGTGCAGTTCGTCGATGAACAGGATCACCTGCCCTTCGCTCTTGGCCAGGTCGTTGAGCACGCCCTTCAGGCGCTCTTCGAACTCGCCGCGGAACTTCGCGCCGGCGATCAGCGCGCCCATGTCCAGCGAGAGCACGCGCTTGCCGCGCAGGCCCTCGGGCACTTCGTCGTTGATGATGCGCTGGGCCAGGCCTTCGACGATCGCGGTCTTGCCCACGCCGGGTTCGCCGATCAGCACCGGGTTGTTCTTGGTGCGCCGCTGCAGGACCTGGATGGTGCGACGGATTTCCTCGTCGCGGCCGATCACCGGGTCCAGCTTGCCGCTCTCGGCACGCGCGGTCAGGTCGATGGTGTACTTCTCCAGCGCCTGGCGCTGGTCTTCGGCATTTTCCGACTGCACGCTCTCGCCCCCGCGCACCTTCTCGATGGCGGTTTCGATCTTCTTCTTGTCGGCACCGGCGGCGCGCAGCGCCATGCCCAGGGTGCCGCCATCGTCCACCGCGGCCAGCACGAACCACTCGCTGGCGATGAAGGCATCGCCGTGCTGCTGGGCGAGCTTGTCGGTGTGGTTGAGCAGCCGGTTCAGATCGTTGCCGATCGACAGGTTGCCTTCCTGGCCGGAGACCTTGGGCAGGGCCTCCAGGGTTTCATTCAAGCGTTCGCGCAGCACCGGCACGTTGACACCGGCCTGGGCCAGCAGCGGCCGCGTACTGCCGCCCTGCTGGTCCAGCAGCGCGCTGAACACATGGGCCGGTTCGATGATGTTGTGGTCGCGGCCCACGGCCAGCGACTGCGCGTCGGCCAGCGCCTGCTGGAAACGCGAGGTGAGCTTGTCCATCCGCATGGGGTGTTCCTCTTTCGTGGTGTGGCCGGCGGGGCCGGCCGATGCACTGGATATGCGGATGCACGGCATCGATTCAAGCCGACGGGCGCTGGCAATACAGCCGCCGGACTGCAATACTTGCGAATCGTTCTCATTCCCATTACTTCGGCCGTCGTCGCGCCTGTCGCGTCCCGGATCTCTCCCATGCAGGCACACCGCGACCTCCTAGGCACGCTTTACCGCGATCACCGCAGCTGGCTCCAGCGCTGGCTGGGCGGACGCGTGGGCTGCCGCGAGACGGCGGCGGACCTGACCCAGGACACCTTCGTGCGGCTGCTGCACGACCGCGATCTGGCCGGCCTGCGCGAACCACGGGCCTTCCTGACCACGGTCGCACGCGGGCTTGCGGCGAACTGGTTCCGCCGTCAGTCGCTGGAGCGCGCCTGGCTGGAGCAGCTGGCCGCGCTGCCCGAAGCAGCGGTGCCCTCGCTGGAAGACCAGGCGTTGGTGCGCGAGGCACTGCAGCAGATCGATGCGATGCTCGATGCACTGCCCGCCGCTGCGCGCGAGGTGTTCGTGCTGGCCCGTTTCGGGGGCCTGCGCTATGAGGCGATCGCCGAGCGCCTCGGGCTGTCGCTGAGCACGGTCAAGCGGCACATGAAGCAGGCCGTGATCGGTTGCCTGGCGCATGCGCCCTGAGCCGGGCCGGGCCGGGCCGAGCAGCCGATCGCGCCGGCGATCCTGAGCCAGGCCGCCGAGTGGCTGCTGCGCCTGCACGATGATGACGGCGCCGCAGCCCGGGCCGCCTGTGCGCGGTGGTGCGCCGAGCACCCTGACCATGCCCGCGCGTGGCAACGGGCCCAGCACCTGCTGGCCCTGCTCGGGCAGGTCCCGCCCGCACTGGCGCTGCCGGTGCTGGGCCGCCCGCGCGATGCGGAGCGCCGCGACACCCTGAAGCGGCTCGGGCTGTGGCTGACGCTCGCACCGGGCGCCTGGCTGGGCCTGCAGTGGGTCGCCGCGCCCGGGGCCGGCGAGACCCTGCGCACCGCACGCGGCGAACGTCGCCCGGTGCGCCTTCCCGATGGCAGCCGGGTCCACCTGGATACCGACACCCGGCTTGCGCTGCACTTCGATGCCGGGCAACGCACGCTGGTCCTGAGCCGGGGCCAGATCCTGGTGGACACCGCCGCCGATGCCCGGCTGCCGCCCCGCCCGTTCCACGTGCGCACCGCCCACGGCCAGGTGCGTGCGCTGGGCACCCGCTTCAGCGTCCGCATCGAGGATGACCGCACCCGGCTGGCGCTGCTGGACGGGGGCCTGGAGATCCGCGCCGGCGCCGCCGCGGCCTGGCGCCTGGCGGCCGGCCAGCAGGGCTGGTTCGATGGCGACGGTGGGCACGGGGTCACGCCGCTGGATGACACCGTGACCGCATGGACGGGCGGGATGCTGGTGGCCGATGCACGGCCGCTGCGCGAGGTGCTGGCCGAACTGTCGCGCTATCGCCGCGGCGTACTGCGCTGCGATCCCGAGGTGGGCGCGCTGCCGGTCTCTGGCGCCTTCCCACTGGATGCCCCCGAGCGCAGTCTGGCGATGCTGGAAGCGACCTATCCGGTGCGCGTACAGCGCGCGGCGGGGGGGCTGGTGGGTCACGGTGGCCGCCCGCTGAACGCTGCCGATGACACTTTTTCCGGTTTCGCGGGGCAAGCACAGGAATCCCGCATCTGATCCCCCCACCATGACCCGATCGCCCTCCCCCTTCTCCGTCAGTGTGCTCGCGCTCGCCCTGCTGGCTACCCCCGTGTTCGCCCGCGCCCAGCCAGCACCTCCGCCCGCTGCGGAGGCGGCCACCGTGCCGCTCGGCCGCGCCCTGGCCACGTTCGCCGGCCAGCACGGCGTGGCACTGTCCTTCGACCCGGCACTCACCGAAGGCCGGCACGCGCCGGCCACCGCGACCGGCGGGTCGATCGAGCAGGGTTTCGCTGCGTTGCTGGCCGGCAGCGGCCTGCATGCGGTCCGCCGCAGCGACGGCAGCTACACGCTGGCGCCTTCCGCCAGCGCGCGTGGCGGCGCAGCGCGCATGCCGTCCCTGAAGGTCGGCGCGGGCGGCCTTGCGCCTTCGCTGCCATATGCGCAGGGCATGGTGCTCGATGCCGACGCGATCCAGTCGCAGGCCAAGGGCAACGGCGATATCGGCATTCTGCTGCGCAGCAACCCGGCCGTGCAGTTCAGCACGACCGCGCAGAACGCGCGCAACGGCGGCGAGATCCGCCCGGCCGATTTCTCGATCAACGGCGCGCCGTTCTACCAGAACCTGCTGCTGCTCGATGGCGCCAGCTTCAACAACGACCTGGACCCGGCCAGCACCATCGTGCCCGGCGGGATCACCGTCAACCAGCCGGCCGATGTTCCCGGCAACGCCCAGGGCATCGCCCTGGACACGGACCTGATCGATACGCTGGCGGTCTACGACAGCAATGTGCCGGCCGCCTTCGGCGGGTTCACCGGCGGCGTGGTCGATGCCACCAGCCGGGGCGCAGGCGATGCGCTGTCGGGCAAGGTCTGGTTCCGGATGTCGCGCTCGGCCTGGAACGAGCTGATCATGCACCCCGGCCAGGCCGACAGCTTCGCCGAATCGGCCACCTATGCCTACCAGCCCGAGTACGACAAGTACAAGGTCGGGGCACGCCTGGAGGGCCGCATGCGCAACGGGCTGGGCATCATCGGCACCGTAGTGCGCACGCGCTCGGAGATTCCGCTGCGCGCCTACACCGGCGGCAACGTCAGCAGCAGCGATGCCTTCAAGCGCACCCAGACCCGCGAAAACACCGCCGCCACCGTGGCCCTGGACTGGGACAACGGGGCCGGCGTGCAGCTGGGCGCCAACATCAGCTACGCCCCCAGCGATGACCGCTATTTCATCGCCAGCACCAACAACTCCTGGTTCGACATCAAGAGCGGCGGCCCGGTCCTCAGCCTGCGTGCCAACGTGGAGCACGGCGCGTGGACGTTCAAGAACACGCTCAGCTACAGCGACGTGGAAACCTCGCGCCGCAGCGAGCAGGACTATTTCCGCAACTGGGCGCGCTCGGAGGCCTACGATTGGGGCGTCAACAACTCCAGCATCGAAGGCAGCTGGGGCAACATCGACCAGCATGACCGCAAGCTGGGCTACCGCTTCGTGGCCGACCGGGCGCTGTTCACGCTCGGCCGCACCGAGCACCGCCTGCAGTTCGGCGCCGGCGTCCAGCGCCGCGATGCCTACTACGAACGCCTGAACGACCACTACAACTACCAGAGCCCGGCGGCCACCAGCAGCTGCACGCTCAGCACCGGCGTGGTGGATACCGAGAGCTGCTCGCTGTCGCCGGTCTACACCACCGCCGGCACCGTGCGCTCCGGCCAAGGGCAGTATTTCCGCAAACTCATGCTGTATCACGCGGGCGCGTTCGAGGTCTCGGGCACCGAGCTGGAGGCCTGGGTCCAGGACGACATCCGCATCGGCGATGTCAGCGTGCGCCCCGGGCTGCGCGTGGACCGCAACTCGATCTGGCGCAGCACCACCTTTTCCCCACGCCTGGCGCTGTCATGGGACATCAACGGTGCCGGCACGACGGTGCTCTCGGCCGGCATCAACCGCTACCACGGGCGCAACTTCTTCAATTACCTGATCCGCGAGGGCCGCGAACACCTGCAGGAGGAGATCAACCGGACCAGCAGTGCCACGCCGTGGGACACGCTTTCCGGCGAGCGCGCCACCACCGCCAACCGGGTCACCGACCTGGAGGTGCCCTACACCGATGAGTGGACGTTGGGCGTGCAGCAGACGTGGGCGGGGCTGGTCTTCAACGCGAAGTACGTCAACCGCGAAAGCCGCCGCGAAATCCTGCGCAAGCAGGTGACCGATCCGTACGATCGCGACACCTACAACCTGCGCCTGTACGAGTACACCAACGACGGGCGCAGCGGCAGCGGGATCTACACGCTCTCCGTGGCCCCGGTACACGCCTGGGAATGGGGCGCAGCGACCACCACCGCCCAGCTGGCCTTCGACTACACCGACATCCGCCGCAACTACAACGATTACGAGTCGGTGCTGGACACGCTGGACGAGTGGGTCAGCTACGAAGGCCGCATCGTGCGGCTGTACGACCTGCCCGCGCAGGACTACAACCGCCCGTGGAGCGCACGCCTGTCCACGCAGACCCGCATCCCCGCACTGGGGCTGCTGTGGAGCAACTTCTTCCGCTACCGCGATGGGCATCGCGCGGTGGACAGCACCGGGGACACCGTGGTCCATCAGGATGCACCGGTGCCGGTGTACGCCGACACCCGTTATCCCGGCGGCTGGACCTGGGATACCACGCTGGAATACAGCCTAGCGCTGCCCCGCGACCAGGAGGCCTACGTCCGGGTCGAAGCGCAGAACGTGCTCAACCGGAGCAACCGGATCCTCGGCAGCACGGCGGGCTCGACCTTCTACGAACCCGGCCGCAGCTATTGGCTCGAACTCGGCTATCGGTTCTGAGCCGCGCCGCCGGCATCCTGCGTGGACCGCCCCGGCCATGCCCCTGACCCTGCGCAGCCGGTGGACCTCGGCCCGGGCGCTGCTGCTCGGTGCCGGCGCCTGCGCGCTGCTCACCGGCGCCGCGCCGGTCGATGCCCCGCGTGCGTCGGTGCCACGCGTGGCCGCGACGTGCGCGCCCGTGGCGGGGCGGCCCGATCCCGCCAGCATCGCCTGCCTGCGCGAGCGCTATGCGCAGCCGATCAGCCACTGGCCTGCGCCGCACATCGATGCCGGGGTGGCGTGGCAGGAAATGGCGCCCCTGCCCGACCGACCGCCCGCGCCGGCCGACAACCCCACGACCCCGGCCAGGGTGGCGCTCGGGCGACGCCTGTTCGAGGATCCGCGGCTTTCGCGCTCGGGCCAGATCGCCTGCGCCAGTTGCCATGAACGGGATCTGGCGTTCGCTGATGGCCGCCGTGTCGCGTTCGGGCATGATCGCCAGCCGGGCCGGCGCAATGCGCCCAGCGTGCTCATGAGCGGGTACGCGACCACGCTGTTCTGGAATGGGCGCGCCGTGCACCTGGAAGACCAGGCGCTGCTGCCGATCGCCGATCCGACCGAAATGGCCTTCAGCGCCGACGAGGCCGTCCAGCGACTGCGCGCCGACGTGCGCTATCGCCAGCAGTTCACGGACGCGTTCGGCGATGCCCGCATCGACCCCCGGCGGCTCGCCCAGGCCATCGCCGCGTTCGAGCGCAGCCTGGCGCCGACCGGCCGACGTTTCGACCGCTTTCTGGCGGGCCAGCGGCAGCTGCTGGACGATCAGCAACTGCGCGGGCTGCACCTGTTCCGGACCCGGGCCCGCTGCATGAACTGCCACAACGGGCCCGCGCTCACCGACAACGGCTTCCACAACCTCGGCCTGCACCTGCATGGCCGCACGCGGCAGGACCTGGGACGCTACGAGGTCACCGGCGATCCGGCCGACAGCGGGCGCTTCCGCACGCCCTCGCTGCGCGGCGTGGCGAACACCGGGCCCTGGATGCATGACGGGCGCATGCCACGCTTGGACGCGCTGCTGGCCTTCTACAACGTGGGCGGTGGCAAACCGCGGGAACGGCCGGAAACCGCGGCCGCCGGACCGTTCCCGCAGCCGGACCCGCTGCTGCAGCCGCTGCAGCTGCAGGCCGATGAACTGCAGGCCATCGAAGCGTTCCTGCGTACCCTCTAGGGGCGCGCACCGGCGGGGGGCAGCAGCGGCGGCTTGGGCGGCCGCGCGACCAGGCACCCGTGCGTATCGGGCACGTCCATGAACAGGTCGTAGCGCGCGGTCACCCCGTAGCCGATGCGCCAGGACGACGGGAACAGGTCCGCCGGCTGGAACGACACATCGACCGGTATGTCCAGCACCGTGTCGTTGATCGTCACCGGCGTGCTGGCTTCGGCGTAGGCGATGTCCTCGGCCCCGCGCGTGGTGATCACGTTCTTGCGCCGCACCGCCGCAGCGGGCACCGAGCTGCGCGGTGCACCCCGCATCTGGAATACCCCGTTGAAGCCGGTGTCGATCAACATCAGCTGGTTCTCGGTGCCGCCGCGGATCGGATAGCGCTGCTGGTAGAACGCGCCCCACAGCGACGAGGTGGTCGCCATCCGCCGCTCGCATGCGACCGGGCTGTCCGGCGCGAGCAGGGTCAGGGACTCGCGGGAAATCCGCAGCCGGCCCAGGGCCCGCAGCACATCCAGGCCGATCAGATCGATCTCGCGGCCGGCTTCGCTGTTCAAGGACACATCGCGCACGCGCTGGCCACCGATCTCGATATCCAGCGGCGCCGCCAGGCCCGCCTGTTCCACCGTGCCATCGTAGACGCGCGACACCACGAAACCCTCGGTCACCGGCAGGCCCAGTTCCGCCGCCAGGGTACGGCTGATGTGCGAGCGCGCCGAACCGGTGTCGATGATGAAAGGCACCTCGCGCGGTGCCGCGTCGCTTCCGCGCGCATGCAGGGTCAGCGTGATCGAGGGCAGCTCATTGCGCAGCTGGATGGGCACCTCGATATCGTGTTCGCGCGCCGGCGCGGGCAGGCTGCTGCGGGGCCAGTCGAGAAACCGCGCAAAGTCCGGCCGGGTCACATCCAGCACCTCATCGCCGGCGTTGAGCAGCGGCACCACCTCCCGCGCATATTCGCTGCGCACGTTCTGCATGCGCGTGGCCCACTGCGCGATGTCGCCTTCGATCAGCGCGTTGCCGGCCAGCGTGGATTCGCACAGGAACACGATGCCCTTCCAGGTCCCCGGCGGCGCCTTGGCGGCCACCTCCAAGCACTGTTGCGCGGCTTTGCTGGAGGTATCCAGCTCACCGCGCACGCGGTAATAGCCGGCCGCGCCCAGCCGCCCGGGAGCGCCTCTGTGGGTGCTCAGCTTCTGCAGCCTGGCCAGCTCCGCGCGCAGCACGGCATCGCTGTATCCGTAGCCATCATGCAGGGCCACCGGATCGGCCTGTGCCGTCAGCGGCAGCACCGCCAGCGTGCCTGCAAGGATCCACCTGCGCATGCGTCCCCCTTTCTGTACCTGCGTGCCCACTGGACCCTAACACGACGGCGAACCCACGCTCACGCCTGCTTTCCCTGCGGCGCGCAATGCTGTGCGCTGTTCCAATGGAGTGCCCGCATGCATTACGAGCTGTATTACTGGACCGGCATCCAGGGCCGCGGCGAGTTCGTCCGCCTGGCGCTGGAAGATGCCGGCGCGGACTACACCGACATGGCGCGCGTGCATGGCGATGCGGTGATGGAGCCGTTCCTGCAGGGAAAAGGCGACGGGCCGCAACCGTTCGCCCCTCCGTTCCTGAAGAGCGGCAAGCTGGTGATCGCGCAGGTCGCGGCGATCCTCGACCATCTGGGTCCGGCGCTGGGGCTGGTGCCCGAGGCAAGCTCGCGCCGTCACCAGGCCCTGCAGCTGCAGATGACCATCGCCGACCTGGTCGCCGAGGTGCATGACACGCACCATCCGATCGCCGCGGCGAAGTACTACGACGAACAGAAATCCGAGGCCAGGGCGCGCGCACAGTCGATGCGCGCCGAGCGGCTGCCGAAGTTCCTGGGCTACTTCGAGAACGTCGTGAAGGCCAACGGCGGACGCCACCCGCTGCGCGAGCATTCCTACCTCGATCTGTCGCTGTTCCAGCTGCTCAGCGGCGTGGCCTACATGTTCCCCCGCCGCATGCAGACGCTGTGGCCCTCGCTGCCCCTGCTGCGTGCGTTGATGGAGCGGGTGGAACGGCGGCCCGGGATCGCCGCCTACCTGGCATCGGAGCGCCGGCTGGCGTTCAACACCAATGGCATCTTCCGGCATTACCCCGAGCTGGACGGCGAGGCCTGAGCCAGCGGCGGTGACGGCCGTGGGCCATCACCGCAGGCAGTGCGCGGCAACGGCCGGCCCGCGGCCGGCACGTCCCCGCCACGCGATCAGCGCGTGGTGGGTTGCTTGTGCAGCGACAACAGCGCCAGCAACGCCGCCAATGCAACGTAGGCGCCGGCGAACTGCCAGCTGATGATCTTCGGCAGGCCGGCCAGCTGCCACGGCAGGTAGATCCCGCCGCGCGGATCCACCGAATGGATCAGCCCGAACACGGTCAGCCCGGCCGCTACCAGCAGGACGGCGGAAGCGCGCAGCAGCCGGCCATCGATCATCGCCACCACCGCCGCGATCCACAGCATGGAGGTGATGATGAAGCCGTTGCCCAGGGTGAAGATCACCGCCAGTTCCGGCAGCCCGTGGCCATCGAGCGTGGTCGTCAACGCGACCAGCTGTTCCGGTGCGATCCAGCCCGGGGCCTTGATCGCCAGCAGGTAGGCTACCGAGGGCAGGAAGCCCAGCACCATCGCACCGGCATGCTCGCGCGGCGTGGCCTGGAAGGCCTGGGTGGTGATGTCGATCGCCACGTACACGATGATCGGCGCCAGCACCGCCAGCGGCAGCCACTGCACCAGCCCGGAGATCACGCCCAGCATGCCGCCGATGCCGACGAACAGGCCGGTCAGCAGCGTATAGCCACTGCGCGCGCCCATGTGCTTGTACGCCGGCTGGCCGATGTACGGCGTGGTCTGCGCGACACCGCCGCACAGCCCGGCCACCAGCGTGGCCACCGCTTCCACCAGCAGGATGTCGCGGGTGCGGTAATCATCGCCGGCCGCGCGCGCGCTTTCAGACACGTTGATGCCACCGACCACCATCAGCAGGCCGAACGGCAGCAGCAGCGGCAGGTAGCTCATTGCGGTCGGCAGACCCTCGATGAAGCCCAGCGTCGGCCACGGCAGCACCACCTGCGGCGGCACCCACTCGGGCACCTTGAAGCCCGGTGCGCCCAGCCCGGCAAGCCCGAGGCCGTAGTACAGGAGCGTGCCGAACACGAACGCGACCAGCACGCCCGGCGCGCGGATCGGCAACGTGCGCTTGGCGATCAGCACGTACAGCAGCAGGCCCAGCGTGACGAAGCCGACGATCGGCGAGCGCAGCGTCTCCAGCAGCGGCAGGAAGCCCATCAGCACGATCGCGATGCCCGCGATGGAGCCCAGCAGCGAGGCACGCGGCAGCGCGCGGGTGACCGCTTCACCGAAGAAGGACAGGATCACCTTGAGCACGCCCATGATCACCAGCGAGGCCATGCCCAGCTGCCAGGTGGCGATCGCCGCATCGTGCGGGGCCAGCCCCTGCGCCTTGAAGGCGAGGAAGGCCGGGCCCAGCACCAGCAGCGCCATGCCGATGCTGGTCGGCGCATCCAGGCCCAGCGGCATGGCGGTGACATCCTCGCGCCCGGTGCGTGCGGCCAGGCGCCGGGCCATCCAGGTGTAGAGCACGTTGCCGACCAGCACGCCGAAGGCGGTGCCCGGGAACATCCGGCCGAACACCACGTCGGCCGGGAACTGGAACATCCCGACCAGGGCCATCGCGATGAAGCCGAGGATCGACAGGTTGTCGACCACCAGGCCGAAGAAGCCGTTGAGATCGCCGGCGACAAACCAGCGGGGGGGTCCGGAGCGGACGGGAGCGGAGGCGGACATGCGCGGGGACGCCGTGGGGAGGGGGTAGCCGATGGTAGAGCCTGACCGCCCCCAACAACAGGCGCATGGATGGAACGCCGGGGTCCGGGTGTGCGCTCCGGACCGCTCAGGGCTTGTTGAGGAAATTGTTCGCCAGCAGGTCCCGCACATCCCCCACCCGCCCGCTGAGCAGCGCCTTGGCCGCGTACAGCGCGGTGCCGGCCACCTGCTTGGCTTCCACCTGCGGCGGCATCACCAGCTCGGTCGGGCTGGTGTGCACGTCCAGCAGCGCCGGACCGGGGTGGGCCAGGATGTCCTGGACCGCCTGCTCCAGATCCTCGCTGCGGGTCACGGTGCGCCCGTAGAAGCCGATCACCTCGGCCAGGCGGCCGAAATCAGGGTTCTTCAGATCGGTGTAATTGTCCAGCAGCCCTTCGACCTTCTGTTCCAGTTCCACGAAGTTCAACGAACTGTTGTTGTAGACCACCACCTTGATGGAGAGGTTCTCCTGCACGGCCGTGAGCAGGTCGCCGAGCAGCATCGCGATCCCGCCATCGCCGGACAGCGAGATCACCTGGCGCCCCGGATAGGCTTTCTGCAGGCCCAGCGCCTGCGGCATCGCATTGGCCATCGTGCCGTGCAGCAGGCTGGTCAGCGTGCGGCGGCGGCCGTTGACGCGGATATGGCGCAGGATCCAGACCATGGGCGAGCCGCCATCGGCGGTGAACAGCGCATCGTCGCTGGCGTGGCGGTCGATCAGGGCGGTCAGGTGCTGCGGGTGGATCAGCGTGCCTTCGCCGGGTTCCTCCTCCTTGGCACGCGTCTCCAGCGCCTTGCTGCGGTGTTCCAGGCATTCGTCCAGGAAGCTGCGGTCTTCGCGCGGGGGCAGCATCGGCAGCAGCGCCTCCAGGGTCGGGCCGATGTCGCCGACCACGCCCAGGGTGATCGGGTGGCGACGGCCCAGGTGGCTGCCATCGCGGTCGACCTGGATCAGCGTGGCCTTGTCCGGGTAGTACTGGCCCCATGCGAAATCCGCGCCGAGCAGCAGCAGCGTGTCGCAGGCCATCAGCGTGTGGTAACCCGATTCGATCCCGAAGATCCCGGTCATGCCCATGTTGTACGGGTTGTCGTACTCCACGAAATCCTTGGCCCGCGAAGTGTGCGCGATCGGCGCCTGCAGCCGTTCGCCGAGCGCCACCAGCGCATCGTGGGCGTGCTCGCAGCCCGCGCCGGCGTAGATGCCGATCCGCTTGCCTTCGCCGATCAGCGCCGCGATCTGCTGCAGTTCCTCATCCGAAGGCCGCAGCACGGGCTGGGTGCGGTGCACTGCGAACGGACGATCGTTCTTCACCTCGGCTTCGCTGATGTCGGCCGGCAGGATCACCACCGCCACCCCGCGCCGGCTGATCGCCGCCTGGCAGGCCAGCGCGACCACCCGGCGGGCCTGCTCCGGGCTGTAGACCTGTTCGCAGAACACGCTGCAGCTGGCATAGACCGCCTTGAAATCGACCTCCTGCGGGAACTCCATGCCCAGTTCCGGCGTGATCACCTGGCTGGCGATCAGCACCAGCGGCGCCCGGTTGCGGTTGCTCTCGAAGATGCCGTTGATGAAGTGCAGCCCGCCGGGGCCGCACGAACCGGCGCAGGCGGTCAGCTGCCCGCTGATCAGCGAATCGGCCCCGGCGGCGAACGCGGCGACTTCCTCGTGGCGCACATGCACCCAGTCGATGTCGCTGCGATGGATCGCATCGGTGACGTGGTTGAGGGTATCGCCGACGATCCCGTAACAATGACGGACGCCAGCGGCCTGCAGGGTATCAACCACGATCTCGGCAACGCGCTTGCTCATGAGGGGACTTCCACGATCAGGGGGAGCCTGCAGGGTAGTCCTGCGCAGGTGACACCGATGTGGGAACGCAGCCGCTGACGGGCATGGACGGACCTTACTCGGGCGTCACCTGCACCCAGCCCTGGACCGGGCCGCGCGTGGCGTTGCGGTAGCGCACCTGCACCCAGCCGGCGGCTTCATCCAGCAGCTCGACCACATCGCCCTGGACCAGATAGCGCCGGGTACTGCTGTCCCCGGCGTGGGTGTACAGCGGCAGGCGCGCCGGCACCACACGGCCACGAATCGGCGAAAGAGGCGCATCGCTGCGGGGGGCATCGAGCCCATCGGCCACCGCGGTCTGCACCACGTTGCCGGCCGGATCGAACGTGCTCCAGACCGCCAGCGGGCCGCTGTCGGCCGGCTGCTCCACGCTGAGCACTGCATCCAGTGCACCGTCCAGCATCAGCATCCGCTCGGCGCGGTACAGGTACAGGCGCGGACCGTCATAACGGTAGAAATCCACGTACCACATCGGCCCACTGCGGCAGCTGCTGCCCAGTGTGCGGTTCGGCGCATCCACGGTGAGGCCCATCAGCCCGCCGCACTGGTCGTGCCCATGCGTGGCCGGTTCCAGCGCAACGAACCGCGCCTGCCCGGGAGCGAAGCGGTAGACCGCCACCGCTTCGTTGACCTGGCCGACCGACGCGCGCGACACCAGCTCCGGACGCCCGTCGAAATCGACATCTTCGGCCGACAGCCGCGAGCGTCCTTCCTCATCGGCCGCACCGGGCACGCGCTGGCGCGTGCCCGCCGGCGCAACGGTGATATCGATCTGCCCATCGTCGGCCAGGGCGGCATGCACGCCGATCCCCGGGGCGAGCTCGAAGCGCAGCGTCGCTTCGTCCTGCGCCGCCGCCAGCGGCGGCGCGGACAGACACAGGGCCAGCCACACCGCCGCGGGCCTGGCCCGGGCACGCCAGTGCGTGGGGTTCATCGTCGCTCCTGCCGCGCCACCCTGGCGCGTTGTGCTCAGAACGATACTTCAACCGCCTGCTGCGCCCACAGCACGGACTGATGCTGGGTCGCCTTCTTCCACGCCAGCCGGATCGCTTCGATGTCGTTGCGACGCTGCGGCGTGTTCTCGTGCAGGACCACCAGCACCTTGGTGCGCAGGCGATTGGGTTCGGCCGCGCCGCGGAACAGCCACTGGCCGTAGGCATCGAAGACGGTCAGGCCATCCGGGAACCGTGGCGTCACTTCCTTGTCCAGGAACGCGCGCCACTGGGCCTCGGTGATCGCATCGGTCTGGGTGCGCTCGGAGGTGCCGCCCTCCTCGCCCACGCCGAAATACAGCTCGCTGCGGACCCAGCCGCCGGCTTCAGCCGGTCGGGCGGCATCGCCCTGCAGGGTCGCGGTGGGCGCTGCCGCAGGTGCCTTCGCGGCCTGCGGGCCAGCGGTGGCGCAGCCGCTGACGGCCAGGGCCAGCGCAAGGAAGAGGGCGGGGGACTTCATCGGGACAACTCCAGGAACGGGAAACCAAAGGGGGGAGAGTGCAGCACCCGCGCCTGCGGCGCAGATCGCCGGGCGCTATGTGCTCATAACCATGCGCGATGGGACTTGCATCACATACTGCCATCACGTCACTATAATATATCGCTTCATCCGGATGGATGTAAGTGAAACTATCTCCCCCTCCCCTCGTCGTCCTGCTGGAGTTGTGCATGTCCCGTCCGTCCGCGTCCCGCCTTGGCCTCGCCATCGCGCTGGCCCTTTCCTCCCCCCTGCTGGCCCAGGGCGTACATGCGCAGGACGCGCCCGGCACCGCGACCACGCTGGATACGGTGATCGTCACCGGCACCCGTGCGGTGGACCGCACGGTGCTGGAATCCACCTCGCCGGTGGATGTGCTCACCGCCGAGGACATCCGCAAGGCCGGTGTGGTCAACGGTGAGCTGGGCAGCGCGCTGCAGGCGCTGCTGCCGTCGTTCAACTTCCCGCGCCAGTCCAACTCCGGCGGCGCCGACCACATCCGTGCGGCCCAGCTGCGTGGGCTCTCGCCCGATCAGGTGCTGGTGCTGGTGAACGGCAAGCGCCGCCACACCAGCGCACTGGTCAACACCGACAGCAAGATCGGCAAGGGCACCACCCCGGTCGATTTCAATGCGATCCCGGTCAGCGCGATCAAGCGCATCGAAGTGCTGCGCGATGGCGCCGGCGCGCTGTACGGCTCCGATGCCGTGGCCGGCGTGATCAACGTGATCCTCGACGACGCCCCGGAAGGCGGTGCGTTCGAGGCCAGCTTCGGCGCCCACCACACCGATCTCGAGCCGATCGACCGCACGATCACCGATGGGCAGACCAGCTACGCCAGCGCCAAGGTTGGCACCCGGCTCGGCGAGGACGGCGGCTTCCTGCGCGTGGGCCTGGAGCTGAAGAACCGCGAAGGGACCAACCGCGCCGGCTTCGACCAGATCCCGCCGTGGGACCAGACCGATGCGAACCTTGCCCTGCAGGGCAAGCGCAACTATGTGCTCGGCGACGGCAAGACAAAGGACCTCAACGCCTGGTACAACGCGCAGCTGCCGTTCGGTGAAACCTCCACGTTCTACAGCTTCGCCACGTTCAACCAGCGCGACAGCGAAGGCGCCAACTACTTCCGCTACCCGGACGGCGAAGCAAACTGGACCGAGATCTATCCCAACGGCTACCGCCCGATCTCCGAGGGCGAGAACCGCGACGTGCAGGCCGTGGCCGGCGCGAAGGGCCAGTGGGGCGAGTGGAACTACGATGCCAGCCTGGATTACGGGATCAACACGTTCACCTACCGCCTGCGCAATTCGCTCAACGCCTCGCTGGGCCCGACCAGCCCGACCCGGTTCAAGACCGGCGACTACCGCAATGAACTGACCGTCGCGAACTTCGACCTCGGCCGCGTGTTCTCGCAGGGCGAAAGCATCACCCACAGCCTGGGCCTGGGCCTGGAAGCGCGCCGCGACCACTACGAAACCCGCCCTGGTGATCCGAGCAGCTATGCCGCCGGCCCGTTCACGGATCGCCCGACCGGCTCGCAGGCCGGCGGTGGCCTGACCCCGCAGGATGCGACCTCGCTGTCGCGCGATGTGGCCAGCGCCTACGCCAGCCTTTCCAGCCAGTTCGGCGAGCACTTCTCCACCGATCTGGCCGCGCGCTATGAGCACAACGATGACTTCGGCGGCGAACTGACCGGCAAGCTCGGCCTGCGCTACGAGTTCACCCCGGCCTTCGCGCTGCGCGGTGCGGTCTCCAACAACTTCCGCGCGCCGTCGCTGGCCCAGATCGGCTACGAGTCGACCTCCACCGGCTACAACGCGGCCGGCCAGCTGGTGCAGGGTCGCGTGCTCTCGGTCAACAATCCGATCGCACGCGGGCTGGGTGCCACCGATCTGAAGCCGGAAAAATCGCTGAACACCAGCCTGGGCTTCACCAGCCGCATCGGCGAGCACTTCGATCTGTCGCTGGACCTGTTCCAGATCGACATCGATGACCGCATCGCGCTGTCGGAAAGCATCACCGGCGATGCACTGACCGATTACGTGCAGCAGCAGTTCGGTGTTGCCGGCCTGCAGAGCGCGGCCTTCTTCGTCAACGCCGCCGATACCCGCACCCGCGGCGCGGAACTGGTGACCAACTGGCGGCAGTCGCTGGCCGGCGGCGAGCTGCTGCTCACCGGCACCTACGCCTACACCAAGACCACGCTGAAGAACGTGCTGGCCACCCCGTCGGCGCTGCTGGCGCTGGACCCGGCGTACGTGCTGTTCGGCGTGGAAGAAACCAACACCCTGACCGATGCCACCCCGCGTACCCGCGCGGCGCTGGCGGCGGGCTGGAACAACGACCGCTGGTCGCTGACCAGCCGCCTGACCCGCTATGGCAGCGCGACCCGCGTGTTCAACTTCGGCGATGGTTTCATCCCCCGCCAGACCTATGGCGCGGAATGGCAGCTCGATGCCGAGGTCGAGTTCAAGATCACCCCGCAGTGGAGCGTGGCGCTGGGCGGCCAGAACCTGACCGACAACTATTCCGACCCATCCAACGACGACATCTACTACTACGGCAACCTGCCCTACGACGTGCTTTCGCCGATCGGCAGCAACGGCGCGTACTACTACGGCCGGGTCCGCTACACCTTCTGAGGCCTGCAGGCGGCCGGCGCAGGGACGCGCCGGCCCTCCTCACCCTAACCTCACGATCACACCGCCGCTGGCATGTTGCCCGGCATGGCCAACGACTTCCCCCAACGTCCGCCGCCACCACTGCTGGACGATGCCTGTGCGCTGTTCCTGGACGTGGATGGCACCCTTATTGAATTCGCCGAAGATCCCGAAGCAGTCACCCTGCTGCCGGCGGTACGCGAAGCCATCGGGCGCATCAGCGACCGCCTTGAAGGCGCCGTCGCGCTGATCAGCGGCCGGCCGCTGGCGCAGCTGGACCGGCTGTTCGCACCGCTGCAACTTCCCGCCGCCGGGCTGCATGGCCACCAGGTGCGCAGTTTCCAGGGCCAGACCCACACCACCGATACCGGCGCGGACACCAGCGAATGGCTGCATGCCGTTCACCAGCAGGCGATGCGGTTCGCGCATGGCGTTCCCGGTGTGCTGGTGGAAGATAAAGGGCGCAGCCTGGCCCTGCACTGGCGTGGGGCACCCCATGCCGCACGCGATGTACAGACCTTCGCCGAACGCCATATCCGCGGCAACGCCCATTACCGGCTGCAACCCGGCGACCACGTGGTCGAGTTCGTGCCGCAGGGCAGCGACAAGGGCCGCGCGATCCGCCAGTTGATGCAGCAGTTGCCCTTCCGCGGGCGCATCCCGGTGTTCCTGGGCGATGACCTCACCGACGAGTTCGGTTTCAACGCGGCCAACACCCTGCATGGCTGGAGCGTGCTGGTGGGCGAGCGCGAGCCGAGCGAGGCGATCTTCGCCCTGCCGCGCATCCACAACGTGCACGCCTGGCTGCTCGAGAACGCTTACTGATATTGACGCCCGGTGCCCGCCCTGCGTCGCAGGCAGCGGCCGCCGGCTTGACGAGAGAACAACGCACCATGACACAACCGAACCTGGATCTTGGCGTCGTCGGCAACGGCAGCTTCGGCGCGCTGATCGACAAGCAGGGCAGCGTGGTCTGGAGCTGCCTGCCGACCTTCGACGGCGACCCGACTTTCTGCGCGCTGCTCGGCCCCAACCAGCAGGAAGGCGGCGATTTCAGCATCGAGCTGGAGGACATGACCGGCAGTGAGCAGGCCTACCTGACCAACACCGCGATCCTGCGCACCGTACTGCACGACAAGCACGGCGGTTCGGTGGAGATCATCGATTTCGCGCCGCGCTGGCGCCAGAACGAGCGCTTCTACCGCCCGGTCAGCCTGATCCGCCAGGTGCGCCCGCTCTCGGGCAGCCCGCGCATCATCGTGCGCGCGCGGCCGCTGGCCGACTGGGGCGCACGCGTGCCCGATTCGACCTGGGGCAGCAACCACATCCGTTGGGTACTGCCCGACCACGTGCTGCGGCTGACCACCGATGTGCCGCTGCGTTTCGTGCGCGACGGCCTGCCCTTCGTGCTCAACCATCCCGTGCACCTGGTGCTGGGCGTGGATGAATCGCTGAACCGCTCGCTGGGCGGCTACGTGCAGGAAAGTTTCCAGCGCACCAGCAACTACTGGCGCGAGTGGGTGCGTTACCTGTCCATTCCACTGGAATGGCAGGACGCGGTGATCCGCAGTGCGATCACGCTCAAGCTGTGCCAGTACGAGGACAGCGGCGCGATCATCGCCGCGATGACCACCTCCATTCCCGAGGCGCCCGGCAGCATCCGCAACTGGGATTACCGCTACTGCTGGCTGCGCGATGCCGCCTTCGTGGTGCGCACGCTCAACCGGCTCGGCGCGACCCGCACGATGGAGCAGTTCCTGGGCTACATCTTCAATCTCGCCACCGCCGATGGCAGCCTGCAGCCGCTGTACGGCATCAGTTTCGAGGCGAAGCTGGAGGAAAGCGAAGTGCCCACGCTCTCCGGCTACCGGGGCATGGGCCCGGTGCGCCGCGGCAACCTGGCCTGGGTGCAGCGCCAGCACGATGTCTACGGCAGCGTGGTGCTGGCCTCCACACAGCTGTTCTTCGACCGCCGCCTGCAGGACCCGGGCGATGCGCACACCTTCGCGCGCCTGGAGCCGCTGGGCGAGCAGGCGTTCGCGCTGCACGACGTGCCTGATGCGGGCCTGTGGGAGTTCCGCGGCCGCACCGAAGTGCACACCTACACCAGCGCCATGTGCTGGGCGGCCTGCGACCGGCTGTGCAAGATCGCCGTGCGCCTGAAGCTCGATGACCGTGCCGACTACTGGCGCGCCCGCGCCGACACCATCCACGCGCGGATCATGCGCGATTCGTGGAGTGATGAGCTCGGCCACTTCACCGATACCTACGGCGGCCATCGCCTGGATGCCTCGCTGCTGCTGCTGGCCGACATCGGCTTCATCGAGGCCAGCGACGCGCGCTTCGTGGCCACGGTGGAGGCGATCGGTCGCGACCTCAAGCACGGCAATGCGCTGTACCGCTACGTGGCGCCCGATGATTTCGGCGAGCCGGAAACCAGCTTCACCATCTGCACGTTCTGGTACATCGACGCGCTCGCGGCGATCGGCCGGCTGGACGAAGCGCGCGAGATGTTCGAGACGCTGCTGGAGCGCCGCAACCACCTGGGCCTGCTGTCGGAGGATCTGGCCTTCGACAACGGCGAGGCGTGGGGCAACTTCCCGCAGACCTATTCGCACGTGGGCCTGATCACCGCGGCGATGCGTCTGTCGCGCAGCTGGCAGGAGGCCTCGTGAGTCGCCTGGTCGTTGTGTCCAACCGCGTGGCAGTACCCGGTGAATCACGCGCCGGCGGCCTCGCCGTGGGCCTGCTCGCCGCGCTGAAGGAGCGTGGCGGGGTGTGGTTCGGCTGGAGCGGGAAAACCGTGCGCGACAACAGCGGGACCCTGCACGAGCAGGTCGACGGTGACATCCGCTACGTCACCATGGACCTCAACAAGCGCGACGTGGACGGCTACTACAACGGGTTTGCCAACCGCACGCTGTGGCCGCTGCTGCACTTCCGGCTGGACCTGGTGGATTACGACCGCGCCACCCGCGAGACCTACCGCCGCGTCAATGCGCTGTTTGCGGAAAAACTGGCCCCGCTGCTGCGCGAAGACGACATCGTCTGGATCCACGATTACCACCTGATTCCGCTGGCCTCGCTGCTGCGCGAGCGGGGCATCGGCTGCCGGATCGGGTTCTTCCTGCACGTGCCGATGCCCTCGGCGGATCTGCTGCAGGCCATGCCCGACCACCTGCGGCTGTTCTCCAGCCTGTATGCCTATGATCTGGTCGGTTTCCAGACCCAGCGCGACGCCGATCGCTTCCAGTCCTACGTGCGCCTGTTCGGCGGCGGCAAGGTGCTGGCCGATGGCCAGCTGGAAGCACCGGGCGGCCGCCGCTTCCGCGCCGCCGCGTTCCCGATCGGCATCGATACCGACTTCATCGCCCGGCAAGCCAAGGCCGGCGCCAACAAGCCCGCGGTGAAGGATCTGCGCGGCAGCCTGCGCAATCGGCAGCTGGCGATCGGCGTGGACCGCCTGGACTACTCCAAGGGCCTGCCGGAGCGTTTCCTGGGCTTCGAGCGGTATCTTGAGCGCCACCCCGACCAGCATGGCAGCCTCACCTACCTGCAGATCGCGCCGGTCTCGCGCGGGGACGTGACCGAGTACCGCCAGCTGCGTGGCCAGCTGGAGCAGATCGCCGGCCACATCAATGGCGGCCATGCCGCGCCGGACTGGACGCCGCTGCGCTACGTCAACCAGAACTTCACCCACGCCACGCTGACTGGCTTCTACCGCGCTGCCGCGGTGGGCCTTGTAACGCCGCTGCGCGATGGCATGAACCTGGTCGCCAAGGAATACGTGGCATCGCAGGACCCGGAAAATCCCGGTGTGCTGGTGCTCTCGCTGCTGGCCGGCGCCGCCGACGAGCTCAAGCAGGCGCTGCTGGTGAACCCGCATGACCTCGATGGCGTTGCCGATGCGATCGCCACCGCGGCCACCATGCCGCTGAAAAAGCGGCTGGAACGCTGGAACGCCATGATGGAGCACCTGCGCACCTACGACATCAACCACTGGCGGCAGACCTACCTGCAGGCGCTGGAAGGCTGAAGACGCCCCGGTAGCGGCCCCATCGCGCTATCCGCAGAGCCCGCTTTTCACCGCGGCTCTGCGCTCAACAGCTCAGTCCAGGAAACGCGCGGCCTGCTCTGGCGCGGGCAGGTAACAGCTGTCGTGCCGCCCGAACCAGCGGTAGCGGTTGCGGGCCAGCGCGCGGTACGCACGGTCGCGGACCCGCACCGGAATCCAGCGCAGCAGTCGTGCGGCCTGCCACATGCCGCCCAGGCCGCTCACCACCCGGATGATCGCGTCGGTGTCTGTCCACGCCTGGCCGCCATCGAGCAGCAGGAACGACATCGGATCGTCCGGGTCCAGCCCATGCTGCTCCAGCAACGCCCGCCCCTGCTCGCCCTGCATCGCGGCAAACCGGTAGCGGCCACGCCGGTCGAAACGCAGCAGGAACCGCACCCAGCGGCTGCACAGGGCGCACACGCCGTCGAACACGATCACCGCGGGCGTGGGCCCGCGGTCCGCGCCAGCAGGCACGCTCATCCGCGTATCCACGCCAGGGTCGCCATGCGTCCGGTCCGCCGGTCGCGCCGGTGGGAAAAGAATTCCCCGGGCTGGGCGATCGTGCAGTGCCGGCCACCGCTGATCGCGGCCGGATCCAGCCCGGCCGCCTGCAGGCGACGCCGCGCCAGCGCGTACAGGTCCACCTTCCAGTGTCCCGGCCGGGTCGCCACGAAGGCAGCGGCCGCTGCTTCGTCGCGTTCGACGAAGGCGGTGAAGACGTCCTCGCCGATCTCATAGTGCTGCGGCCCGGCCGCCGGCCCCAGCCACGCCTGCAGCTCCGCCGCGGGCGTGCGCAGCGCGGCCACGGTGGCCTCCAGCATGCCGTCGGCCAATCCACGCCAGCCGGCATGGGCGGCCCCGATCTCGCGGCCATCGCGCGCGGCCACCACCACCGGCAGGCAGTCGGCGGTCAGGATCGCCAGTACCACGCCGGGAACGTCGGTCACCGCGGCATCGGCGGTCGGTTCGCGGTCCACGCCCTGCCCCAGCGGCGGTGCATCGAAGCGCAGCACGCCGGTGCCATGGACCTGGCGCAGCCAGTGGGGCGCACTGGGCAGCTGCAGGCCCGCCTGCAGCAGGTCACGGTTGCGCTGCACCTGGGCCGGATCGTCGCCCTCAGCGCTGTACCGGTTGCCCATGTTGAACTGATCGAACGGCGGCGCCGAATGCCCCGCGCCGAAGCGCAGGGTAGTGACGGCCTCGACCCCGGGCGGGGCCCGCCATTCGGCGTCCAGCACGGGCACGCGCGCGCCCATCAGCGGCGACCACGTTCCAGTTCGGCGAAATGCCTGCTGTCATCGCGCAGGGCCTGCAGCAGCGCCAGCATGTCCGCCGGCGGCGGCGCGCTGTTGCTGATCGTTTCGCCGGTGATGGGATGCACGAATTCCAGCGTTTCAGCGTGCAGTGCCTGGCGCTTGAAGCCACGCAGCTGCGCGACCAGTTCATCGCTGGCGCCCTTGGGCAGCTTCAGCGCGCCGCCGTAAAGCTGATCGCCGATGATCGGGTGGCGCAGGTGCGCCATGTGCACACGGATCTGGTGGGTGCGCCCGGTTTCCAGGCGACATTCCAGCGCGGTGTGCGCACGGAAGCGCTCGCGCAGGCGGTAATGGGTGATCGCATCCTTGCCGTCTTCGCGCACGGCCATGCGCACGCGGTCGCGCGGATGGCGGTCGATCGCCGCCGTCGCGGTGCCGCCGGAGACCAGCGCGCCCACCACCACGGCCAGGTACTGGCGATGCACTTCACGCGCGGAGAGCTGCTCGACCAGCGCGGTCTGCGCCTGGATCGTGCGGGCGATGACCATCACGCCGCTGGTGTCCTTGTCCAGGCGGTGCACGATGCCGGCGCGCGGCAGGACCGACAGCGAGGGATCGCGGAACAGCAGCGCGTTGACCAGGGTGCCGGTCGGGTTGCCCGCGCCGGGGTGGACCACCAGGCCGACCGGCTTGTTGATCACGAACAGGTGCTCGTCCTCGTACAGGACCTCCAGCGGGATGTCCTCCGGCTCGGCGTGGGTCTGGGTGTCGAGCACGACATGCAGGCTGGCCACCTCGCCGCCGCGCACCGGGTCGCGCCCGCGCACGGTTTCACCGTTCAGCAGGACATCGCCGGATTTGATCCACTCGGTCAGCTTGGAGCGGGAGAATTCGGGGAACAGCTCGGCCAGGACGGCGTCGAAACGGCGGCCGGCGGCGGTATCGGGCACGATGGCCTGGCGGGGGGAATCGGAATCAGCAGGGGTATCGGACATGGGGAGCACACCGCAAGAGGGACAATTTTTGGGTCCGGGCGACCAGTTTCAGTCGCGGGACAGGCCACTAGGCTATCATCGACCCTTCGTATTCCAGCCGCGTCCCGCCCTGACCCCATGATCCGACGCTCCGTTCTGCTGTCCGCGCCCGTCCGCCTCGCCGCCCTGATGCTGGTGCTGCTCTTCGTCGCCACCGGTTGCCACCGCGGCACCAAGGGCACCAATCCGGATGAAGGTCTCCCGGTCGAGCAGCTCTACGACAAGGGCCACACCCTCATGGAGAAGGGCAACTGGAGCGGCGCCGAAGCCAGCTTCCGCCGCCTTGTCGCCCAGTACCCGTATGGCCCGTACACCGAACAGGCCATGATCGAGTCCGCCTACGCGCAGTACAAGGCCGGCAAGCACGATGACGCGGTGTCCAGCATCGACCGCTTCATCCGTACCTACCCGACCCACCGCAACATCGCCTACATGTACTACCTGCGCGGCCTGTCCAACGGCAACCGCGATACGGTATTCCTGCGCCGCGTATGGTCGCTGGACCCGAGCCGCCGCGATCTGTCCACCCCGCGCCAGGCCTACGCCGACTTCACCATCGTGACCGAGCGCTACCCGAACAGCCGCTACGCGGCCGATGCACGCCAGCGCATGCTGGTGATGCGTGACGTGTTCGCCCAGCACGAGCTGGACAACGCCCTGTACTACCTGCGCCGCGATGCATGGGTCTCCGCCGCCGGGCGTGCCAGCTACCTGCTGGAAACCTACCCGCAGAGCGCCTACCAGTACGATGCGGTGGCTGCCCTGGCCGAGGCCTACACCCACCTGGGCAACAAGACCCTGGCCGACGATGCCCGCCGCGTGCTCGAGCTGAACCAGCCCGACCACCCGTGGTTGAAGGGCAACTGGCCGAAGTACCCGTGGATGGTCCGCAAGCTGAACCCGTTTGCCGGCGAGAAGTCCGCCAGCACCGGCCAGCGCAGCGCGACGATGAATCGCAAGTAATCTGCCGCGATATCCGCACGAAGAAGGGCCCCGATGGGGCCCTTTTTTTGTGCCGCTCATCCGACCCGGCGCTGGCCGGGCGGGACAGCGGCGGGCGGTCAGCCCGTGTACCCGTTGCTGATGGGGTAGCGGCGTTCACGCCCGAAGGCCCGGCGCGACACCTTCGGCCCCGGCGCGGCCTGATGGCGCTTCCATTCGCTGATGCGCACCAGCCGCAGCACGCGGTCCACCACGGCCTCTGCGTAGCCGGCCGCGACGATCTCCTCGCGCGACTGCTCCTGGTCCACGAAGCGGTACAGGATGCCGTCCAGCACATCGTAGGGCGGCAGCGAATCCTGGTCGGTCTGGTTGTCGCGCAGCTCGGCCGAGGGGGGCCGCGAAATCACCGCCGGCGGGATCACCGGCGCACCGCCCACCGTGTTGCGCCATTTCGACAGGCCGAAGACCTCCGTCTTGTACAGGTCCTTCAGCGGGGCATAGCCACCGCACATGTCGCCGTAAATCGTGGCGTAGCCAACCGCATACTCACTCTTGTTGCCGGTGGTCAGCAGCAGACCGCCGAACTTGTTGGCCAGCGCCATCAGGATCACCCCGCGCGCGCGCGACTGCAGATTCTCCTCGGTCACATCGGGCGCCTGCCCCTCGAACATCGGGCCCAACGCCGTCATCAGGCCTTCGAACACCGGCTCGATCGATACCGCCTCCAGCGTCACGCCCAGTGCGCGGCACTGCTCGGCCGCCAGGTCGTTGGACATTCCGGCGGTGTAGCGCGACGGCAGGCGTACCGCCGTGACATTGGCCGCGCCCAGCGCATCCACCGCCATCGCCAGCACCAGGGCCGAATCGATGCCACCGGACAGGCCCAGCCAGACCTTCTTGAAGCCGTTCTTGCGGCAGTAGTCCTGGATGCCGCGGGTCACCGCGCGCCAGGCCAGCGCATCCATGCTTTCATCGCCGTCATCCATCCACTCGCGCGGCAGGAACCGGCGCGCGTCCGCGTCGTAGTCCACCACCAGCCACTGGTCGGTGAAGGCGGCCGCCGCCGGGTGCACCGTGCCATCGCCATCGGCCACGACCGAAGCGCCATCGAACACCAGCGCATCCTGCCCGCCCACCACGTTGAGGTAGGCGATCGCCGCACCGGTCTCGCGCGTGCGCTCGGCCAGCAGCGCATCGCGCTGGGCATGCTTGCCGCGCTCATACGGCGAGGCGTTGGGGACCACCACCAGCTGCGCACCGGCACGCACGGTATCGGCCAGCGGCTCGGCGAACCACAGGTCCTCGCAGACCACCACGCCGACCGGCACGCCCTTGAGCTCGAACACGCAGCTGCCACCGTCCGGATCGACATCGAAGTAGCGGCGCTCATCGAACACCGCGTAATTGGGCAGCTCGCGCTTGCGGTAGGTCTGTTCGACCTTGCCGTCGCGCAGCACGCTGGCCGCGTTGTAGACCACCGCGCCAGCCGCCTGCGGCCAGCCGACCACGGCGGCAATGCCGCGGGTCGCCGCCGCGATGCGCTCGATCGCCTGCTGGCAGTCGTACAGGAAGCGCGGCCGCAGCAGCAGGTCTTCCGGCGGATACCCGCAGATGGCCAGCTCCGGGAACACGACCAGTTCCGCGCCGTACTCATCGCGCGCCTCGGCGATCATCGCGATGATGGTGTCGGTGTTCTGCGCGACCGCGCCTACCGGGAAATCGAACTGGGCCAGGGCAATGCGGAGCGAGGTCATGGGGTTCCAGCCTATGGTTGTACTGCACTCATTGTAGTTCCACGCCATGCGTGGATGGGGTGCCCACGGTGTCGCAGCACAAACGCAGAAGGCCGCCCGGAGGCGGCCTTCTGTGCATCACGCGGGCAGGTCGGTTACTTGACCAGCTTGGCGATGGCCGCGCCCAGATCGCCCGGCGAACGGACGGTCACGACGCCAGCAGCTTCCATAGCGGCAAACTTGCCTTCAGCAGTGCCCTTGCCGCCCGATGCGATCGCACCGGCGTGGCCCATGCGCTTGCCGGCCGGAGCCGAGGCGCCCGCGATGAAACCGACGACCGGCTTCTTCACGTGGTTCTTGATGTATTCGGCACCGGCTTCCTCGGCGTCGCCGCCGATTTCGCCGACCATGATGATGCCCAGGGTCTGCGGATCTTCGTTGAACAGCTTCAGGCAGTCGACGAAGTTCAGGCCGTTGATCGGGTCACCACCGATGCCGATGCAGGTGGACTGGCCCAGG
>Ga0308171_1001718_pt1 | contig 27155 bp, 22 predicted proteins | sample PhyGR1_FD_202135 | JGI IMG/M metagenome (GOLD analysis project Ga0308171, IMG submission 202135) | Phyllosphere microbial communities from UC Gill Tract Community Farm, Albany, California, United States - DLSLSG.R1 | ecosystem: Host-associated > Plants > Phyllosphere > Unclassified | place: USA...
AGTTGGGAACCATTACCTGGTCGAAATCGGCACGTTGCACGGGGGCTTGCTCAACGGACATCGGAGTCTCCTGTCAAGGAACGCTCAGCGCAAAATGGGCGAGCGATGGGGAATTGTAAGGACTGGTGCACGCGCGGCATTGCCGCCATGCGACAACTTGTTACAGCGCCAAACCGCCATTCTACGGGGGTTGTCGCGAATGCGACAAATAGGGATATAAAGATGCTCGCCTTGCGGTTCAGCCTGATGTACGGCGGCGCGCCCTTCGCGGGCAAAGCCCGCTCCCACATGCTGGTGGGAGGGCACCCTTCGCGGACAGAGCTTGCTTCTGCTTCCCTGTGGGAGCGGGCTCTGCCCGCGAAAGCCGCGCCGCGCTTCGTCTGACACAGCGCACCCCAGAGGCAGGGTCAGCCGCGTTCGGCCGGTACCGAAGACAGTTCGAACGGGCTGCTGCTGCGGCGCAGGTTGCGGTCTTCGCGGGGGGTGGCGCCGAAGAAATTGCGGTAGGCACTTGAGAAGTGCGGCCCGGAAGAAAACCCGCACGACAGGCCGATCTGGATGATCGACTTGCTGGTCTGCATCAGCATCTGCCGAGCCTTGTTCAGGCGCAGCTCAAGGTAGTACTGGCTTGGTACACGATTGAGGTACTGCTTGAAGATGCGCTCCAGCTGACGCCGGGATACACACACGTGCTGGGCGATCTCGTCGGTGGTCAACGGCTCTTCGATGTTGGCCTCCATCAACAATACCGCCTGGGTCAGCTTCGGGTGGCTGGACCCCAGGCGATTCTGCAGGGGAATACGCTGGCGCTCCCCGCCTTCGCGGATACGCTCCACCACCAGTTCCTCGGAAACCGCCCCGGCCAGTTCGGCGCCATGATCACGGGCCAGCACCGCCAGCAGCAGGTCGAGCACCGACAGACCGCCGCAGGCGGTCATCCGGTCGCGATCCCAGTCGAACAGGTGGCTGGTGGCGATGACCTTGGGGAAGCGTTCGGCGAAATCATCCTGCCAGCGCCAGTGCACCGCCGCGCGGTAACCGTCGAGCAGCCCCAACTGCGCCAGCGGGTACACCCCGGCGGACAATCCACCGACCATGCAGCCGGCTCGGACGGTCTGCTTCAGCGCGGTGGACAGTGCCGGCGCCAACGCCGCCGGTGGCTCGTCGGCCAGCAGAAACAGCTTGTGGCACCCTTCCAGGCGGCCGTTCCAGGCCTCCCCCGGCAGTTGCCAACCACCCTGCACGGGCGGCTCGGCCTGCAGGAACAGCAGCTCATAGGTCACGTCCGGGTGCACTTTCTGCGCCACTCGCAGTGCCTCCTCGGCCAGCGCCAGGGTCAGGGCTCGCGTGCTGGGCCAATAGAGGAAACCGATTCGTTGGGCTGTCATCTGATGCGACCGAAACCTTGAGTATCAAAAACCGAATGGGACATGGTACTGCGCCGAGCCAGACACGCCCGCCATGCATACACGAAAACACTCGGCAAAATGTTTCAAGCAAGGATCACTTGAGGCTGCCGGACAAAAACTGCTGCAACCGCTCGGAGCGCGGATTGGCCAGCACCTCGCGAGGGTCGCCGGTCTCCTCGACCAGCCCCTTGTGCAGGAACACCAGCTGGTTCGAGACTTCGCGGGCAAAGCCCATCTCGTGAGTGACCACGACCATGGTCCGCCCTTCCTGGGCCAGGGCCTGCATCACCTTGAGCACGTCACCGACCAGCTCGGGATCCAGCGCCGAAGTCGGCTCGTCGAACAGCATCACCTCAGGCTCCACCGCCAGCGCGCGGGCGATGGCCACACGCTGCTGCTCACCGCCGGACATGTGCCCCGGATAGGCATCCTTGCGGTGCGCAACACCAACCTTGGCCAGATAGTACTCGGCTTTCTCCAAGGCTTCCTTCTTCGAAACACCCAATACGTGCACCGGCGCTTCGATGATGTTTTCCAGGGCGGTCATGTGCGACCACAGGTTGAAATGCTGGAACACCATCGACAGCCGCGAGCGCAGGCGCTGCAACTGCTTGGGGTCGGCCGCCTTGAGCGCGCCGTCCTTGCCGGGCACCAGCTTGAGTTCTTCGTCATTGAGCAGGATCTTGCCCGCATGGGGCTGTTCGAGCAGGTTGATGCAGCGCAGGAACGTGCTCTTGCCCGATCCGCTGGAGCCGATGATGCTGATCACATCGCCCGCCTTGGCCGCCAGCGAGACACCCTTGAGCACCTCGTGCGAGCCGTAGCGCTTGTGCAGGTCCTGAACTTGAAGTTTGTACATGATCGGGGGTCTCGCAGATCGGTCAGTCACGGCTCACTGGCTCGCGACGAAAGGGTTTTCGCTGCACGCGGTCAGTGCCTGCGTGGAGCGAGGTAGGCCAGCCAGCGGCGCTCGGCCAGCTTGAACAGGCGCACCAGAATGAACGTCAGGCACAGGTAGCAAACGCCCGCCGTGATGTAGGCTTCGAACGGCAGGTAGTACTGGGCGTTCACCGTACGCGCCGCGCCGGTGATGTCGATCAGCGTCACGATCGAGGCCAGACTGGTGGTCTGCAGCATCATGATCACTTCGTTGCTGTACTGCGGCAGCGCCCGACGCAGCGCCGAAGGCAGCAGGATGCGTCGATACATCCCGGCCTTGGACATGCCCATCGCCCGCGCCGCTTCGATCTCGCCCGGCGGCGTGGCGCGCAGGCTGCCGGCGATGATTTCGGCAGTGTAGGCACTGGTATTGATGGCAAACGCCAGGCAGGCGCAGAACGTGGCACTCGACAACCAGGGCCAGAGCACACTGTTGCGCACGACCTCGAACTGGGCCAGTCCGTAGTAGATCAGGAACAGCTGCACCAGCATGGGCGTGCCGCGGATGACATAGGTGTAGAGCCACGCGACACCGTTGACCAGTGGCTGCCGGGACACCCGCATCAAGCCCAGTGGCAATGCCGCCAGCAGACCGAAGAACAGCGAGATGGCCAGCAGTTTCAAGGTTTCCAGCATGCCGCTCATGTACAGCGGCAGGCTGTCCCAGACGACGTTGTAATCGAAGATCATAGTTCAGCCGCCTTGATGCCCACCGAATAGCGTTTTTCGACGGCGCGCAGCAACAACAGCGACACGCTGGTAATCACCAGGTACATCGCCGCCACTGCGAGGAAGAAGGTGAACGGCTCGCGGGTGGCATCCGCCGCCTGCTTGGCCTTGAACATCATGTCCTGCAGACCGACCACCGAAATCAGGGCCGTGGCCTTGGTCAGCACCAGCCAGTTGTTGGTCACACCGGGGATCGCCAGGCGAATCATCTGCGGCACCAGTACTCTGAAGAACACCTGCAGGCTGCTCATGCCATAGGCCATGCCAGCCTCGGCCTGGCCCTTGGGAATGGCCATGAACGCACCGCGGAAGGTTTCCGAGAGGTATGCCCCGAAGATGAAGCCCAAGGTGAAGATACCGGCGAGCAGCGGATTGAGGTCGATGTAGTCGTCGTACCCCACCAGCGGCGCGACGCGGTTGATGATGTCCTGGCCGCCATAGAAGATCAGCAGGATCAACACCAGATCGGGAATGCCGCGAATCACCGTGGCGTACAGATCGCCCAGCCAGGCCAGCCAGCGTACCGGCGACAGGCGCAGGGCCACGCCCAACAGACCCAGCACGATGGCCAGTGCCATGGACGACAAGGCGAGCTGCAGCGTCAGCCAAGCGCCATCGAGAATGACGGCCCCGTAGCCTTTCAACATGTAGAGATCCTCGCCCGGAGAATGAAAAATGGTGCGAACCGCGGTTCCCCGCCGTTGGCACCATCAGTCAGGTAACGCCTGCCGGCTTATTTGCCGTAGATGTCGAAGTCGAAGTACTTGTCCTGGATCTTCTTGTACTCGCCATTGGCACGAATGCCCGCGATGGCCGCGTTGATGCGTTCCAGGTTGGCCTTGTCACCCTTGCGCACGGCAATGCCGATGCCGTCACCGAAGTATTTCGGATCGTTGACCGATGGGCCGACGAAGGCATAGCCCTTGCCTGCGTCAGTGTTGAGGAAACCGTCCTGCAGCAAGGTGGCATCGGCCAGCGTACCGTCCAGGCGACCGGCAGCCACGTCCAGATAGATCTCGTTCTGCGAGCCATACGGCATCACTTCCACGCCCAGCGGCTTGAGCACTTCGGTGGCATAACGGTCATGGATCGTGCCGCGCTGCACGCCGATCTTCTTGCCCTTGAGCTCGCTCATGTCGTCACTGACCTGGGTGCCCGCCTTCATGACCAGGCGCGCCGGCGTGGCGTAGTACTTGTTGGTGAAGTCGACGGATTTCTTGCGGTCATCGGTGATCGACATCGACGACAGAATAGCGTCGATCTTGCGCACCTTGAGGGCTGGAATGAGGCCGTCGAATTCCTGCTCGACCCAGGTGCACTTGACCTTCATCTCGGCACACAGCGCGTTGCCGATGTCGTAGTCGAAGCCAACGATGCTGCCATCCGGCGCCTTGGAGGCGAACGGTGGGTAGGCAGCCTCGATGCCGATCTTCAGCGGCTTTTCATCGGCGAACGAAGCCGCCGACAGCACGGACAGTGCCAATGCGCCAAACAGTGCGAGTTTCTTCATTGGGTGAGCTCCAGCGAAAAGGGGCAGTATGGGCAAAGTGAGCGCAGGCCCAGAATGCGAAAAAATGAGGCTGAACAGGCGACGCCGCAGGGTCCGGCGAGTGAGCGCATTCTAACGGCACTGTGCCAGTCGATATTTCGTCAATGCGACAAGTAGTTACAGAAGCAACGAGACACCCAGACCAGGGGATTGACAGCCCTCATCGAGTGTGGTTTTGAAAAATGAGAGGCAATCTGAGACTGAAGCAATTAGCGCGCCCATTATTGGCAAAGCCTTCTAGGACGGCAAGTGTGGTGTAGTGGGTGGAGGTAGGTAGGCGTTGCAGTGGGGTATTGAGTGGCAGGTGGTGTGTGCTGGACCTTCATGCAGTAACACAGGCAATCTTCGACAACCTTTGATGGCCCCTTCGCGGGCAGAGGGCTCGGCCCCCCACCCCCGCTCCCACATGAGCGTGCATTGACGCGCACATGTGGGAGCGGGCTCTGCCCGCGAAGAGGCCCTCAAGATCACATCACATCACCTCAAATCACGCAGAAGCCCGATGCATATCCTTGTGGGTATCGATCAACTGCTGCACCACCCCCGGATCGGCCAGAGTAGAAATGTCACCCAGCGCGTCGTACTCGGACGTGGCGATCTTGCGCAGAATGCGCCGCATGATCTTGCCCGAACGCGTCTTGGGCAATCCCGGCGCCCACTGGATCACATCCGGCGACGCGATGGGACCGATCTCCTTGCGCACCCAGTTCTTGAGCTCCAGGCGCAATTCCTCGCTGGCCTGCTCGCCACCATTGAGCGTGACGTAGACGTAGATGCCCTGCCCCTTGAGCTCGTGAGGCACACCCACCACAGCGGCTTCGGCCACCTTGGGATGGGCGACCATCGCACTTTCGATCTCGGCCGTGCCCATGCGGTGCCCGGAAACGTTGAGCACGTCATCGACCCGCCCGGTGATCCAGTAGTAGCCATCTTCGTCGCGACGGGCACCGTCGCCGGTGAAGTACATGCCGCGAAAGGTCTTGAAATAGGTGTCGACGAAGCGATCGTGATCGCCGTACAGGGTGCGCGACTGGCCCGGCCACGAATCGAGGATCACCAGGTTACCCTCGGCGGCGCCTTCGATGATGTTGCCCAGGTTGTCCACCAGCGCCGGCACCACACCGAAGAACGGCTTGGTCGCCGAGCCCGGCTTGAGGCCGATCGCACCCGGCAGCGGGCTGATCAGAATGCCGCCGGTTTCGGTCTGCCACCAGGTGTCGACGATCGGGCAGTTCTGCTTGCCCACCGTGTTGTAGTACCAGTTCCAGGCTTCCGGGTTGATCGGCTCGCCGACCGAACCGAGCAGGCGCAGGCTCGACCCATCGGCGCCCTCAACCGCCTTGGAGCCCTCGGCCATCATCGCCCGGATCGCCGTGGGCGCCGTGTAGAGGATGTTGACCTTGTGCTTGTCGACGATCTTCGACACCCGGGTGATGTCCGGGTAGTTGGGTACGCCCTCGAACAGCAGCGTCGTGGCGCCGTTGGCCAGGGGACCGTAGACGATGTAACTGTGGCCGGTGATCCAACCCACGTCCGCAGTGCACCAGTAGACGTCGCCGGGCTTGTAGTCGAATACCCGCTCATGGGTCAGCGCGGCATACACCAGGTAGCCGCCGGTGGTGTGCAGCACGCCCTTGGGCTTGCCGGTGGAGCCGGAGGTGTAGAGGATGAACAGCGCTTCCTCGGCGCCCATTTCCTTCGGCGCGCAGGTGCTCGACGCCACTTCCAGCAAAGAGTGGTACCAGATGTCGCGATGGCGGTTCCACTCGATGTCGCCGCCGGTGCGCTTGCACACGATGACCTTTTGCACGCTGCTGGTTTCAGGATTGGTCAGGGCCCGATCGACGTTGGCCTTGAGCGCCGTCTTGCGCCCGCCGCGCAGACCTTCGTCGGCGGTGATCACCACCTTGGACTGGCAGTCGATGATGCGCCCTGCCAGTGCTTCGGGTGAAAACCCGCCGAACACTACCGAATGCACCGCGCCGATGCGCGTGCAGGCAAGCATGGCCACCACCGCCTCGGGGATCATCGGCATGTACAGGGTCACCACGTCGCCACGGTGCACGTCCTGGCCGCGCAGGGCATTGGCGAACTTGCACACTTCGGCATGCAGCTCACGGTAAGTGATGTGACGGCTCTCGGAGGGATCGTCACCCTCCCAGATGATCGCGACCTGATCGCCGCGCTCGGCCAGGTGCCGGTCCAGGCAGTTGTAGGAAACGTTGAGGGTGCCGTCGGCGAACCACTTGATGTCGACATGGTGGTCGTCGAACGAGGTCTGCTTGACCTTGGTGAAAGGCTTGATCCAATCGAGACGCTGCGCCTGCTCGCGCCAGAAACCGTCCGGGTTGACCACGGACTGCTGGTACATCGCCTTGTAGGTCGCCTCATCGGTCAGCGTGGACGCTGCCACTTCGGGACGAACGGGATACAGGGAAGCCGCACTCATCATTCTTACCTCGGTTGAATAGTTGTTGTTGTATAGACCTGTTTTAAGGGTATCTGCCCCAGGCAGCCATTCGACGATGGTAGTACCAAGACCAGTACCGAGCTCCGTACCCAGACCAGTATCGGTGCCTGCTCAGCGAGGCGGGATTAATGCAGATTCGGATAAAACTGTTTATCCAAACCCGCTCTGTTTACCACAGGCACCGGGGCCTAGAATCGTTTTCGCCAGCAACGGCACTGCGATCGACAAAGACTGTATCCCCCACGAAGGCTGTCGATCGCAACTTTCCCACTCTCAAGTTTCACACGTGACCTCACAAGGGCCGCGTGCCCCCTGACGACTGCAAAACAGGAAAATCGACATGAAAGCTTTGTTAATGCTTGCGCTGATTGGCTCGAGCGGTATCGCCCTGGCCGATGAGACCACCACTGCCGCCACACAGAAACCCGTGGTGGAACCCTATGACTATTCACAGCATCCGGACATCGCCCATGTCATTTCCAACTCGGCGATCCCCAATGTCTGCGCCGTGGTCCCGGCGCGCCTGACCTACGAGGACTCGCAGGGCAAGCGCCACATCATGGAATACCACGTCATGGGCAACGGCTGTACCAACAGCTGAATGCGCTCAGTCGAGCAGTATCCACTGAAGGTTTCGAGCCGATCGGAGTCATGTGTTCCAATCGGCTCGAAAGACACTCAATCAGCTTCGCTTATAGGGTTTCATTGTCTCCAGGGGTATACGTGTAAGGAATGATATTTCCGCATCGTTGACCGGACCATGGTTGAGCGCAATGATGTTGGCGCTCTCCAGATCCGGGGCATCCAACAGAAATGAAAACACCATATTTTTTTCACGCCCACCTGGAAGCGGTACCAGTTTATCCGCCCCCACGCTGAACTCGTACAGGTCCATGTTGATTTCATACAAAGGGGCATTGGAACTCTGCCCCCCGGCTTCGGTATTGACAGCCGTCGATACCCATGAAGTCGTGCGGTCCTTCGTGTATTTTATGTAAGTCGACAGATCACTAAGCTTCGGTTTCGCCCCCCAGCCGTCCATATTTTTAGCGAGGTCTTTAGGTAGTCCGGCGGTGTCTTTTTGGCCAATAAAAGCCCTGGTTACCTGTCGCGCTTGCTGAGTGGAGAGAGCCTGCCAAGCAGTGAAGCCTTGGGGAAACTTCTGCACCATCTCGTCCCACGTTCGGTTATCTGCACGATAAAGCGTGAAGTGTTTTTTGCCTGAGGCAGAGGGCATACCGGCGGACGTACCCGCTGCTGGCTGATCAGGGCTGGCTGCAGCGGGCGGCGCAGCAGGATCGACGACCGCGGATACTGTTGGCGTGATCGCCGGCCTGGGCACAGGACGTGGCAGCAATTGAGGTTGCGGCACCGGGGCAGTGCCAGCAGCGGGTGTGGAGTCAGCTGTCCGCCTGGCCGAGGGAGCCGTGGATCCACTGCCCTCATTGGAAAGGCGAAGGGCGGCAATGCGTTCTTTGATCGACTGACCCATCAGGCCGTTGGCGTCCCGCATGCTAACTGGATTATTGCGCACCATGGCATACAGGTTCAGACCGTCAATATTCCCCGCTGGGTCTGCACTCAACCAGCGCCCTGACCATGTCTGATAGTAACGGTAACCGTAATAGTACAAGCCTGTCACATCGCGCTCCTTGCCCGAATAGCGGATTGTCCGGTAATTGACCTCGACCTGACTGCGTCCTGCCATCCACGCCGTTCCGCCAAACGGATAGTATTCTTCCTCACTGACGATAATGCCCTGTCCGTCCAGTTCGAGGCTGACATTACCCGTCATGTCGCCGTACAAGTATCGGTACTGGCCATTCTCCACCCCCGAAGGCAGGCCAGCCTCCCATTTCAATAGACTGACCGTGACGTCTGTGCCTGGACAGGTTATGACTTGCAGAGAGGAAGCCTGCACTCCACCTTCAAGCCGCTTCCGTATTTCCAGGCCCGGTAAATAATGCACTCGGTGCTGACGAGGTGAATCTGTTACACCGTTAGTGATCTTCAGCACCCGAGAGCCAAGTTGATCGTACCGGTACCATTCGTTTATGGGCTCGGCACGTCCGGCTGGCGACTTCACGGCTACTAGTACCCCGCGCTCGTCCCAAACAAGCGATTGCCCAATGTGCAAGGATCGCTGGTGTCCGCCAGGCGTGAAATGGTCGTCTATGCTCGCCGAACCCACATTCCAGGAAGAGGGCAATGCCCGGTTGCTGCGATTCGATACAACCATATCGTGAGTATGGTTATTGCCACTTGCGGCAGCCAAGTGACGAATCTGCAACAGGTTGTTGGCAGTGTCGTAACGGTACGTTCGGGCATAATTCGTATAGGTAACGTCGTCAGTGACAGTCGGACCTACTGCAGGTAGGGCTCTGGAACTTCGCCCTGCATTGGCCATCTCGCGCCCCGTCGCTTGCGTCAACCTATACAGCGAATCGTAGGTGTAAGTCTGTTGCGGCTCTACCTTCTGATTTCGCCAGAATTGTGTGGCATGCGCCATATTGGTAACCGCAAGCAGGTTTCCGACCGGATCGTATTCGTAACACAAGTCGCGCAGATCGCGTCGCCCATCCAAGTAGCCAATGTGCGTGGAGGTCAGGGACTGGGTCGCCTCATCATAGCTGTTACGAACGACAACACCATTACCATGCTCTTCGACTGACATCACGCCTGCGGCTGTGTAGCTGACAGCCTTGATGATTGCTTGCTCGTGGTCTTGATCTGCGGCCTTCATCCAGGTTTGCAACGTTTTGCCAGACACGTCATAGCGCATGCGTTGCCGATTACCTTTGGCATCGGTCATGGTTAGTGGTGCACCGACGGCATCGAAAGAGGCTTGTGTACAATATTGACTTGCGTCCAATCGCTCCGCCCATTCGCTCTCGCATTCAGCATCCCAGTCAGGGCTTTGATCGTCCTTGAGCAACCTACGACTGCTGTCGTGTGCCAAGCCGGTAATCGACGAAGCTCGCAGCGATGTCAGACCGGCCTGGTGATAATGTCGGACACATTGACCTGCTAGATTTCGATCACGCGAATCAGGTGAATTGCCTCCCCAGAAAAATCGCTGGACGACGGTTGGATCAGCGCCGGGTGAATAAATTGCTAACGCTGACAGTCGACCACTTTCCGTATCATAGTCGCGCGCTTCAAACGTATTCCCCGGAGTAACCGACAACGCAACTCTCTTGAGTCCATCATGAAAAAAGATGGACGTCCCTGCATCGACACTGTCGGTGCGTATAAGCTGTCCCGATAGACTATGCCATTGCCTTATGTTGGGCCGTGTCTCTGCCTGGGTCAGGGAAAGAGCATGCAAGCGCGGATCGATGCTGCGACAAGGTCGGCCGGCATCATCGTATGCATGGCGAGTGACTTGCGCCTGGGCACTTTCAGCTGTCGCCGAACGGCAATAACTCAGGGCCCGGATGTTCAACCTGCGGCCGTCCAAGCTCCGGATCTCAGGTGTGCGAGCATGCACACCCAAAAAGGATGTTCGCTTCATGTGATCTCCACTATGGCGAATGATGAGGAACGGGAGTCGCTCCTGATACCTGGATGTTAGGTGACGTGCCATAGCTCCCATAGTTAGCGAAGTTGTAGGTCACCTAGGCCGAGGTTCAACGCGTTTTACCAAAGCAAGCATCCGGGGCCGCATTGCGACGCCTTTTTTTGTGCCGCGCACTCATATGATGAACGTCATGTAAGCTTGGCTGTACCTTCATGCGGGTCAAGTATTTCCTTGCCTATTGATGCCCGTGCCAACCGCCTGATTTTTCTACGGATCTACCCATGCCCCACTCCCAGCGCCCCCTGACGGTCACGCTGCAAGTCGTCTCCATCGTACTGTTCACCTTCATCGGCTACCTGAGCATCGGCATTCCCCTGGCGGTATTGCCCGGCTTCGTCCACAGCGATCTGGGCTACGGCGCGGTGATCGCTGGCCTGGTGATCAGCGTTCAATACCTGGCCACCCTGCTCAGCCGCCCCCAGGCGAGCAAGATCATCGACAACCTGGGCAGCAAGAAGGCCGTGATCTACGGGTTGGTAGGCTGCGGCATCAGCGGGTTGTTCATGCTGCTGGCCGGTTGGTTGCAAAGCTGGCCAGCACTGAGCCTCACCAGCCTGCTGCTGGGTCGGGTGTTGCTCGGGTCGGCGGAAAGCCTGGTGGGCTCCGGTTCCATTGGTTGGGGGATCGGTCGCGTCGGGGCGGCCAACACGGCCAAGGTCATCTCCTGGAACGGCATCGCCAGCTACGGCGCGCTGGCCATCGGCGCGCCGCTGGGCGTGTTGATGGTCAAGCATCTGGGCTTGTGGAGCATGGGCGCGAGCATCATCGTACTGGCAGGCGTGGGCATCGCCCTGGCCTGGAACAAGCTGCCCGCGCCAGTGGTGGCCGGCGAGCGCCTGCCGTTTCTGCACGTTCTGGGGCGGGTACTGCCCCACGGCACCGGGCTGGCCTTGGGCGGCATTGGCTTCGGTACCATCGCCACGTTCATCACCCTGTACTACGCCAGCAATGCCTGGGACAACGCAGCGCTATGCCTGAGCCTGTTCGGTGCCAGCTTTATCCTCGCTCGGCTGTTGTTCGGCAACCTGATCAACCGTCTGGGTGGCTTTCGCGTGGCGATCGTCTGCCTGAGTGTAGAAACCCTGGGCTTGCTGCTGCTATGGCTGGCGCCCAGCCAGGAACTGGCCATGGCCGGCGCGGCCCTGACCGGTTTCGGGTTTTCCCTGGTATTCCCGGCGCTCGGCGTCGAAGCGGTCAATCTGGTGCCAGCGTCGAGCCGCGGTGCTGCAGTGGGGGCCTACTCGCTGTTCATCGACATGTCGCTGGGCATCACCGGGCCGGTGGCCGGCGCCATAGCCGCCGGCTTCGGCTTCAGTTCGATCTTCCTGTTTGCCGCTGCTGCTGCGTGCACGGGCCTGGGCCTGACCTTCTATCTGTACCGCCAGGCCGCTCGCCTCCCACCACCGGAAGACAAGCTGGTCTGAGGATAACGCCTTTCAGAAGTCGATCTTGCCACGCCCGGCCTTGATCGCGCCCCGCTTGGTCTTGCCTTCCAGGCGGCGGGTCTTGGAGCCCAGCGTGGGCTTGGTCGGCCGCCGCTTCTTCTCGACCTTGGTGGCCATTAGAATCAGCTCACGCAAGCGCTGCAACGCATCGGCCCGGTTCTGCTCCTGGGTACGGAACTGCTGCGCCTTGATCACGATCACGCCATCACCGGTGATCCGGCTGTCACGCAGCGCCAGCAGCCGCTCCTTGTAGAACGGCGGCAACGACGAGGCGCCGATGTCGAAGCGCAGATGCACCGCGCTGGAAACCTTGTTGACGTTCTGCCCACCCGCGCCTTGCGCGCGGATGGCGCTGAGTTCGATTTCAGCGTCGGGCAGATGGACGGCGTTGGAGATCTCCAGCATGCGGCACTCCGCTCAGGACAGGGGTTTGGGCTTGAGGCGATAGCACAGGTACATCCCGCCGACCCACAGTGGAATCGCATACACCGAAATGCGAATACCCGGAATCATCAGCATGATGATCAAGATGAACGCCACGAACGCCAGGCATAGGTAGTTCCCGTACGGATACCACAGCGCCTTGAACAACGGCACCTGGCCCTGGCGCTGCAGGTGCTGGCGGAACTTGAGGTGCGAGTAGCTGATCATCGCCCAGTTGATCACCAGGGTCGCGACCACCAGCGACATCAGCAGCTCCAGCGCCTGCTGTGGCACGAAGTAGTTCAACGCCACGGCCACCAGCGTGATTGCCGCCGACACCAGCAGCGCACGTACCGGTACGCCGCGCGCATCCACCTTGGCCAGCGCGCGCGGTGCATCGCCCTGCTCGGCCATGCCCAGCAGCATGCGGCTGTTGCAGTAGGTGCCGCTGTTGTACACCGACAGGGCTGCGGTCAGGACCACGAAGTTGAGCACATGCGCCGCCGTGTCGCTGCCCAGCATCGAGAACACCTGCACGAACGGGCTGCCGCTGTAGGCGTCGCCCGAGGCATTCAGGCTGGCCAGCAGGCCATCCCACGGGGTCAGCGACAACAGCACCACCAGCGCGCCGATGTAGAAGATGAGAATACGGTAGATCACCTGATTGATAGCCTTGGGGATCACCGTCTTCGGGCTGTCCGCCTCGGCCGCCGTGAAACCGAGCATTTCCAGGCCGCCGAAAGAGAACATGATGATCGCCAGGGCCATGACCAAGCCGCCGACGCCGTTGGGGAAGAAGCCGCCATGCTCCCAAAGGTTGCTGACACCTGCCTGCGGGCCGCCATTGCCGCTGACCAGCAGGTAGCTACCCAGGGCGATCATGCCGACAATCGCCGCCACCTTGATGATGGCGAACCAGAACTCGGCTTCCCCGAACACCTTGACGTTGGTCAGGTTGATGGCATTGATCATCACGAAGAACACCGCGGCCGATACCCAGGTCGGTATCTCCGGCCACCAGTAGTGCACGTATTTGCCGACGGCGGTCAGCTCCGACATGCCCACCAGGATGTACAGCACCCAGCAGTTCCAGCCCGACAGGAAACCGGGAAACCGGCCCCAGTAGCTGTGGGCGAAGTGACTGAAGGAACCGGCGACCGGCTCCTCGACGATCATCTCGCCCAGCTGGCGCATGATCAGGAAGGCGATGAAGCCGCAGATGGCGTAACCCAGGATCATCGACGGCCCGGCCGATTTGAGCACGCCCGCAGACCCCAGGAACAAACCGGTGCCGATGGCTCCGCCCAGGGCGATCAATTGGATGTGGCGATTCTTCAGCCCACGCTTGAGCTGGTTTGGTTCAGTCATCAGGGAGAAGTCACTTGTTCAATGCTTGAAGTATCGAAGGCCCAATAGCCTATCGCTTCACGCTGGTGTTCTGTGGGAGCGGGTCTCTGCCCGCGAAGAGGCCCCCACCGACACCCCACAAAAAAACGCCAACCCTGGAAGGTTGGCGCACGTGGACATCAGCTGTCCTTACTCAGGCTTGGGCTTGCGACGACCGAAGCCTGGACGCTGACCCGTGCCCGCTGCCGGGCCGCGACGATTGCCCGAAGGCGCGTCGTCCACCAGCTTGATGCCCGGACGCTTGGCCGCAGGCTTGGCACCTGGCTTGCCCGCAGGCTTGGCCGGACGCTTGTTCATGTCCGCCGGACGCTCAGCCACAGGCGTGCCACGGCTACTGTCCTTGCGCGAAGCCGGTGCCGAATCGCCACGCGGCTGGCGAGCCGGGCGCTGTTCGGTGGACGGCGCGCCGTCGTGGGCCGGACGCAGGGTACGCACACGCTCGCCACGGCCCATCGGGCGCGAGGATTTGCGCTGCATGCGCTCCAGCTTGTCCTTGGTCTTGGTGGTCATCGACGGCATGGCGACCGCAGCCAGGCCCACCTCGGCACTCAGGGTATCGACTTCACCCTGGGTCAGCTCACGCCACCGGCCCATCGGCAGGTCGGAGTTGAGGAACACCGGACCGAAGCGCACACGCTTGAGGCGGCTGACCACCAGGCCTTGGGATTCCCACAGGCGACGCACTTCACGGTTACGGCCTTCCATGACCACGCAGTGGTACCAGTGGTTGAAGCCTTCACCGCCCGGTGCTTCCTGGATGTCGGTGAAACGCGCAGGGCCGTCTTCCAGGATCACGCCGTTCTTGAGGCGCAACAGCATGTCTTCGTCGACTTCGCCGCGTACACGTACGGCGTACTCGCGGTCCATTTCGAACGAAGGGTGCATCAGGCGGTTGGCCAGTTCGCCATCGGTGGTGAACATCAACAGCCCGGTGGTGTTGATGTCCAGGCGGCCGACGTTGATCCAGCGGCCTTCGCGCGGGCGCGGCAGGCGGTCGAAGACGGTGGGACGGCCCTCAGGGTCGTCGCGGGTGCAGATTTCACCGTCGGGCTTGTTGTAGATGATCACGCGGCGCACGGTTTCCGAGGCTTCCTCGCGCTTGATCACCTTACCGTCCACGGTGATGGCGTCGTGCAGATCGACGCGCTGACCGAGGGTGGCGACCTTGGCGTTTACCTTGATCCGGCCTTCGCTGATCCACGCCTCTACGTCACGGCGCGAACCCACGCCGATACGGGCCAATACTTTCTGCAGTTTTTCGCCGGCGGGGCCGATTTCCTGGCTGCCGTCTTGCTGATCGAGATCTTTCATCGTAAGCACCTCCCGGTGGGTCGAATGGAATACTGCTCGGCGCAGGCGCGCCGGAGGGCCGCGAATGATACGCGCAACACGGGTGTTGCGCATCCAAGGCTAGCCGATTTTTTCAGCCTTTCTTCTTTTTCCGCTTGGCGGTGCCCTTCATGTCCTTCAACCGCTGCGCGGCCAGCTCGTTAACCTCGCGGCGCTCATCCTTGTCCATCTTCTTCCAGGCCTTGCACTCAGGCTTGGTCCGTCCGCAGGCGATGCAGGTTTCGTCGGTGAACTTGCAGACGCTGATACAGGGGTTTTTGCTGCTCATGGGACGGGGCACCGGTGCGAGACTCAAGGGATAACGTTCAGACAACAGCCAGCGCCGAATGCGCCATTTTCTTTGAACGCAGCAGGCCCAAGCCTATCCGACGATACTCTTTAAAACTCGCTGAGAATTAACAAGCGCCACTGAGGAAACCCTCAACTAAATAATTGTTCACAGACATTGAATATGAAAAATCATATTCACACTTCTGCCTGGCGAACTGCTCAGCCTATGCTTAACTTTATTCAACCAGGGGTCGCATCCTGCGCTTGCAATACGGGTAGTGATTAAAACAACTTATTCATTGAATATGAGGTGCACCATGAACGCAAAAGACTCGACGCCGTTTGATTTTTCGATCATCAAACGAGATCCGAAGAACAGCGTAGCCAGCGTCGCGGACCTGACAGTGGATTTCAGTCATATCCCTAAAAGATTCGCTAGCGAGTTTCCAGACAGTCCAAACATAAAGGTTGTTTTCAAAGATCCACAGCTTCACTACTACGCCCGGGGTGTCACTTTTTCAGCGATCTATGTTCCTGATCACGGCGGTCAATGGGAGTTCTTGATAAACACACTCGAGTTCGCAGACTTCCACACCATTAACGCTCAAGGAGGTGCATACGTCGGGTTGCGTCACGGAGGATCCGAGACGTACTTGCTCGACTACGACACCGTCGAGCTGAAAGCCTACTCGCCAAACAGCATCTATCAAGTAAGGCTGGTCAATGCAGGTCAAGCCGAGGAGGACGGATTCCAGCTAACCTTGGCTTCCAACGTGCAGGAGGACTGAGTCTGGAAAAAATCCAGAAAAAAAGAAAGCGACCCGAAGGTCGCTTTCTTTGTTCGCTTCGAGGAGTTCAAGGGCCTCGAAGCTGTGTATGGCGCAGCGGACGGGACTCGAACCCGCGACCCCCGGCGTGACAGGCCGGTATTCTAACCGACTGAACTACCGCTGCGTATCGCTCGGACTTGCGTCCGTTTGAACCTGTTGATCGAGAACTTACGAGTTTCTCGATCGCTGACCCGGAGAACCGGATCAGTACAAAAAATGGCGCAGCGGACGGGACTCGAACCCGCGACCCCCGGCGTGACAGGCCGGTATTCTAACCGACTGAACTACCGCTGCGCAGTGTGTGCTCTCGAACTTCAGCACGTGTTGCTCTTTGTTGCGTTCTCAGCTGCATTTCAACGAATTGGTGGGTGATGACGGGATCGAACCGCCGACCCTCTGCTTGTAAGGCAGATGCTCTCCCGGCTGAGCTAATCACCCTTTGCTTCGCTGAGGCCGCGAAATTTACGCAGGTACCGAACCTAAGTCAATACCCTGTATGAAGTTTTTTTGAAAAAGGTGTCAAACCCCAGAGCTTGTGAAACCTTGCGGGCCTCTTCGCGGGCAGAGGGCTCGCGAAGAGGCCTTAAGCCCTTACAGCGCAGCCAGCCCGCGCGCGAGATCGGCCTGCAGGTCGCCCACGTCTTCCAGGCCTACTGCCACCCGGATCAGGCTGTCACGAATCCCTGCCGCTTCCCGCTCGGCTGGCGAGAGGCGCCCGTGCGAGGTGGTGGCCGGGTGAGTGATGGTGGTCTTGCTGTCACCCAGGTTGGCGGTGATCGAAATCAGACGCGTGGCATCGATGAAGCGCCAGGCGCCCTCCTTGCCTCCCTTGACCTCGAAACTGACCACTGCACCGAAACCCTTGGTCTGACGCTTGGCCAGTTCGTGCTGCGGATGGCTCGCCAGACCCGAGTAATGTACCTTCTCGATCCCGTCCTGCGCTTCCAACCACTCGGCCAGCGCCTGGGCACTGGCGCAATGGGCACGCATGCGCAGGTTGAGCGTTTCCAGACCCTTGAGGAAGATCCAGGCGTTGAACGGGCTCAGGGTCGAACCGGCGGTGCGCAGGTAACCAAGCACCTCGTTCATCTCCTTGCTGCGCCCACACACCGCGCCGCCCATGCAACGGCCCTGGCCGTCGATGAATTTGGTCGCCGAGTGCACGACGATGTCGGCACCCAGAACCAGCGGCTGCTGCAAGGCAGGCGTGCTGAAGCAGTTGTCGACCACCAGCATCGCACCACCGGCCCTGGCCACTGCGCTCAGGGCGGTGATGTCGACCAGCTCGGCCAATGGATTGGACGGTGACTCGACGAACAGCAGCCTGGTATTGGCTTTGATGGCCCGCTCCCAGCCGCCGACGTCAGCCAGTGGCACGTAGTCCACCTCGATGCCGAAGCGCTTGAAGTACTTCTCGAACAGACTGATGGTCGAGCCGAACACGCTCTGCGAAACCAGCACATGGTCGCCCGCGCTGCACAGGCTCATGACCACCGCAGTGATCGCCGCCATGCCGGTGGCGAAACCGACGGCCTGCTCGGCGCCTTCCAGGGCGGCCAGGCGCTCTTCGAAGGAGCGCACGGTGGGGTTGGTGTAACGCGAGTAGACGTTACCCGGCACTTCGCCGGCAAAACGCGCCGCGGCATCGGCCGCGGTACGGAAAACGTAGCTGGAAGTGAAGAACAGCGGATCGCTGTGTTCGCCTTCCGGCGTGCGGTGCTGGCCGGCGCGAACGGCCAGGGTGTCGAAGGACACCCCTTCCAGATCGCTATCCAGTCGCCCGGCATCCCATTCCTGTGTCATGCCGTTGCTCCCAATCAGTTGTTGTAGAGGTCTATGATCGCGCTGACCGCCTGAGACTTGCTCTTGTTGGAGTCATTGCGCGCCTGTTCGATCTTGTTCAGGTAGAACTCGTCGATATCGCCGGTGACGTACTTGCCGTCGAACACCGCGCAGTCGAAGTTCTCGATCTTGACCTTGCCGCCACCGACCGCGTCGATCAGGTCGGGCAGGTCCTGGTAGATCAGCCAGTCGGCACCGATCAGATCGGCCACTTCCTGGGTACTGCGGTTGTGCGCGATCAACTCATGCGCACTCGGCATGTCGATGCCGTAGACGTTCGGGTAGCGCACGGCTGGAGCAGCCGAGCAGAAATAGACGTTCTTGGCGCCCGCTTCGCGCGCCATCTGGATGATCTGCTTGCAGGTGGTGCCGCGTACGATCGAGTCGTCCACCAGCATCACGTTCTTGCCGCGGAATTCCAACTCGATGGCGTTGAGCTTCTGGCGTACCGATTTCTTGCGTGCAGCCTGGCCGGGCATGATGAAGGTACGGCCGATGTAGCGGTTCTTGACGAAGCCTTCGCGAAACTTTACGCCCAAATGGTTGGCCAGTTCCAGGGCTGCGGTACGGCTGGTGTCCGGGATCGGGATGACCACGTCGATGTCGTGCTCGGGACGCTCGCGAAGAATCTTGTCGGCCAGCTTCTCGCCCATGCGCAGGCGCGCCTTGTACACCGAGATGCCATCGATGATGGAGTCCGGACGTGCCAGGTAGACGTGTTCGAAGATGCACGGCGCGTATTGCGGGTTGGGTGCGCACTGGCGAGTGTGCAGCTTGCCGTCTTCGGTGATGTACACCGCTTCGCCCGGTGCGAGGTCGCGGATCAGGGTGAAGCCGAGTACGTCCAGGGATACGCTTTCGGAGGCGATCATGTACTCCACGCCTTCGTCGGTGTGCCGCTGGCCGAATACGATCGGGCGGATCGCGTGCGGATCACGGAAGCCGACGATGCCGTAGCCGGTGATCATGGCCACCACCGCGTAACCGCCGGTGCAGCGCTTGTGCACGTCGGTGACGGCCGCGAACACGTCTTCTTCGGTAGGCTGCAGCTTGCCGCGCACCGCCAGCTCATGGGCGAAGACGTTGAGCAGCACTTCGGAGTCGGAGCTGGTGTTGACGTGACGCAGATCCGATTCGTAGATCTCCTTGGCCAGCTGCTCGACGTTGGTCAGGTTGCCGTTGTGCGCCAGGGTGATGCCGTAGGGCGAGTTGACGTAGAACGGCTGGGCCTCGGCCGAAGTCGAGCTGCCCGCCGTGGGATAGCGCACATGACCGATGCCCATGTGCCCGAGCAGGCGCTGCATATGGCGCTGCTGGAAAACGTCCCGTACCAGCCCGTTGTCCTTGCGCAGGAACAACTTGCCATCGCTACTGGTAACGATACCGGCAGCATCCTGGCCGCGGTGTTGGAGGACCGTTAGCGCGTCATACAGCGCTTGATTGACGTTCGACTTACCGACGATACCGACGATGCCACACATGCGACGCAACCCCTACTTAATGAATCTGAACTGAGCACCACTCACTGCGCTTTCGCGGCAGGCAAGAGGTGTTCCTTGAACGGAATGTCAGCCGGTGCGCTGATTCCGCTGGCGAGCCACTGGCTGGACATCCCCAGAATGAGGTTTTTCGACCAGTCAGCAACCAAAAGAAATTGCGGCAGCAGGCGTGATTCCTGCCACCAGGCATCCTGTTGAACGGGCCCCAGGCTCAGCAGCCCGGCGGCCACCACCACCAGCAGGCCACCGCGCGCGGCGCCGAAGACCATGCCCAGAAAGCGGTCGGTGCCCGACAGTCCGGTGACGCGAATGAGTTCGCCGATCAGGTAGTTGACCATGGCGCCGACCAGCAAGGTGGCCACGAACAGCACGGCACAGCCTGCGATGACACGTGCCGATGGCGTCTGGATGTAGTTTTCGAAATAACCGGCGAGCGAACCGCCGAACAGCCAGGCCACGCCACCTGCGACTATCCACGTGACCAGCGACAGGGCTTCCTTGACGAAGCCGCGTGTCAAGCTGATCAGTGCGGAGATGGCGATGATCGCAATGATCGCCCAGTCGACCCAGGTAAATGCCACGGTGCGGCCTGCATACGGATAAGGCGGCGCATTTTAGCAGAGCGCGGGCCCGGTAGTAAGCGGCGATTGTCGCCTGCTCCGCAGCGCGCCCCTTCGCGGCCGCTGAGCGCTCCTGCAGCCTCCCGCAGGAGCGGTCAGCGGCCGCGAAGAAAGCGACACGATTCCACGGCGAACCAAGCCCTCAGCCGCGTTCAGGCTCGAAGCGCACCACGAAACCCTGGAGCTTCTGCTGGCGATTGATCACATCGCGCAGCCGTTCGGCCTCGGCGCGTTCGACCAATGGCCCGACGAATACCCGGTTCTTGCCGTCGGACGAACGTACGTAGGCGTTGTAGCCCTGTGTACGCAGGCTCTTCTGCAGGGCGTCGGCACCGGCCCGATTGGATAGACTGGCCAGTTGCACCGACCAGCTGACCGGCAGCCCGTTGGGGTCGATCTTGCTGGCGGTGTCCGGCTTGGCGGCCGGTGCCACCTTGGCGGCTGCAATCGGTGCCGAGGGCTGCACCGTTTCCACCGGCTTTTTCGCAGCAGCCGCAGGCGCTGAGGGCACCGGCTGGATGGGCTGGCTCGGCGCGCTGGCCTGCACCTGGGCCTGCTGGGGAACGGGCTCGGACTCGATGATCTGCGGCTCGGGCACGTCAACCGGCTCGACCTGGACCTGGGGCGCGGCCGGTGACTGCGGCGCTGCCGGGGCCTGCACTTGAACCTGGCGCACGGTGTCGTCCTGCCGCGAAAACAGCATCGGCAGGAAAATCACCGCCAGCGCGACCAGCACCAATGCGCCGATCATGCGCTGCTTGAACACCTTACTGGGCAATGCCATCCACGTTCTCCCGTTCTACGTTGCCATACATCCATTTCAAGGCCTGGGCGACACAGTGGAACGAGCCGAACACCAGAATCTCGTCACCCTCGCCTGCTGCTTCGCACTGCGCTTCGAGCGCATCGGCGAGGCTGGCATGAGACGTCGTGGTGGCGCCAAGGTTCAGGAGTGCAGCATTCAACTCGGCGGCTGGCCGGGTGCGAGGGGTTTTCAGCGGTGCGACGGCCCACTCGGCGATGACAGGAGCCAGTGGCTCGACCACACCGGCCAGATCCTTGTCGGCCAGCAGGCCGAACACGGCCAGACGCCGGCCCGTCAGAGGCTGGCGCGCCAGACGCTCGGCCAGGAAGCGCGCAGCGTGCGGGTTGTGACCTACGTCCAGGAGAATGTCGAGCGTCTTGCCTGCCACACTCACCCGGTGGCGATCCAGGCGACCGGCCACTCGGGTATGCGCCAATGCCCAACCAATGCGCGCGGCGTCGCGCGGCAGATCCAGGGCGACGTAGACTTGCAGCGCTAGCGCCGCATTCTCCAGCGGCAGGCTGGGCAGCGGCAGCGAGAGCAACTCGACCGGGTAGCCTTCGACGTCCACGCCACGCCACGACCAGTGATCGTCGTGCTCGGTAAAATCGTAGTCCCGGCCACGCAGATAGAACGGACAGCCCAAGGTGGTCACCTGGTCGAGCAACGGCTGTGGAGGATCGATATCGCCGCACAAGGCCGGCACGCCGGCACGCAGGATGCCGGCCTTCTCGAAAGCCACCGACTCGCGGGTATCGCCCAGGTATTCGGCATGGTCCAGGCCGATGCTGGTGATCACGGCGAGGTCGGCATCTACCAGGTTGACGGCGTCGAGCCGACCACCCAGGCCCACTTCCAGAACCACGGCGTCGAGATCGGCACGCTGGAACAGCCACAGCGCGGCCAGGGTGCCCATCTCGAAATAGGTCAGAGTGGTTGCACCACGCGCTGCTTCAACGGCGGTGAAGGCTTCGCACAACTGAGCGTCAGTAGCCTGCTTCCCGTCGATCACGACCCGCTCGTTGTAGCGCAACAGATGCGGCGAGGCATAGACCCCGACCTTCAGCTCGCGGTCCTGCATCAGCGCAGCGATGTAGGCGCAGGTCGAACCCTTGCCGTTGGTGCCGGTGACCGTCACCACACGTTCGGCCGGCTTGCCCAGGCCCAGGCGTTGCGCGACTTCGCGGCAACGGTCCAGGCCCATGTCGATGGCCGCCGGATGCAGCTGCTCCAGGTAGGCGAGCCACTGGCTCAGGCTGCGCTCGGTCATACGTTGGCAGGCGCCGGTGGCACCACGATGGGCTCGATCGGAGCGGCCACGTAGGTAGGCGTCGGCAGGCCCATGAACTGGGCCAGCAGGCTGCCCAGTCGCGGACGCAGCTCCTGACGCGAAATGATCATGTCGATGGCGCCATGTTCGATGAGGAACTCACTGCGCTGGAAGCCTTCGGGGAGCTTCTCGCGAACGGTCTGCTCGATCACGCGCGGGCCGGCAAAACCGATCAGCGCCTTGGGCTCGGCAACGATCACATCGCCGAGCATGGCCAGGCTGGCGGAGACGCCACCGTAGACCGGGTCGGTCAGCACCGAAATGAACGGAATGCCCTCTTCGCGCAGGCGCGCCAGAACCGCCGAGGTCTTGGCCATCTGCATCAGCGAGATCAGGGCTTCCTGCATGCGCGCACCACCGGAGGCGGCGAAGCAGATCATCGGGCAGCGATTTTCCAGGGCATAGTTGGCGGCGCGCACGAAGCGCTCGCCGACGATGGCGCCCATGGAGCCACCCATGAAGGAGAATTCGAAGGCGCTGGCCACCACGGGCATGCCCAGCAAGGTGCCGCTCATGGAGATCAACGCATCCTTTTCACCGGTCTGCTTCTGCGCAGCGGTCAGGCGATCCTTGTACTTTTTGCCGTCGCGGAATTTCAGGCGATCGACCGGCTCCAGATCGGCGCCCAGCTCGGCACGGCCGTCTTCATCGAGGAAGATGTTCAGGCGCGCGCGTGCACCGATACGCATGTGGTGGTTGCACTTGGGGCAGACGTCGAGGGTCTTCTCCAGCTCCGGACGGTACAGCACTGCTTCGCAGGACGGGCATTTATGCCACAGGCCTTCGGGCACCGAGCTTTTCTTCACTTCCGATCGCATGATCGAAGGGATCAGCTTGTCTACCAACCAGTTGCTCATGCTTTATTTCTCCAGTACCGGGGACTGCTGGCCTGGCCAGGTCCCGCGCATGCTCTTGAGCGTATTCAGATATGAAACGAATGCGTGGGCGAGCGTGGCGCAGGCATGAGACCTGCGTGCCGCGCGTTTCGCGAAACGTATGGACGGTGCCGGGCAGCGCGCCGTCACATGCTGCTCCCACGCACCGCCTTGATGAAAGCGTCGATCTTGCCGTGGTCCTTGATGCCCTTGCTCGACTCGACCCCACCGCTCACATCCACCGCCCAGGGTTTGACCTGAGTGATGGCCTGGGCGACGTTGCCCGCGTGAAGCCCGCCGGCCAGCACGATCGGCTTGTCCAGGTGCTCGGGCACCAGCGACCAGTCGAAGGCTTCGCCAGTACCGCCGGGCACGCCGGCGACGAAGGTGTCGAGCAGAATGCCGCTGGCGTTGCGATAGGCACGGCACGCCGCCTGCAGATCGTCGCCGGGACGTACGCGCAGGGCCTTGATGTACGGACGGTGGTAACCCTCGCACTCGGCCGGCGTTTCGTCGCCATGGAACTGCAGCAGGTCCAGCGGCACGGCATCGAGGATTTCGCCCAACTCGCAGCGGCTGGCGTTGACGAACAGGCCCGTGGTGGTCACGAACGGCGGCAGCGCGGCGATGATCGCGCGGGCTTGCTGGACGTTCACCGCCCGCGGACTTTTGGCATAGAACACCAACCCGATCGCATCGGCACCGGCGTGCGCAGCGGCCAAAGCATCCTCTATGCGGGTAATACCGCAGATTTTGCTGCGAACGGCTGACATGTCGGCGAGTACCTCGACTTGGCTAGGGAACGGCGGATGTTAGCAAATGCTGTCGGTAACGTCAGCCAGTGTGTCGAACCCGGTCAGGAAGTGCGGGCCGATGTAGCGTTCGGGCAGAGGAAACTCGTCACGGTACTCGACCTGCACCAGGTACAACCCGAACGGATGGGCGGTGACACCGCCGGTCCTGCGCACCCGGCTCTGCAACACTTGCGCGGCCCACTCTATAGGCCGCTCGCCGGTGCCGATGGTCATCAGCACGCCGGCGATGTTGCGCACCATGTGATGCAGGAAGGCATTGGCGCGCACGTCGATGACGATCATCTTGCCGTGCTGGGTGACCCGCAGGTGATGCAGCTGCTTGATCGGCGACTTGGCCTGGCACTGACCGGCGCGGAAGGCGCTGAAATCATGGGTGCCGACCAGTGCCTGCGCGGCGGCGGCCATGCGGGTGACGTCCAGCGGGCGGTGATTCCAGGTGATTTCCTCGCCCAGGTGCGCGGGCCGGATCTGGTCGTTGTAGATGACGTAGCGGTAGCGTCGGGCGATGGCCTTGAAGCGCGCGTGAAAATTGGGCGGCATGACCTTGGCCCAGGTGACGCTGACGTCGTGGGGCAAGTTGATGTTGGCGCCCATCACCCAGGCTTTCATGCTGCGTTCGGCCTGGGTGTCGAAGTGCACCACCTGGCCGCAGGCGTGAACCCCGGCGTCGGTGCGGCCGGCGCACATCAGCGAGACAGGCGAGGCTGCGACCTTGCCCAGAGCGTCTTCGAGGGTTTCCTGGACGGTGCGCACGCCTGACGCCTGGCGCTGCCAGCCGCGGTAGCGCGAACCTTTGTACTCCACGCCCAGCGCGATACGGTAAAAGCCGTCGGCCGCCGATTCGGCGGCCGAGTTGTCGATGTTTTGCACGAAGTTGCAGCCTGTTGGTTAAGCGATGGCGGCGATTATACCGGATCCTGAAATTGCGGCGCCTGGTCCGCTGCCTTCGCGGGCAGAGCCCGCTCCCACAGGGGGCCGGCGACGGTACCCCCGGATTATCGGCTGATACGCCCCAGCATTTCGCGTGCCTCGCCCTGCTGCCCGGCGCTGCCTTCCTTCAGCACTTCGCCGAGAATGTCGCGGGCACCGTCGTTGTCGCCCATCTCGATGTAGGCACGGGCCAGGTCCAGCTTGGTACCGGCCTCGTCGCCCCCGTCGAGGTAGTCGAAATCATCTTCGCCTTCGATCGGCGGGAGGTCTTCGGGTTTGGGCGGCGTGGCGAAAGGCTCGGCCATGGGGGTGCGCGCAAAGCCGTCGGAGAGCTTTTCCAGCTCCGCGTTGATCTCGGTCAGGCGCGATTCCGGTGTCTGCGGTTCCTGGACATCATCGGCCAAGGAGAGGTCGAAATCTTCCGGTAACGTTGTGTCGTTGTCGTCGGCCGGGCTCGCGGCGGCCGCTTTCTGTTCGGCCAGCAGAGTGTCGAAATCGATGTTGCTGTCCGCCGCGGGCGCGGTGTCCTGAGTGTCGTCCAGGTTGAGATCGAAATCGGTGTCGAAAGTACCGTCCAGCGAATCGGCCGCGCCAGGCTCGTCCTGCAGCAGCTGCTTGACATACTCCGCATCCATTTGCGCTGCAACCGCCGCCGCACCGGCAGCTGCCGCGGCGGCGCCGAGCATGGCCGGGAAGCGGGTCTTCAAGCGCTCGACATCGGCGTGGTTCTGGCCCGTGGCAATCAGCTGTCGCTCCTGACTGACGAAACCATCGCGGTCACCTTGCAAGCCGTAGACTTCCATCAGCTTCAAGCGCAGGTCGCTGCGCTTGGGTTCACGTTCGGTCGCAGCTTCCAGCAGTTCGGCGGCGTGATTGAGACGGCCCCGGGCAATGCTCTGTTCCACTTCCGCGAACAGACCTTCATCGGTGTCGATGCTGGGGCGCAGTGGCGGCGTGGGCAACACGGCCTGCTCAGGCGCCGCAGCGAACGTGGAAGGTGCGGCGCTGGCTCGGGCGCCGGCTACCGAGGCGGCGACCATGGCCGGGGTCAGGTGCACGGTGGCGGCCGGGCGCTCCAGCCCTTCGAAGCTGTTGGGCGGCAGGTCGAGGTCAGGGCCGTGGTCCGGCTCTTCGGCCAGGGCACGGGCCATGCGCATGTGCTTTTCGGCTTCCTGCTGTGCCTTGCGGCGGCGGGCCAGCAACAGCAGCAGCAACAGCAGCGCGGCCAGGGCGCTGGCACCGACCACCATCAGCAGGGTCGAATTGTCGGCGGGCTGGTCGGCAGCGGCGTCGTCGGCCGGATCGTTGATGGCGTCCAGCGGCTCGCCTTGAGGCGCTACCGGCGTACTGGCGGCAGCGTCCGGGTTGACCTGTTCGGTGGCACCCGGCACGGTCGGTGCCGGAACCAGCTCGGCGTTGGTTGTCGCAGTGGGGTCACCGGTGGCAGGCGCGCTGCCATCGGCTGTGGGCGCCAGCGCCTCGGCCGGGACCAGGGCTTCGGCAGGCACCGGCACATCGGCGCCAGCCGCCTGCATCTTCGCCAGTTGGTCGTTTTTGAGCTGGATCAGCTTCTGCAACTTGTCGAGCTGGCTCTGCAGGTCGGCGTTGCGGCTGCGCAGTTCTTCGTTGTCACGCCGGGTGGCATCCAGCGCTTCCTGGGTCACGGCAAGCTTCTGGTCCAATGCCTTGGCATCGCCCGCTGGACCTGTGGCCTCGCTGGCGCCCGACACCAGGCTGAGATTGTCCTGCGGCGGCGCGGCGGCCGGGGCTGGCGTGCCATTGCCGCGCCGCGTGGCGTCGACCTGCTGGGCACGCGGGCCCAACCGACGGCCTTCGCGCCACGCAGCATTCTGCCGCGCGACTTCGGCCACTGCCGGCCCAGGCGCAGTGGCCGAGGTCTGTTGCACGTCAGGCATGCGCAGGACCTGCCCGGTCTTGAGACGGTTGATGTTGCCGTCCAGGAACGCATCGGGGTTGAGCGCCTGGATGGCCAGCATGGCCTGCTGGACCGAACCGCCCTGGCGATTGCGCGCAGCGA
>Ga0308171_1001720_pt1 | contig 27135 bp, 27 predicted proteins | sample PhyGR1_FD_202135 | JGI IMG/M metagenome (GOLD analysis project Ga0308171, IMG submission 202135) | Phyllosphere microbial communities from UC Gill Tract Community Farm, Albany, California, United States - DLSLSG.R1 | ecosystem: Host-associated > Plants > Phyllosphere > Unclassified | place: USA...
GAGGAATTTAAAATTCTTTTAGAAAAAGCATTAAAAGAAAACATCTCCGGTGAAGAAATTAAAAAGTTAATTACACGATGGAGAGCCGATCACCAAAGAATTTAATATAATAAACAAAAAATATTTACTATGAAAAAAATAACCTTATACAGTCTTACAATATTCAGTTTATTATTGTTGACTAGTTGTGAAGCAGTAGAAACAATTTTCAAAGCAGGAATGTGGTGGGGAATCATATTAGTAGTAGGCGTATTAGCCGTTATCTTATGGCTATTTTCAAGGGGTAAGAACTCTTAACCAGATTTTATGGACAATTCAGATTTAGAAATCATCTCACACCTGAAACCTTCAAAAATTGTTAAAATTATGAAAGATCCGGTAGCATCTGCAAAGGCGGTACATCTCGTATATACTTCTGATGCAGAAACTTCCGGAATTATCCGTAAGAAAAAGGGTAAAAAGTTTTCCTATTTTAAAGATGGCGAAAAAATTAAGGATAAGGAAGAAATTAAAAGAATCAATGGATTGGTTATTCCTCCCGCTTGGGAAAACGTGTGGATATGTACGTTAGACAACGGACATCTTCAGGCAACAGGTTTTGATGTCAGAAGAAGAAAACAGTACCGATATCATCCGCTTTGGAGCGCGTTAAGAAATCATACAAAATTTTACAGAATGTTACAGTTTGGGTATGCTTTACCTGAAATTCGTCTGCATTTGGAAAAAGATTTAGCATTAAGAAATTTCGAGAAAAGAAAAATTCTGGCACTTGTTGTAAGTTTAATGCAGAGAACCAATATCAGAATCGGAAATAGCATTTATGAGAAACTATATGGCTCTTTTGGTTTAACGACTTTAAAAGATAAGCACGTTAAAATTCAGGGTCAAAAAATTACCTTTAATTTTAAAGGAAAAAAAGGAGTTATGCATAATGTTGATCTTAAGAGTAAAAGACTTTCAAGATTGGTTCAGAAATGCAAAGAAATTCCGGGGAAAGAACTTTTTCAGTTTTACGATGATGAAGGAAACCGTCACTCGATTGATTCGGGAATGGTGAACGATTATATTAAAGAAATCAGTGGTGAAAATTTTACGGCAAAAGATTTCAGAACATGGTCGGGAACTGTGAATGCGTTAATTGCTTTTAAAGAAATCGGTTACGCCGAAAACAATTCTCAATACAAGAAAAAAGTAAAAGAAGCCTTGGAAATGGTGGCTTCTCATCTTGGAAATACAAGTACAGTTTGCAGAAAATATTATGTACATCCGTTAGTCATTAATCTTTACGAAAATAATACCATCAAAAAATATCTTGATGAATTGGAAGAAATAGAACAAAATGACGGCAAAGCAGATCTTACTCATGAAGAAAAATTAGTCCTGAAAATTCTTGAAACCGAAAAGATGTAACGTTAATATAAAACCTTAATGCCCAGGAACAGTTGGTGGAAAATTTTCACCTTCTACCATCTCGATTACCTGTGCGTTTTCATCAAAAGAAACATCAACAGCTCCTGACAGAAAGTTAGATAAATCTGCAGCACATTTTTGTACAGGTGATGTAATTTTAAAAGGATGATATCCCATGGGCATAGTTGTACTTCCATCATTTTTCAAGATCTCATAAGTACCTTTTATTAAACTTTTACAGTTTTTCTGATTGATATTAATCTGGAATTTCTTATTATCAACAAAATTTAATACATCAGGCTTCGTATTGTCTTTATCTAAATACAGCTTGCCTTCTCTATAATTTTTCATGTCAAAATACCACTTTGAATCTTTCAAAGTGCCATTCAGCAATTGATCATCAGGAGTTTTATATTCTTCTATTGGTTGCTTTACAGGAATTTTCTCAATTTTTTTCTTGTGCTGTGCAAAGACAGTTTGCGAAAAGCATAAAAGAATAAAGATTATTTTTTTCATTTTATAAATGTTTAATAACAAATCAAATATATCATTATTATAACAATAAAATTGAAATAGTCTCTATCGATTTTTTGTCAGAATTAAATGTTGTAAATTTGTATCATTAGCAAATTAAAAATAATACAACTTAATAATATGTCTAAAGCAATTTCGCAAGTACCATTTGCAGTAAATGAACCGGTAAATTCTTATGCACCGGGAACTCCGGAAGTAAAAAGCCTTATCGCTCAATACAAAAAAATGTGGGCTGAAAAGATAGAAATTCCAATGATAATTGATGGTAAAGAAGTAAAAACAGGTGATACTGTTCAGCTTCAGTCGCCTCAGGATCATGCTCATGATTTCGGCTTCTATCATAGGGGAACAATGCAACACGTAGACGATGCAATTAATGCTGCATTGGCTGCAAAAAAAGAATGGAACGAGCTTGGCTGGGAACACCGAGCGGCTATTTTCTTAAAGGCTGCTGATCTTTTGGCGGGACCTTACAGAGATGTTATCAACGCAGCGACGATGATCGGGCAGTCTAAAAATGTTCATCAGGCTGAAATTGATGCTGCTTGTGAGTTCATTGATTTCTTAAGATTCAATGTAGAATTTATGACGGAAATGTATTCTGAACAGCCGGTTTCTGACACAGGAATCTGGAATAGAGTTGAGTACAGACCTTTAGAAGGATTTGTTTTTGCAGTAACGCCATTCAACTTTACAGCAATTTCAGGAAACTTGCCGGCATGTATGGCAATGCTTGGAAATGTGGTGGTTTGGAAGCCATCTGACAAGCAAATTTATTCTGCAAAAGTAATCATGGACGTTCTTATTGAAGCTGGTCTTCCAAAAGGAGTTATCAACATGATTTTTACAGATGGAAAAGAAACTGCTGAAAAAGTATTGGCACACAGAGATTTTGCAGGTCTTCACTTTACAGGATCTACTAAAGTTTTCCAGGGAATGTGGAAAATGATCGGTGATAATATTCATAATTACAGAACGTACCCTAGAATCGTTGGAGAAACGGGCGGAAAAGATTTCGTTATCGCTCACCCTTCTGCAAATGTAGAGGCAGTTGCAACCGGTTTGGTAAGAGGTTCTTTTGAATATCAGGGTCAGAAATGTTCTGCGGCTTCAAGAGCTTATATTCCTAAATCTCTTTGGGCTGAGGTGAAAAAAGTAATGGAAACTCAGATTAATTCAATAAAAATCGGTTCTCCAGAAGATCCATCCAACTTTGTAAATGCGGTTATTGATAAAAATTCTTTTGAAAAATGTAAAGGATATATCGACAGAGCCAATGCATCAAGCGAAGCAAACGTTGTAATAGGCGGAAAAACCGATGATTCTAAAGGTTGGTTTGTACACCCAACAGTAATTGAAACTACAAATCCTCAATACGAAAGTATGGTTGAAGAAATCTTCGGACCAATTTTATCTGTTTTTGTTTACGAAGATAAAGACTGGGCAGAAACATTGAAAGTAGTTGATTCGTCTTCTCCTTATTCATTGACGGGTTCTGTGTTTGCACAAGACCGTTATGCAATTAATGAAGCTTTCAAAGCATTGGAAAATGCATCAGGAAACTTTTATATCAACGACAAACCAACAGGTGCCGTTGTTGGTCAGCAACCTTTCGGAGGTGGTAGAGCTTCTGGAACGAATGATAAAGCAGGTTCTAAAATGAATTTATTAAGATGGACCTCTGTAAGAAGTATTAAAGAAACTTTTGTTTCCCCTAAAGATTATAAATATCCATATCTTGGTTAATAACCTAATTGATTATTGATATATAATTAATAAAGCCTCGGAATTTTGATTTCGGGGCTTTTTTATTTAGTATTTTCATCTTAACTCTTAATAATTAACAAAATTTAAACTACTTTATCAATACTTTAATAATAAATTCTCTATTTTCGGAATAATTATTGAAGGTTAAATGATTCACACTAAATCAAAATATTATGAAAAAGTTATTGTTAATAGCAGCAGTCGGAATATTCGCAGTAAGCTGCGGAACCAAAGAATCGTCGATGTCAACGAGTAATGCGGACTCTACTGTGGTAGATACTTCAAGCAATGTATCAACTTCCACGACAGACAGTACGACCACAAAAATGGCAAATCCTGACAGCATGAATGTCAAAACAGATTCTGCCGCCACGCCACCTGTTAAATAGATATAAAATTTAACTTGAAAAATAAAATCCATAGAAGAAAATTCTGTGGATTTTTATTAAATATTGGAAAAAAGATTTTTTAATCTTTTAATTAAATCATTATATTTGAGTAAGACTAACATCAAAAAAATATTATTATGAAAAAATTATGGACAGCAGCAGTTTTAGGATTGTTATTTTTAGGAAACTGTGCCGACAAAAAGGAGAATCGTGAAGAGTTTAAAGAGGAGCACAACAAAGATTCTATAAGAAACAGAATGGGAGATTCTGCCGTTGCTAATTCCGAACGAGCTCCTATTTCAAAAGACACTCCCGAAGTAGCAAAAGACACCGCAGAAACGCCTACAAATTATCATAAAACAAAACCCAACACTGAAGTTGGAGGCTCAAGATAAGCGGAAAACTGTGGAAAATTCTACAGTTTTTCACTTAAAAAATTTTGACTAAAATTATCCCGATTATATAAAAAATGAAACCGTGGTTTTTGTACCACGGCTTCTACACCAAATAAACATGAATAATTAGAAAGACTAATCTCCTAACCCTTAATTATTTTATAATTATTCCCCTAAATAGATATAAGTATTCACTACTAAATAAGGCGATCTGTTATCTAATGTTGCACCCGTACCACCACTTGGTACTGTTACATTTACATTAGCCAAAGAGTGAGTATGGTTTGCAGCTTGTGCAGCACTAATATTTAATGTATGACCATGGTTTCCGCTTGCTACTGCGGACCCAGACAATGAATGGGCATGATTTCCACTAATTCCTGTAGTTGAAGCTGCGCCTACTCCGCCCCAAGCAGTTTCATACATAAAGTTACCACTATAGTTTCCTGTGCCATTATTTCCTAAAGTAGAATTACCGAACAAAAAGAGCGCTGCGCCACTACGACCAGGTCTTGGTCTTGAAGATTCATGAGGCGCATGTCTATGATTACCAGCGGCATTCGTTGAACCTGAAATACTATGAGTATGCTGTCCATTAGCAGCTGCACTACCCGTAACTGTATGAGTATGCGCTCCCGCTGCTGTCATATCTCCGCTAAGAGTTCCTGCAAAATTAAAAGCAGGTAAGTTTGTTCGGGCAATACTTATTGTGTTTGTCCCTCCCGTTGCTGCCATTGCTTCTGCAGCAGTTTTTGTCTTCAATACTCTATCCGTTGCGTTAGGAATAGTCCCTGCAAAACCAAGACTTGCAGCAGCAATCTGTGCAGCAGCAGGTAAACTTGAAATAGCTCTACCGTTTAACAAATACCAACCACCATGATCCGCAACTCTTGCCGAATGCTTGATGTCTCCGGTAAATGTGCTTGGATTGTTGCCCATTTTTTGCCAGATTTTACCATCAAAATAATAGTATCCTGCTGTTGTAATATTTACTGTTTTCGTAGTCGCTCCATTTACCGCATCCATAGCATATACTAAAGTTCCGGTTTGAGGACTATCATACTGAGCATCAGCAGATTTTATTTGATTTCCGGTAAGTCTCGGAGCAATAATACCTTCCGAGGTTGTGCCATCAGTTTTCTTTGCTACCACGTCGAAAGTAGCTTGTGGAGTTGGAGTATTAATACCTACTTGAGCAAAAAATAATGAGGATAATACTGACGTCATAAGAATAAAACTTTTTTTCATTTTGTGTAATTTTTTAAATTAATTGATACTATTTCTAATGTGTTTTTTTGATAATAAGAACAAATAAAGTTTAACCACGCTCCAAAATCATTAAGATTGCAGCAAATATTACATCATTCTTGTTTGAAGTTATTCAGCAAGAATTTGTTTAGTGGTTTTACAATAAAGTTGAATTGTGTATTGATGATCTACGTAAATCTATATTTACATTATTCATCTAAGAAATCAGAATTGTAGATAATTTTTCATCGTGTATTTTTTTTCATCGTGTTAAGTAGTGTTGTTGTGTGTTTTTATAAAGCTTTATAATACCTACGAACCAATATAATATATGTTATATGTTGAGAGTATCCAAAACATATTTTGTTATATAAAGTTGAGATAAATAAATTTGGTTGGAATGAACTATGTAAATGTATTTACATTATTCATTTGAGAAATCAAAATAGAACATAATTTTTCATGTGCATAATTTTTTTCATCAGTTAAGTTGTCGTTGTGTGTGTTTTTATATATAAATACAATTTTGCATCGTATTTATTTCGCAAATATACATAAAAGTATTTATTAGACAAATTTGTTATTACTTAAAAACAAAAAAATAACTATGCGTTAAATAATAATTTTGTTACCGACTACTAACATTACCTTTCTCATTCTCAGAATCAACTAATTTGGATAAGTTGAAAAATAAAATTACTACAGGAAGATAAATCATAATTATATTGAATATATGAAAGTATTTTGCGATTATGAATTGGTATTTCAATAAAATATCTCTTATAGACTTTAATTTCTTGAATTAAAATGTGATATTAATACCATTTATTTGACATAAATCAATTTAACTATCAGGGATAAAAATAATCTTTATAATGTCGTAACTATTTTTATTTTAGCGAGACTAATTTATTAACATATTTGTTACATTTGTAATAACAAAAAGTACTATGAAAAAATTATCAATATTCTCTGCCTTGTTTATTGGAGCACTTGCTTTCGCACAAGGAATAAAATTTGAAGACACCAATTTCGCAACAGTTTTAGCGAAGGCTAAAAAAGAAAACAAACTTGTATTTATAGACGCTTATGCTTCATGGTGCGGACCTTGTAAGCTGATGGTGAAAAATGTTTTTCCGCTTCAGTCTGTGGGAGATTACTACAATTCGCATTTTGTAAGTGCAAAAATTGACATGGAAAAAGGTGAAGGAATAGACCTTGCCAAAAAATATAACGTAAAAGCATTCCCTACTTATCTTTTTGTAGACGGAAATGGTGAAGTGGTACACAGAACACTAGGTTATGTTGAAGAAAATGATTTCATTCAATTTGCTAAAGATGCGGGAGACCCAAGCAAAAGACTGGCAACTTTAAAGCAAAAATTTGAAGACGGCGAAAAAAATCCTGAATTTTTGAAAAATCTTGCAGGACTTACTTTATATAACGATGCACCATTTGCTGCCAGAGTTTTAGAGCGTTATTTTGCCGGAAAAACTGAATATGACAGAGAGGATATCCAAATGTTGCTTACAGGAGCACAGAATATGGATAGCCCGTTATATAAAGTTTTCCAAGCTAAAAAAGCTGAAATTTCAAAAGTTGTCACTCCTGAAAAATATGCTGAAATCGATAAAGGTATAAAAATCAGCAGCATATTTAAAAAGTCATACAATGCTGATTCAAAAACGTGGAATGACAATTATTTCCTTGCAGAAGCTCAGAAATTTTTAACAAAAGATGAGGCTGAAAAAATATTGAAAAGAGCACAGGCGAGCAGAGCATTAAGAGCTAAAGATATTGCAACCTATGAAAAATTAACTTTAGAATTAAACAAAGATACATCTGCTGCAAGTTCAGAAGAATTAAATTCATTAGCTTGGAATTTCTTTGAAAATGTAACGACTAAATCATCTTTGGAAAAAGCAGTTGTCTGGGCACAGGAATCTGTGAAGAAAAATGAAAACTACGCCAATACAGATACGTTGGCAAATCTTTATAACAAAGTTGGTGACAAGAAAAATGCCAAACTTTGGGCTGAAAAATCAATTGCGCTTGGAAAAGCAGCCGGTGAAGACACCGGAGATACTGAAAAATTACTGAAAACACTTACAGTACAATAAAATAAAAACCGCAGAAATTTCTGCGGTTTTTATTTTTATTATCTTAACTTTTACTTATCAATATGACTATTGACGATAGCATTCAGCTTCTTAATTTCAGATTTTAATATTTCGATTTCAGACTGCTGCTCCTGAATTGCTTTTGTAAGTACCGGAATAACAGCCGCATAGTTAACACTATAGATTTCTTTTGATTCATCTTTAGGAACACCAACAGCTTCCGGTAAAACCTTTACTAACTCCTGTGCTAAAAAACCGATCGAGTGAACCGTTTTATCATTTTCACCAAAAGTAATTTTACCATTATCCATTGATTTTCTGTCTGTGTGCATATCATACGTCACCGGTCTCATTGCCATTACTTTATCAATACCGTTATTTACATCAACAATATTGTTTTTCAACCTCATATCTGAATTTTGGTGATAAGCACCTAAAATATCAATTAATGCGACACCATTGATATCACCTGGCGTTCCCGAAGTTAATGTATAAAAGCGAAATCCGCCACCGCCTGTTCCACGATAATTTATAAATTCTGATTCTCCGAATCCCAGTTTAACTGAATTCCACGAAAGAATCCCTGAATTCGTTGTATTGGGAATACTTATATTACTGGTAGTATAGCGAATTGCTCCGTTTACATCAAAAATAGTTTCAGGAACATTAGTACCAACTCCCACTCTTCCACTATGATAAATTGTTTGGTTAACACTTGTAGCTCCGGTTGAAGTATTAGAATTATACCAAGGTTCGGTAGCTATAGGACTTTGTGTAATTTTATGACCTTTTACCTCCCACGTCACTCCTGAAATAGCATTAACATTCGTTTTTATAAGTTCCACAGATTCGGTTGGCTGTAAAGTGATCGTAGCCATACCCGTTGCATTAATACTGTTGATGAGCTCTCCTGCCGGTGCTGCAATAGTAAGAGTAAATACAGTACTATTATTTTTAATTTCATAAATACGGCCGTCAAACACAGGAGTTGTAGAATTAAATGCAGGCAATGTTATGGTTGTCGCTGCTGAAGCATTACTGCTCACAAAATAATCACCAATTGTCATTGTATATGCCGTAGTTACCTTTTTGTATGGTGCAGCAACTGAACCCGCCACAGTTAATGTACTACCTGGAATATCAGTAGCGATGCCAACTTGGGATAACAGAAAATTAGAGGCTAATACCCCTAAGAATAATAATTGTTTTTTCATCTTAAATATTTTTAATTTTTGTAATTAATTTAAATGCCAATTCTAATTCCAGGAATTTTATTAAAAAAATCCATCAAGATTAGCGTTTAATTTAAACTCTATAAAAGTAGAAAATAAAAAAAACATCTATAAAATAAACTCTGTAATATTTATATGACAAATACACCATATTAATATTACAAATATTTAAACTAATAAAATATGGGCAAATGAAAAAAGAGATCATAAGATCCCCTTTCATTTTCTTAAATACTTTCTAATACTCAAACAAAATACTTCCCCAGGTAAAACCGCTTCCGAAAGCTGAAAGAAGAACTAAATCTCCTCTTTTCACTTTTCCTAATTCAATCGCTTCATATAATGCAATCGGAATAGAAGCTGCCGTGGTATTTCCATATTTCTGGATATTATTATGAATTTTTTCGACCGGCAATCCGAATTTCTGCTGAACAAACTGAGCAATTCTCAAATTCGCCTGATGCGGAATAAACATATCTACGTCATCAATAGTTTTCCCTGCTTTATCCAAAGCTTCCTGCATCGTTTCAGGAAATCTTGTTACCGCATGTTTGAAAACAAAATTTCCGTTCATGATCGGGTACACTTCTTTGTTGGTAACATTCTCCGGTTCTTTTCTCATCCTGTCGCTCCAGCCATATTTTGAACCCGGAAACTGCGTACACAATTCGTCAGCATATTTTCCTTCAGAATGCATATTCATGGCTAAAATATCGCCTGCATTTTCATCTTCCGTCGCAGAAAGTACAATCGCTCCAGCGCCATCCCCGAAAATTACAGAAACGCCTCTCCCTTCATCAGAAAAATCCAGTCCGAAAGAATGAACTTCTGCTCCTACCACCAGAATATTTTTATACGTTCCGGATTTTATAAAAGCATTGGCAACACTCATCGCATAGACAAATCCCGAACATTGATTTCTGACATCCAAAGCTCCTATCGTATCGCAGCCTAACATATCCTGAAGCAAAACGCCACATCCGGGAAAGTAATAATCAGGAGAAAGTGTTGCAAAAACAATATAATCAATATCTTTAGACGTTAAACCTGCATTGGCAATTGCTTTTTCAGAAGCTTTAAAGCCCAAATAAGCGGTAGTTTCCTGTGCATCATTTCGGTTTTCACGGTGTCTTCTTTCTTTGATACCGGTTCTTTCAGTGATCCATTCGTCATTAGTGGTCATTAATTTAGCTAAATCATCATTGGTGACAACATGATCGGGCACATGAAACCCGATTCCTTTTATTGTACTTTTAATCATAGAGTTTTTTAATTTTGATAAAGATAAACTTATTTAAAACATCGTATTCTAAATATTGTTATTTTTACTGTATGCCAATTGATACGATATACCGAGACTCCCAATGCGAATGGGTAGACGTGGAAGAACCAACAGCAGAAGACTTGAAATTTCTTCATGAACGATACGAAATCAACAATTTACTTCTGGAAGATACTTTAGACCCCAATCACTTACCAAAATATGAGGAAGACGGAAATGTGAAATTTTTCCTGTTGCGTGAAAATACAGAACTTGAGCGGAAGAACCTCAATACCATCAGCGACATCAGTACAAAAATCGGAATTTTTCTTCTGAATAAAACCATTATTACGATTCACAGGATGAAAACCAAAAGTATTGCTCAGACCAGAAAACAACTGTCTTGCGCACAAGGAGAAACAACGGCAGAAAATATTGCGTTGATGATCAGCTTATTGATCATGAAAAGTTTCGATGACGAGTCGATAAGCCTGATGGAGACCATGGATAATATTGAAAACGAAATTTTCCTTAAAAATACCAACCATACCACCCAAATCAGAAGATTATATAAATTGAAAAGAAAGTCAGGACTCAATTCCAGAGTATTAACAATCTCTACCGATGCAATTGACAAATTTAAACTATTGGGATTGCAGGATTCTGAAGTAGTGGATTTAAAAGATAAACACAAAGATGTGGTCGGCGATTTTGACCATTTAAATATTCAGATTACCAACTTAATCGGGATGTTTTTGGCGCTTTCAGATCAAAAAGCGAATCAGGTGATGAAAGTATTGGCAATCTACTCCGTTTACTTTTTACCGATCACCTTTATTGCAGGAGTCTACGGAATGAATTTCGACAATATGCCGGAACTGCATACAAAACATGGTTATTTTTATACATTAGGACTAATGGCATTGGTTGTAATCTGCACTTTTATTTATGCGAGGAGGAAACAGTGGTAAATTCACTATAAAATATCTTTAAAATATGGTGGTGAATATTTTAAATAGAATTAATTTTAAAATGTAAAAATTTACATAAATTCCTGTATTTTTATGATACTGAAACATTAATATTCGAAATTCATTTAATTTTTAAAATGGATTTTATATTTAGATGAGATTGCTTCGTCGCTTCGCTCCTCTCAATGACAAAACCGAAACACCATACTAATCATGAAACCTGAAATCTTACAAAAAATTCTTGAAGAAGATATTCTTTCAGCAGCGTCAAAAGAGAAACTTTCTGCTTTGCATGATCGTATTTCGTCCAAAGAATTTTCGGATCTTCTGGATGCGAAAGGCAATCAATACATAGAATTTGTGCAGGAAGGCGGAGGAGTTTGGGGAAGCGCACTGGTTGGTTATTTGTATGGTCTGGAAATTTTTGGAATCAGGTTTTTAAAAGTTGCGGGAACAAGTGCCGGTGCAATAAATACCATGCTGATTGCCGCCTGCAAAACAAAAGAAGAAATGAAAAGTGAAGTCATTAAAGACATTCTTTTCAACTGGAATTTCGCTGATTTTATGGATGGTAAATCGTATGTGAAAACCACCATTCATTCGATGCTGAACAATAAAAATTTCATAAAAACCAATGCCATTATTGCGGGTATTGTTATGTTAATTCTTGTCATCATGCCTTTTGTTATTTCTTCCGAAACGACATTGAATGCAAAACTGCTTTTTTTAGTGCCAATCATTCCTATTATCATTGCATTTTTTTATTTCAGAAAATTATACAATGATTTGAAGAAAGCCAACTCCGGACTTAATCCCGGAAATACTTTTCTGAATCAAATGAAAGAAGTGTTAGAAAGTTTTGAAGTAAAAACAGTTGCCGGACTCAACAAAAAATTTGTGCAATCGGGAAAAGATCTCAATCTGAATTACCGTTACGGAAACGAAATGCAGTATTATAACAATGCTTTAAGCAGTATTGAAGAAATCAGAGCGAACAATTCTGAGCATATTGACAAAATCAGATATAAAATTTTCTACGACAGTGCCGTAAACAACGAATATTATAAACAAGATCCTTTCTATTTATTGCAATCAGAATACATTGTCATCACAACAGATATTAATGCGAAAATAAAAGTTGAACTTCCGACAATGGCCAATTTATACTGGTCTGAAGAAGAGCTGAAACACATCAGTCCGGCAGAATTTGTTCGTGCATCAATGTCTGTTCCTTTCTTTTTTGAGCCTTTCCAAAAGAGAATTGATAAAGACGATACTTCCGTAAAATACGCCTGGAAATTCTGGATGAATACGAAGCAGGAAGACATCAATCCTGTCGGAATTTTTATTGATGGCGGGAGTATTTCTAACTTTCCGATTGACCTTTTCCATTCTGCAGATATATTTTATCCGAGAATGCCATTGTTTGGGGTACAGCTTACCAGCGATTCCGACATTCTTTCAGAAAAAGGGAAAACAAGTGAAGAAATTCTGAAATCACCTTTATCTTTTGCCGGAAATATCATCAGCACATTGAAAGGTTTCAATGATAAAACTTTTCTTACCAAACATACTTTTTATCATCTTTTCAGCATCCAGACTGTCAATTGCGGAACGAGCAGCTGGCTGAATTTCTTCATGAAAAAGGAGGAAAAAGAAGAACTTTTCAACCGAGGTTTTTCGGCTGCTTTAGATTTCCTCAATAATTTTGAATGGGATAAATATAAGTGCGAAAGAATGATGCTGTCGATGAAAGAGAAAAAGATTTTGAAGGAAGAAGACACGCCAACGGTGGGGTAATAATAAAAGTTTAAATTAATCAACAAAAAATGATCAATAAATTAGAGTTAAGAGCATCGCTAGAAATCCCAATTTTAGAAGCAAGCACTGCAGAAGAGAATTTTCAAAACCAAACTTTGCGTCCCATTTTAAAACTACAGAATGACCTGTATTGGGTACTATTTATTAATTATGCTGTTCGTCAAAATGCAGATTTCAATTCTTTATCAGCAACGAAAAAAAGCAACTTTATAGAACAAAGCCTTCAGAAAGACAACGTATTAAAAAACACATGCATCGGAATGACCATCGGGATGTTTACACTGCCAGAGCTTGAAATATATAATTCTGAAAGCAAAGTATTTAACAAAAGGATTATCACGATGTTGATTGAAAGATTGAAGAGTCAGATTACATAAATAATTAAATAATGAACTGGATCATATCTAAAACAAAAATAGAATTTCATACCAATTTACATGAGATTTTAAAACCAATTTGGGAAGATCTTTCTGAATATAATTGGGTTATAGCAGACTTAGATTTTATGTCTGATGATAAAATTCCTCTTAATTTTGACCATGATTATTTTGTATTTAATAAAGACGAATTTGAAAAACTTTATCTATCCAGAACTCAAATCATATGGGGAATTATCTCTGCAGTTCCAAAAGAAATCCATTTAGATTTTAAGTTAATTTCAACATTATCGGCGGAAGATGAAAAAGCATGGAAAAGCAATGAGTTTCTCATTTCCGAATCTATTGTTGAAATTATTGCTTTTGATAGCAGTTATACGATCGTAAAATTTAAGGATGAAAAACTTTCAAATATATTTAAAGAATATTTTAAGGATGAAGCTATAGATCTACAAAAATTTAACAAGAAATATAGTAATTGAAAACAAGGAATTGATTGATATTTTATCTCCTCAACCATCCCTTAAAAACCTTCGTCAGAAAAGGCATCACAATCCATGTTAGAATACCGACCATAGAAGTGGCAACAATAAAAATTCTTAGAAATACATTCCAGTCTTTCATCCAATGGGCGATGGTGAAATTAAGGAAAATACTTGTTGGAAAAACGCCGCACAACGTTACCAGAGCCATTTTCCAGCGTGGCGGTGCGGATGGTGAACGAAACCACGCTTCCAGTCCTGTAAGATCACGATAAACAGTATCTTCAGTAAGCGTGCTTGCGTATTCCTCCCATTTCCTGAAAAGTTCAGAATTGTAAAAATCGTTCTTTTCTTTTTCATCTTTGAATGTTCTCAGAATTCCGATTTCATTTTTACCGTCTTCTTTCAGCGAGGTAATCATCATTGCACCATGAACACCGTCACGGGTAAATGATTTTCCTAAAAATTGCTGTAAAGCAGCTTCAAATTCCTTTTCTTTTCCGGGAAGTACTTTTCTGGTAATGGCAACGTGAATCGGCATAGATCTTAATTTTCCAATAAAATTAATTATTTAAAATATAATTACAGATGTATCGTTGATCAGAAAATCAAAATTCATCAAACCTTCATCCACATCGGGTCATGTTTTAAAACCTCATCAAAAACAGGACAACTTTCATCGTGACAGCCTTTCAAGTAGCCGATGCTCATTAAAAACTCATTCACGATTTCTCCACCTGTAAACTTGAAGGTTTTCTTAAAAAGTTTCATCCATTCGGGCAAGGTTTTCGGATGATGATGTTCCAGCCATTTTTCAAACGAGCCGAATTCCTGTTGCAAACCGATGATGGTTTTGGCGTTTTCGATGGCAGCATTTACCTTTAATTTATTTCTGATAATTCCGGGATCTGCCAATAATCTTTCACGATCGGTTTCTGTGTAAGCCGCTACTTTTTGAATGTCAAAATTATCGTATGCTTTTCTGAAACTTTCTTCTTTCTTTAGAATCGTTTCCCAGCTTAATCCCGCCTGGTTAATTTCCATAATTAGTCTTCCCAACAGCTCATTATCATCATGAATCGGAAATCCGTAATGCTTGTCGTGGTAATTCTTATGAAGCTCTCTCCTACTTTCGGGCTGCATTCCTTTGATGGCTGAACAATAACTCATTTCAGTATATTTTTCGTTTTGTTTAAAAATTTTTCTAAGGTTTCTTTACCTCAATTCCGGTTCGTTCTGCTAAGATAATTAGCCACCGGATATTTTCGGCTATTTTAGGTTCTAATATATTATCCTGTTTTATTTATTTTGAAATGATTGTCTGAACTCATTGGGAGTTAATTCTGTTTTCTTTTTAAATAATTTACTGAAAGACTGCGGATGTTCAAAACCCAGTTGATACGCCGTTTCTGAGACAGAGAACTGCTCATTCGACAAATATTCCTTTGCCTTTGCTATCAGTTTATCATGAATATGATGCTGTGCATTTTGCCCGGTGTGCAAACGGAGCATATCGCTTAAATATCTTGCGGTAAGATTCAGTTCAGAAGCCAGATACTCTACTGATGGAAGCCCCTGAATACTTTTTTCCTGATCAAAATAATCATCAAGAATTGTTTCCATTTTTGAAACTAAATCATTATTCACTGCTTTTCTGGTGATAAATTGCCGGTTGTAAAAACGATTGCTGTACGTCAACAACAATTCAATATGGGAAATAATCACATCCTGACTGAACTGGTCGATTCTTTCATTCAATTCATTTTCAATATTATCAAAAATAGTTAAAATTGTCGTCTTTTCTTTCTCCGAAAGATAAAGCGCTTCCGCCGCCGAGTAAGAAAAGAATCCATACTTTTTTATTTTCTGAGTTAAAGAATATGGCTGTAGAAAATCAGGGTGAATATGCAGAGACATTCCGCTGTAATCGGCTTCTTCCTGATCCATTTTTAAAATCTGCCCGGGCGAAACAAAAGACATTCCGCCTTCCTCAAAATCATAATATCCCTGTCCGTATTTTATCTTTCCATTGAATTTGGTCTTCAATGAAATTTTATAAAAATCAAGCTTTATCCCGTTTTCAAAGTCTTTGGGATCGAAAACGGCTTCTCCATAATTAATCAGACCAATCATAGGATGCAACGGTGGAGATTGCCCCATCGCTTCATGCAATGCCGACAAAGATTTGAAATGAACCGGTGACTTTACTGTTTTCATAAGACAAAGATACTATGTGTTGCTGACAACTATCTGTCAGGAGAAAATTTTATGATGAATTTTGCTGTGCAAATGAATGTTGAATTTATTAATTCGTCAATTTTTCTGATATTATTTAAGAAATTCAGAGGCACGAATTCACTATTGACCATTCACTCTAAAATATAAATCCTTCTTTTGTTTTTTGAACCTGGTTTTCTACTCCGTTCGTCATTCTATCATTATATAATGCATTGGCATCTTTCCCGGCAATATATCGTAACTGCCCTTTCCCGTCTGTGGCCGCTTCATAAATAATCTGTGCAATATCTTCCGGTTTTGAATAATTGGCAATTTGTTCCGGACTGTATCCTTCCTGAACTTTTGTAATTAATTTCCCATACGATTCATGAAAAGCACCATCAAGAGAACGTCCTGCAAAATCAGTCTGAATACCGCCCGGAGCAACTACTTTTACCTTGATATTAAACTGAGCCAATTCGTAAGCAAGAGATTCCGAAAAACCGTCAACAGCAAATTTTGTAGCACTGTAAACCGAACAGATCGGAAAACCCATCAGCCCAAAAGTGGAGGTAACATTAATTAAAACTCCGTCTTTTTTGTCTCTGAAATAAGGCGTGAATGCTTTGGTTAAACGGATCACTCCCATTAAATTGGTTTCAATCTGTTTGTGGATCTGTTCATCCGTAAAAGCTTCTAGCGGACCGATCAAACCGTACCCTGCATTGTTTAAAACCACATCGATTGAATGATTTTCAAGCGCTTCGGCAATGGTGTATTCTAATTCATTTTTTTTTGAAACATCAAGTTTTAGAATCGTAACATTTTCCAATTGATTCAATTCCGTTTCTTTTTCCGGATTTCTCATGGTCGCAATAACGTTCCAGCCTTTTGACTGAAATAATTTTGCGGTTGTTTTTCCTAATCCTGATGATGCGCCTGTGATAAAAATTGTTTTTTGCATTTCTAATTTTGTTTAAAATTGATACTGCAAATGTCTTTATAAACACCCATCCTGATGTAGCCGAATTGAGTTTGTTTGTAGTTGTTTTGACGAATTTCTACATTTCCCAGTTTAAAACTAAATATCTCATGTCGTTTTTAAACAAACCATTAAGTGTTATCATTGTGATATGATATACCTATTTTTTTTTTATTAGTAGTAAAAACAACCAAAAACTAATCACAACATGAAAAATTCTGCTCTTCTTATTATTATTTTGCTATTCGCAAATATTGGAAACTGTCTGCAAGCTCAGAAAATATCAGATGGCGAAACCGTAGACATCGACGGAATGAAAGTAAGTTTTAACATCACGAATAAAGAAAGTATCCAGGTGGGAGGAAAATCTTTTGACCGCTACAAAGTTTCGGCTTCCGTAAAAAATACTTCCGACAAATCGTATAATATCCGGCTTTCTTCGTACCCCCAGATTGTGACGAACATTAACATCGCCGAACTTGACTGCATTAATGCTACGGGAGCAAAACTTACTTCAAAAAAGATTCAGCTGAAAATGAAAGCGCAGATGATTAATGTATCATATTCCGCTTATGACAAATCAGGAAAATACACAACCAATATACTCCCAATCATCGGAAGTTATTATTTTGACTCCGGAGATACGATAAGTGATGATGCTATCTTTATTGTTCCACAAGGTGAGAAACCTGATGTGAATCTAAGAAGCCTTAGATAACAAAAAATCCTCCAAATATTTTTCGGAGGATTTTTTATTATTTCAATAAGATTTAGTGCATTGCTTCACTCAAATCTATTTTTTCTTTACTTTTTCGTTCTTTTACAAACAGAATAAACGGAATACAGATAAGAAATGCTATTCCCAGATATAGGAAAACATCCATATAGGAAAGTACCGTTGCCTGTTTCGTTACCGACAGATCGAGCATTTTGTAAGCCGCATTCAGTGCAGCATCGGGAGTCATTCCTTTTGCCATGAAACTTCCTTTTAAAGCCTGCAGTCTTTGCTGAACAGCAAAATCGGTTTCATCGAGGTGAGAAATTAAATTTACTCTGTATTTCTGGCTCGCATTGGCAATAAATGTAGTAATTGCAGCAATTCCGAAAGAACCTCCCAACTGTCTCATCATTCCTGTGAAAGCCGCACCCTGTCCAATTTCCTGACCTTTTAAGGTACTTAATGACAATGATGTGATCGGGATGAATAATAATCCAAGACCTGCTCCTCTTACCATTAACATCCAGAAAAATGCTTCTTTACTGGTGTCGGGAGTCAAAATTTTGTATCCCCAGAAACTATAGATAAAGAATACAAATAGTCCTAAAGCTACCAAAATCTGCTGTTTGGCTCCTTTTGAAAGCAATCGACCGATAATCGGCATCATGAAAGCAGTCGTTAATGCCGCCGGAATCATCAAAGCTCCCGATTGCAAAGCCGTCCAGCCCAAAATACTCTGCGTATACAACGGAACGATAAATGTAGAACCATATAAACCAAATCCGAGTACAAAGGACATGGCGGTACCAATCCGTAGATTACTGTTTTTCAAAACCCTTAGCTCCACAATCGGATATTTAAAGGTAAGCTCTCGCCACAGGAATAAAATAAATCCTAAAACTGCTGAAGCGGTAAATAATACAATCCATCCACTTGCAAACCAGTCTTCTTCATGCCCCCTTTCCAAGATATATTGTAACGAACCAACTGTGATTGCCAGCAATCCAATACCAATCCAGTCGACATCCGAAGCTTTACGTTTTTCGGCATATTTCGGGCTTTTCACAAATTGAAGCGTCATCAACGTTGCCGCAATCCCGATGGGAATATTAATATAGAAAATATACGGCCAGCTGAAATTATCAACGATATATCCTCCCAATGGCGGTCCCAACGTTGGTCCGATAATTACCCCAAGACCATAAATTGCCTGTGCCATACTTCGCTTTTCAACGGGATAAGATTCTGTAATAATCGTCTGCGAAGTTACCAACAGCGCTCCCCCGCCGATACCCTGGCATAGTCTGAAAAATACCAGTTCCCAAATATTCGTTGCGTTTCCACATAAAAATGAAAATATGGTAAATATAATAATGGAAGCCGCAAAATAATTTCTTCGTCCAAACTGCTGAGACAGCCAGCTCGTCATGGGTACAACAATTACGTTACCAATGGCATACGCAGTGATTACCCAGCCCACTTCAGAAAGTGTAGCTCCCAGGTTTCCCTTCATTTCATTCAGGGCAACATTTACAATCGTGGAATCTACAATTTCCAGCAAAGCACAAAGAATGGCTGTAATCGTGATGATTACTCTTCGGGCTCCATATTCTACTAATGAATCTTGCATAGTTTTTTATAGGTATTAAAAAATCAAGAGATTATGAGATTCGGAATTTCAACCATCAGAACAGGTATTTTTACGAACTAACTTTGTTCTTGGTAATCGTTGAGTTTCTCTATTAATAGGGGTTAAAAAAATTCAGATTTTTAGCAAAGCCAATAAAGAAATTACTTTTTAATGTTTAAATTATACATTTACTCATTAAAAATCCCTTTAATACAGATTTCCAAATCTCTTAATTTCTTAATATTTTAATTATTTTTTAAAAGTGAATTGTCAGTTATCTTTCTACAAGTAGTCTTTACTTCTTCGTTTCCAACCCATCGTTGATTTCATCTTCACATCCGATATCAACTTCTTCATCTCAGTTTCTTCAGCATTAATTCCATCTTCAACATCAACTCCATTATCATCTTCATTGCTACATTTTTTCTTCTGCATTACTGAATCCTCTGCTAATCGGCATCAATTTCATTATCAATTGTACAACATTATTTCAATCACATTTGACTTTCCTCTGCAAAACTGACAATTCACTTATTATTTTATTATTTCAAAGAAACCTCTGCTTTCACATTCATTCCAGTTCTTAATCTTTTTGCAATGTTCTTATCAAGATTCACAAAATCGATTTTTACAGGAAGTCTCTGAACCACTTTTACGAAGTTCCCACTTGCGTTATCCGGAGGAAGAATGGAGAATGTAGAACCAGTTGCAGGAGAAAATGAACTCACGACCCCTTCAAAATCCTGATCAGGGAAGGCATCAATTTCAATTTTCACTTTCTGTCCTTCTACCATTTTATCAACCTGAGTTTCTTTAAAGTTTGCCACTACCCATTTCTGATCGTTTTTAACTAAAGAAAACAACTGCGAACCTGCCTGTAAATATTGTCCTGCCTGGATTGGAACTTTACCCACAAAACCATCTTCAGGAGCAACAATTACTGTATATGATAAATTTAATTTTGCATTTTCTACATCGACTTCTCTTTGTTTAGCCACAGAACCCGCAACACTGATCTGTTGAGAACTCGCCGCCGTTTGAGAAGAAGCAATATTTGTTTGCTGAGCAATCTGATTTCTTTGGTCAATTAAAACCTGTAACTGTCTGTCAGCCGTTTGTTTTGCTGCCAGTGCCTGCTCATATTGCTGTTCTGTAATCGAATGATCTTTTACCAATACAGAATATCTTTTTAAATCCTGTGCTGTTTTCCAAACATTTACTTTTGCTGCTTCGATCTGTGCATTTGCCGTTGTTACCGCAGCTTGAGACGAACCGATATTTTTTGAAGTTGCCGTTGTAGAAGCTTCTGCATTTGAGATATTGCTCTTCGCTGTCGTTAACGCTGCCTGAGCTTGTTCCAAAGCCATTTTCTGGTCTCTGTTATCTAAAACAACCAATGTATCTCCTTTCTTTACCATTTGGTTATCCTTCACTTTCACTTGAGTTACATATCCTGAAATTTTAGAAATTACAGGTGACATATTGGAAGTAATCTGGGCATCATCGGTCTCTTCGTGAACCTGCCCGTAAGAGTAAGTTCTATATCCGTAAATTCCTCCACCGATTAAAACAACCGCTAAAATGATAGGAAACACTAAACTTTTTTTCTTTTTAGGTTCAGTCGCTTGTGTAGTATTATTTTCCATTATTGGTATCGTTCTTAATTTATTTAATTGTTAAAGTTCCTGTAGTCTGTAATAGTTTTCTGTATGCCAGTGCAGCATCTGCTTTTGCATTAATTACTCCGACATTTGCAGCAATCTGAGCGGCGTCTGCATCCAGCAATTCCGTCATGGTTGCCAACCCGTTGTCATATTTATTTTTTGTAATTCTGTAATTTTCGTTAGCCTGTTCTGCAGATTTTTCAAAAACCGAGATTCTCTTTTTCGAGTAATCGGTGTTCTGATATTCTCTGTTTACATCAAGCTTAATATTGTCATTTAATAGTTCATTGGTCGCCGACAATTGCATTTCTCTCGCTTTTGACTGCTTTAATGATGAATTCTGTTTCCAGATATTAGATAAATTGTAAGAAATCCCGACTCCAACATTTACCGCATTATAAATCGTTAAAAACTTAGGGATATCTGCCGCAACATAACCACCTGTAAATGCTATAGAAGGAAGATTCTCAGCTTTTGCCGACTTTGTTCCCAATGCCGCCGCCTGTCTCTGTTTGTCTAAAGACTGAAGATCCTTACGGTTTTCTCTTGCTTCATTCAAATAAAAATCAACTGCTTTTACTTCTGAACCCTCTTCGATATAATTTTGGTCAACTTCAATTTCTGTAGTTTCAGGAATTCCAAGCAACAAATCCATATTAATGTTGGCGATATTGTAATTATTTTTGGCTTCCAATAATTGCAATTCGATGTTTGAAGTCTGAAGATTTGCCTTTAAACGGTCGTTTCTCGCAATTACACCGTTATTTTCAAGCTTTAAGAAAGTCTCATCTCTCTTTTGAGAAGCGGTAAGATTTTCTTCCAATACTTTAATAGACTGATTGGCTTTAAATAAGTTATTGTAGGCCTGAGCAACGTTATAAGCAATTGCCACTTTATCGTTTTCAGTATTTAATTTCGATGCTTCTACCAAATATTTTGCAGATTCAATCCCGTATTGTATTTTTCCGCCACTATAGATCGGAACACTAAGATTAGCAGAACCAAATGCTACCTGATGAACTTCGGGACCTCCATCTCCAGAAACACCGGGAAGTTTTATATTAACGTTCGGTTTTAATGGAAGATACAGGTAACTTGCTGAAACTTTAAGTTCCGGTAGTTGTCTGTTTTTGGCTTCCAAAAGATCTGCAGTAGCCTCTTCAATTTTTGCGGCATCAATCTTCAGATTCTTACTGTTTTGAATACCCAACTGCACGGCTTCATCAAGAGTGAGTGTTTTTTTCTCCTGAGCATTTGCGTTTGCAAACCCTACGAATAGAGCTAATGCAAGGACTGAGTTATTTATTTTCTTCATAACCTAGAAGGTCTTTTAGTAAATATTTAATATGTTTATTAAGTTCTGTGTAATATTTTTCGTCGAAAACATCTTCCTCATCGGTATCATTCAAAAATTCCTTATACATTTCCTTTGCATTTGATGCGTAAAATAACGTTCCGCTCACTGTCGAATGAAGCAGATAAATAGGAGGATTTTTGGTGAAAATTCCTTTTTCAAGTCCGCTTTCCAATATTTTGGAATACATTCCGATAAATCCCATTTTCGTCTGTTTCAGGTATTCAACGATTTGTGGATTTTCTGCGTGAAGCTGTTCTCTCTGCATGATTCTGTAAAAACACTTATGATTTCTTACTTTACCTGCAAATTCATCTACAATTCTCTCAATTTTTTCCCATTCATTAATATCCGTTCTTTCTACAACATCTTTTGAAAAAAACTGTCCTGCATTCATTCTGTACTCTACCAACTTCTCGTACAATTTTTCCTTTGATCCGAAGTAGTAAGAGATCATAGAAATATTCACATTTGCAGCTTTGGCAATCTCCCGGGTGGAAGTTCCCTCGAATCCTTTTTCAGCGAAAAGAATTTCGGCGGCAAACAATATATTTTCTTCTTTTGAAATCATTTTTGTATTATCATTTTTTCAAGGGGCAAATTTACATCAGATTTTTGACAAATCAAACGATTGATTGATTTTTAATTAAATTTTAATTTATTTTTAATATTGGTTAATGTAAATCCCTGATTATATACGACGTAAAGGTCTTTTAAGTTTTAAATGATTATTACTTACGTTATATTATTAAGTTCTCTTACGGTAAAAATTAACAAAATAAAATTCAGGAAATACATTATTCTTTTTGAATATTTAATTTTTTGTTCATTTTTAATTCTATATTGATTAATTTAAAGAGTGATATTGCTTATATTTGAAAGTATTGAAAATTTAATGCTAATGAAAGAAAGTGAATCTTAAATTCATACATCAAAAAATATAACATTGAAAACAATTAATAAATAATTTTATATGAGACAAAAATTTATCCCTTTATTACTTTCTTCAACATTATTATTTTCATTAGGATGTCAAGTCGATGATGAAATGGATGAAGAAATTCAAACACTTTTGTGTGATTCATCTAATACAACTTTTAATCAGTTATATACTAGCCTTGTTACTTCAGCAGATTCGGGCACTACTGCTTCATTGGATCTTGTTACCCATTCATATACGTTTGGTGTAACTTCCAACAAAGTTATCTGCAAAGTAGGCTATCAAAGTGTTCCTGCAATGAGTTCTACACCTTATCTGATCGAAATTTATGACAATACTTCCGCAACCACCCTATATTCGGAAAACCATACATTTTCATCAACAGCAACATCTTATGTTACAATAATTCCTACTGTAATTCAAACCGGACATTCATATACGATAAAAAGAAGTCAAAATAATTTTGGTGGAAATATTGTCAATACTATCGGCAGAAGAATAACCAATACAACTTTTCCCGTAGTATACGGAGATCTTAAAATTACAGGGTCATCATATTACGGAACAGGAGGTCCTCTTAATAATTCATCTATTCCCTATATTGATATTGTGTTTGAATAAAAAATTAAAACTCCGATAATTATTAATAATCGGAGTTTATTTTATGAATTCTTGTGAATATATCTCGATAATTTTATTCCTAAGTCTGTCCAGACTATTTTAGGATTTCCGTTTCTGGTTAGATGCAGATCTGCTGTACTTATTTCTTCGAGAATACTTTCAATATTAGCACCACTGATGAATTTTGAAAAACCGATCCAGTTAAAACCATTGGCATCGATTTTTTTGTACACTAAACTTTCCGACTGATAATTCTGAAGTAAAGCCAATCTGAAAATTTCTGAACAGTAATTTAAAAAATTCTTTTGCTTTTCTCTGTTCCAACCGGCAATTTCTCGTGCCCAAAGAATAATATTTTTCAGAAAAACAGGTTTCTTTTTCACCATAAAAGCATCACGAACCCATTGTATAAATAAGGTTTCAAACTCATCGCTTTTATTTCCGGACTGTAACAATTTGATCGCAATATTTAAATCTCCCTGAGCCTGATGGATAACCTCTCCTATTTTGTCATTGGAAATATTGAAATTTGTCTTAAGGTAAATTTCTAAATCTTCGTCAATAATTCTCGGAACTTCCACGATTTGTGTTCTGGAAAGAATTGTAGGAAGCATATCCTCTGCAGATTCTGCCGTCAGCAGGATAATTGTTTTGGCAGGTGGTTCTTCCAGAAATTTCAGAAATTTATTGGATGCAGAGATATTCATTTTATCGGCTCTCCAAACAATAAGAATCTTAGTTCCACCCTCGAAACTTTTTAATGAAAATTTTTGATTCTGATCGTCTATTTCGTCTGCAGAAATAAATAACTGCTTGTTTTCAGATTCTAAGAATGCCGTCCAGTCGTCATAACTTGAATAAGGAGATTTAATGATCATTTCACGGAACTCTTCAAATTTATTTTTGCTTAATGAGTTTCTGTTATCCGTAAAAACCGGAAAGCTGAAATGTAAATCCAGGTGATTCAAATGCTCAACTTTTGAAGCCACATGTGCATTCTCTCCCTGAAGAACTTCTTTTGCATACGCTAAAACCATCGGTAATGTTCCATAACCTTCTTTTCCTACGAAAAGTTGGGCATGGCTTACTCTGTTTTCGGCGATACTGTCTTTTAGAAGTTTTTTCAGGTTTTCCTGTCCGGCGATGTTCTCCCAATTCATGTTTCAAAGATAAGAAAATTGTAAATTGATAGAATGTGAATTTTACTTTGTAAATGAATTTCGCTCTGTAAGTGAATGGTAAATTTCAACATTATAGTTCAATATGATAGTAAAATTCACCAGCAAAGCGAATTGTTGGTTTATCTTTCACTATAATTATCGCTATTCATCGTCCTTAACAAACTTTAACCTCATATAATTTTTACAATTCATTAATATTTAAGATATTTGCGCATTATTTTAAAAATAAAGAATGAAAAAAATCTTTGTACTATCATTCATATCAGTTGGATATTTCTTAAATGCGCAAAACCTGAGTAACTCACCTTACGCAACTTATGGAATTGGAGATGTAAAATATGATAATACGATTGAAACTTCCTCTATGGGAGGTATATCAACTGCATTCATTAGTGATTTCACTAGTAATTTTAATTTTGCAAACCCGGCAAATAACGCAAATTTCGAGCTTACAAGTATAAAGCTGGAAGCTACCAACGAAAATAATTATTTCAAAACTGATTATAATAATACGAAGGCTACGAAACATTCTACGTATTTATCTAATATTTCATTGGCTTTTCCTTTGTCTCAAAAGCTGAAAATGGGACTTTCTTATCAGCCTTACAGTTCAAAAAGTTATGAAATCTTACATACAGATGATCTTACGATTAAAGACGATAATGGTAACGATGTAGTATACGCTAACAGAATCAACAAATTCCAAGGAAAAGGAACATTGAATACGGCGCAAATCGCATTAGGATATAAAGTAAATGATAAGTTTGCGGTAGGTATACGAGCAAATTATTACTTTGGAAACCTTTATGACATTAATGAATTGGCACAGACTAATGCAGAATTGATTAATGGATATGAAACAAAAACCAATATCAAAAACTTTAATTTTACATTAGGAGCCAGCTATCAAAATTTAAATACAAGTACTGACAGAAAATTTACATTGGGAGCTACAACTACTTTTGGAAACACAAGTAAAATGAGCGCTGATTATAGAAACACTACTTATTTCTATGATGCCACAGGAACTGTGAAAAATAATGAGACAGTAATAGAAGAAAAAAATACAAGCACTAAAAATCTTCTCCCTTTACAAGCATCCATTGGTGCAGGATACGGAGAAGAAAACAAATGGTTTGTGTCTTTGCAGGGAGATTATAAAAAAGGAGAATCTATTAATAATTTTGGAACGACAATAGACCTTCAGGATACCTACAGAATTTCTGCCGGAGGTTGGTATTTACCTAATTATAACAACTTCAGAAGCTATTTTTCAAGAATCGTTTACAGATATGGTGCTTTCTATGAGAGAGGAAATCTTTCTATCAACGATGCCGGTAAGCTTAATCCAAACGGAACAAGTATTAACAAAGTCGGTATTTCTGCCGGTGTTCTTCTTCCATTCAAAACCAGCAGTATCACAAGAATGAGCGGTCTTGAATTGGGTATAGAATTAGGAAAAAGAGGAACCACTAAAAATAATCTGATTAATCAAAATTACGTTAACGTAAGAGTTGGTTTCAATTTTGCTGATAAATGGTTCAGAAAGACTTTATATAACTAAAATGAAGTTGTTCAAAAACATATCATATAAAAAAAATATAGCATACCTTTTTAGTTGTGCTATATTTTTTATACTGACATCCTGTGAAGAGGATCTTACCAAATCGAAAGGTAATGAGAATAAAAATTTCCCTTCTGAGGTAATTAAAAATGCCAATATTATTCAAAGGGATTCGGGGTTTATAACATTGAAAGCGAAAGCTCCACTTATTGAAAAATATCAATTAATTGACAGTCCGTATACCGTTGCTAAAAAAG
>Ga0308171_1001722_pt1 | contig 27098 bp, 22 predicted proteins | sample PhyGR1_FD_202135 | JGI IMG/M metagenome (GOLD analysis project Ga0308171, IMG submission 202135) | Phyllosphere microbial communities from UC Gill Tract Community Farm, Albany, California, United States - DLSLSG.R1 | ecosystem: Host-associated > Plants > Phyllosphere > Unclassified | place: USA...
GCCGACCACTCGCCCAAGATCAATAGTGGAGAATGACAATGGCTAATCTGTCGTTGCCGCGCTCGCCTCGCCTGCTGCAATTGTGCGCAGCGCTGATGGTGGCCGGCGTACTGGGGGGCTGCTCGCTGGCTCCCACCTATGACCGTCCGCAAGCCCCGGTGGAGACGGCCTACCCGGCCGATGCCGCCGGCCGTGCCGAGCTGCAGGCAGTCAACCTGGGCTGGCGCCAGTTCTTCCCGGACCAGCGCCTGCAGCAGCTGATCGCGGCTGCCCTGGAAAACAACCGTGACCTGCGCACGGCCGTCCTCAACATCGAGGAAGCCCGCGCGCAATACCAGATCGCGCGTGCCGATCTGCTGCCCAACCTGAACGTCAATGGCAGCGCCGCCCGCACACGTGCCTCGGCAAGTCAGTCGTTGACGGGACAGCCGGTCATCAGCAACAGCTATCAGGTCGGCCTGGCGGTTCCCGCTTACGAGCTGGACTTCTTCGGCCGTGTGCGCAACCTGAAGGATGCGGCACTGGCGAGCTACCTCTCCACCGAAGAAGCGCAGAAGTCGGCGCAGATCAGCCTGATCGCGCAGGTAGCGCAGGCTTATCTGTCCGAGCGCTCCTATGCGGAACAGCTGCAGCTGGCCAACGACACGCTGAAGTCGCGCGAATCCAATCTGGATCTGGCGCAGAAGCGCTTCGACGTCGGTGCCAGCTCGGCGCTCGATTTCCGTCTGACGCAGACGCTGGTGGAGTCGGCCCGAGTATCGAAGTCCCAGCTGGAACGCCAGCGCGCGCAAGCCGAGAATGCGCTGACGCTGCTGGTCGGCAAGAAGGTCGGCGACCTGCCGCCGGCACAGCTGCTGTCGGATGAAAAGATCGTGACCGATATTCCGGCGGGCTTGCCTTCCGACCTGCTGACCAATCGTCCTGACATCCGCTCGGCCGAGCAGAGCCTGCTGGCGGCCAATGCCAACATCGGCGCGGCGCGGGCGGCGTTCTTCCCGCGCATCTCGCTGACCGGCAGCTACGGCAGTGCCAGCAGCACGCTGGGTGGATTGTTCGAGTCGGGTTCGGGTGCGTGGAGCTTTGGTCCTTCGCTGTCCTTGCCGATCTTCGACTTCGGCCGCAACAGCGCCAATCTGGATCTGGCGGAAGTGCGCAAGAACAAGGCCGTGGTGACCTACGAAAAGACCATCCAGACCGCCTTCCGCGAAGTGGCCGATGCCCTGGTGGCACGCGGTACGCTGGATGATCAGGTCAAGGCGCAGGAAGCTTTCCTGGCGGCCCAGCAGGAACGTCTTAAGCTGACCGAACTGCGATTCAAGAACGGGATTGCTTCTTCGCTGGATCAGCTCGATGCGCAGCGGGACTTGTTCTCGGCGCAGCAGGCATTGATTCAGGCGCGGCAGTTGCGCTTGAACAATGCGATTGATCTGTACAAGGCGTTGGGTGGTGGCCTCAATGAAAATACGGTGAGCGTGGCGGCCAAGCAGTAAGCGACAAACCAACTGCCATTCATCGTTCGGACGCCGAAACCGCCGAAGCAAAAAGAGCAGACCTGAGGGTCTGCTCTTTTTTTTCCTTCAGATCCAGTTCTGCTGGCTCTACTTGCTGGCCGTCTGTTCCAGGCGTGCCAACTCCCAGCCCGCCGCCTGGTATTCGAGATAGACGCTCACGCCCGGCTTGCGCGCATTCTCAAACGCCTCCCGTGCGGCCGCGACATTGCCGCTGGCCAGGCGCATCTGGCCGATGAAGAACCAGGCTTCGGTCAGTGCCATGTCCTTGTCATCGCCCTGCTTGCGTTGCGCTGCCTGAAGCACGCCGTCCTCTCCGAGGCTACCGGCCACCAGCGCCAGCAGCGGGTTCGGCCAGACATCGTCGCTGCCCTTGCCACCCGCCGCCTGCAGCAGCTCTGCACTGGGTGCCTGGCCGGTTCGCCGCGCCGCCAGACCTTGCCATAGCAGCACATAATGGCGGGACTCGGCGTCATCCTTGGAAATCAGAACCGACTGCGTGAAATCGGCCAGTGCCTCCTGGTACTTGCCCATGAAGAAGCGCGAGATCCCGCGCGACTGGTACAGCGAGCCCTCATTGCCGCCCAGGGTCAGCGCCCGCGTGTAATCGGGAATGCTGCGTGCAAAATCACGGCTGTCACGCGCGACGTGGCCGCGGCACTCCCAGGCACGGGGATTGGACGGTCCCTGGCGCACGGCCTCTTCGGCGTCGGCCATCCCTTTGGCCGGCTCGTCCATCTCGGCGCGTACTTCGGCGCGGCGGCACAAGGCCTCGACCAGGTCATTGCCACGCAGGCGGCCAGCCGCGATGACGCGGTCGTAGGCGGCCAGTTCCTCCTGCAGGCGACGGCGCACGGTGTCCTTGAGCGTGCTGCCGCCCATGCCCATGAAGCCACTCGTCTTGATCGCCTCGCGCTCCACGAATTCGCCTTGCGCCGTGATCGATTCCAGCTGCTGCAGCGCACTGTTGAGTGCCAGCAGCTCGTCAGGAGTGACGGTCTCCTTGAGCACTTCCAGGCTGCGCTCGACCTGCAGCACGTTGCCCCGGAAGACCCGCTTGGTCGAATACGTGAAGAACTCGTTGCGCAGGTTGCGTTCCAGCGGATCGCGCATCATCGAGACATTGGAAGGCCAGACCATGCGCAAGGTGTAACGCAGGCGGTAAGGGGCACGCGAGACCTTGGCCGGGTAGCTGCGCTTGAAGTTGCGCGGCAGATCATAGATGCCCTGCATGATGCTGGCGCCATACTTGACCACCCACCCATCCGGATAGGCCTTGGCCGGCTTGGGCAGCTTGAAGCGGGCACGCGCGATGACGCGGTTGTTGGCGGCATCGTCCTCCAGCACCGGCACGGCCACCAGGTCGATACCGGGATAGCGGCGCTCGTAGCCACCGAGTGCGAACTTGCGCAAGCGTTCTTCCGGCAGGCTGCGGGAGACCACGCGCATGGTTTCGGCATCACTGCCGACCCAGGTCCAGGTCGCGCTGAGCGTGCCATCGGCATCCAGGGCGGGAATCTCGATCACTTCATCCAGGATGGCGGTGTTGCGCGCCACGGCATCAGTCCAGTGCATGCGCTCCAGGGCAGTCGTCTCCGGTGCCACCGCCAGTATCGCTGCGCCTTCGACACCGCTGCCCTGCTTGCTCAGCGAGCCGGACTGTCCCTGCATGGTCGGGTCCAGGTAGTAATCCGCACCATCGAGCCGCAGGCGCACCAGCACATGGTCGAAGACCAGAGGACTGGGCAGATAACGCGCAACGGTGCGCGGCTCGGCCAGCGAAGTCAGGATGGGAACGGCGTTCATCCCCATGGCGCGCAGCAGCGTCACCAGCAGATAGGTCTTGTCCTTGCAGTCACCGTAGCGGTCGCGGACCACGTCGGCGGGCGGGTGCGGACGATGCGAGCTTTCTCCCATGGAGACGGAGAAGTAGCGGATCTCGTCCTGCACCCAACGCAGGGCCGCCACGGCCCGCTGCTCGTCGGTGGGTAGTTTCTTCCATTGCTCCAGTCGGGCTTGCAGCGCGGCCGGCACCGGCGCGGGCGGGAACAGGCCATCGGCCCAGCGGGCCACGCTGTTCCAGCTATCCCAACTGGTGAACTGCAAACGACGCAGGCTGAAGTCGGCCGGGACCCAGCGATCGGGTTCCTCGATCCGGATGCCGCGCTCGGTGAAGCGAAGCTTGCGCCAGCCGGCGGCCTGGCTGATGTCGGGACGGATATCGGTGTTGCCGATCTCGCCCACCATTTTCCAGTCCACGCGCTGGCCGACAGGATGGCTCAGGATGACACTGCGCAACTCGACCGGAATGGGCCAGTCCCACCCTGCCTCATTCGCGTAGGTGCTACCGAAGACCGGATTGGTGCCTTCGACCGAATACGCGTATTGCACCGTATCGCCCACGCGCAGGTCCGGCACCAGCATGACTGCCTGCACCGAGCCGCTGAAGACGCCGTTTTCCATGCCCAGCTCGCGCTGCAGGAAGCGCACCTGCACCCGGCTGGTGTGATCCAGCACCTCTTTGCCGCGCAACACGCGCAGGCTGTGCAGATGCATTTTCTGATACTGCGGCACGAAGTCGATGATCAACTGCCCGGCCGAGGCCAGGGCGCTGCTGTCATTGATCTGTGCTGCGCGATTGACGTAGAAGACCGGCTGGCTGTCGGCGCGGAACTGTGTGTCCCACAGGCGCATGACGATGGCCTCGGTACGTCGCGTCGCGGGCACCTCGATGGGTTCCACCCAGGAAGGAATCTTGTCGCCGCGCGTGAAGGCTTCGGAGGCGACCTGGATCTCGCGCACGGGCAATGACGGAGCTTCCGCGGGTTCCGTCGCTGCCGCGCCGGGAGCGGCTGGCAACTGGGCATGGACGACGAAGGACAGACTGCACAGGAGGGTGGCGAGCAGCCCTCTCGGCGAGACGAATCGCATGAATTTTCCCCTGATGATTTGCCGACGCATCGGAGGCCAACGGCCGGCTTGATTTTGGTGCTGAGATTGTACGATGGCCACCGGGCTTTTGTGCAGGCATGACGCAACTGCCCAACGGGGCCGGACGATGGCGTCCGGCCGCGACGTGTTTCCGGATCATTGCGAGCCGGATCGGGTGTTAGTATGGAGCCCCTTCTGTCCATCACGATCCCGCACTCCTTCATGCGTATCCTCGTTACCGGCGCTTCCGGCTTTGTCGGCAGCGCATTGCTGCGGCACCTCGCTCCCCGTCCCGATCTCGCTCTGCGCGCGGCCCTACGCACCGCGGCGTCCGGCGGCTTGCTGCCTGCTGGCGTGGAGGTGGTGGAGACCGGCGACCTGGGACCGCAGACGAACTGGCACGCGGCGCTGACCGGCATTGATACGGTAGTGCATTGTGCTGCGCGCGTTCACGTGATGAATGAGACCGCCGGCGATCCGTTGAGCTTGTTCCGCCGGGTCAATGTGGAGGGTAGTCTTGCGCTGGCAAGACAGGCCAGGGACGCGGGCGTCAAGCGGCTGGTGTTTCTCAGCTCGATCAAGGTCAATGGCGAGCAGACTGCGCCGGGACGCCCGTTCACCGCCGACGATACGCCGGCACCCGTCGATGCGTATGGCATTTCCAAAATGGAGGCCGAGCAGGCGCTGATGGCCCTGGCTGCCGAGGGGGGCATGGAAGTGGTGGTGATCCGGCCGGTGCTGGTCTACGGGCCGGGCGTGAAGGCCAATTTCAGGAGCATGATGCGATGGCTGCAAAAGGGGATCCCGCTCCCGCTCGGCGCCATCACCGGTAACCGCCGCAGCCTGGTCGCCCTGGACAACCTGGTCGACCTGATGGCGCTGTGCATGCATCACCCGGCGGCAGCCAATGAAATCTTTCTGGTCAGTGACGGGGAAGATCTGTCGACCACCGAGCTGTTGCGCCGCATGGGCCAGGCCTTGGGCCGGCCGGCCAGGCTGATCCCCGTGCCTGCGCGGGTGCTCGAATGCGGGGCGAGGTTGCTGGGGAAGGGAGCGGTGGCGCAGAGATTGTGCGGGTCGTTGCAGGTGGATATCGGGAAGACCCGCAGCAAACTCGGATGGCAGCCACCCTGCACACCGGATGAGGCATTCAGACAAATCGCTTGCAGCTAAGGTCTGCGCTCAAAGCACGGGGCCGGTGCCCTGTCTCAATGGCTCCGAAGATTGGCAGAGATCCAGGTCGCAATGCGCGCTGCGTTCGCCATGACCAGACCGGTGGTAGGGGTCGCTGGAATGGATGGCAATACGGTGGAGTCAACGATAAATACCTTTTGGCAGCCAAAGGGCCGTCCGAGACTATCCGATTCGTAACGGGCAGGGTTGGCCTTCATCGGGATAGTACCGCCGAAGTGCTGGCTATGCCCCAGCTTTGAACGCATCTTGAGTCCGAAGGGAGCGGTAAAGCCCGTGCGTTTTGCGTGCTTCCTGAGCTTTCGGGCAAATGTGTCAAATTCGGTCGTACTGCGAACATTATCAGTGCCGCTGACCACCATCTTGTTCTCTTCCTCGAAACGGATTCCTATCCTTCCGGAAACTCTAGAGGAAAAATAGGCCACGCCCACAAAGCAGCGATTGAGGAAGGGGGAGATCAGCTTTCCGAACATCTTGCCCACCCGTCCCAACAGATGTTCCAGAATCGTCTGGGCGATCAGTTTTCCTGGATAAAGCTGCCCTTGAATGATGTTCTTGTTGCTATCAAAACTTTGTACATAAAGATGTGCAAGGGAGATGGACTCATCAATGGGGCTGTGGCCACCACGGCCCACCCAGACCGGGAAATAGAACTTCTGGCTATCCAGGATCTTGTATTCGTATCCGGTCCATCCGAGCGACGCGTCGGCGATCTTGGTAGAGTCGATGCACCCTGCCGCCAGAATCACGGCATCATAACCCGCACGCTGCCGGTCGCCGCCTTGCAGCGGTGAAAAAATGAGGTCGACGCCATCATCACGTTCCTCAAACTGATGAACGATGTTCCCTTCCAGATAGCGGAACTGTGGCCGCTTCTTCAGCAACGCTACCTTGTCCCAGGCATTGAATATCGCCCCCCGCGTGCACCCGGTCATGCACTCGCCACACAATACGCACGCGGTCGGCGAACCAGGAGTACTGTCGATGGCAAGCTTGGCCTTGCCCACCATCAATTCATCCGCAAGCAAGGCCGTTGAGTTCTCCGCGACCTTGCGCAGGATATGGGCACTTTGACGATTTTCGTAAGGTAGTTCCGTGCCGTGCAAGGTGATTGGATAAATGCTGTCGAGCATATCCGCCCGCGCGGACAATCTCATATCCTCAAACACCTGGGAGAGATGATGGGACAGATCCTCGATCTTTACCGGCCAATCGGCGATGTCATGCGCGGTCGTGGCACCTACCGTTGCACCCCACACAGAACTAAGCCCCCCCTTTGCGTGGCTGGTATCGAAGCTGACATTATCAGAAACCTGCAGAGCAAGACCATCCTGACGGCGGTACATGTAAGAGGAGCCAAACAGGGTCTTGTGAGGAATGAGTCCTTCCTTTTTATGGACAGGTTCGGCCGGCGCAGCCGATGCTGCATCGACACCCACATCGAACATGTCGACAGAAATTCCGGCATCCATCAATACTTTGGCAGCAGAACTACCAGAAGGCCCAGACCCCACCACTGCCACTCGCAGACTCATCATATTTCCCACCCATCATTCGAAATCTCAGCCAGTCGCGGCTGAACAAACTGCTTCATGCAAACATTGTTGCCTGCACATGGAGGCAGGTCGATCAGGTGCACACAGGGCGCACAGGAAATCTTCTGATAAAAAACGCTCTCGTAAGCCGGATTGATCTCTTTGAGACGTGACTGCGGGTCACTTGGTCCCCAGTAGGTAATCGTCGGTATCTGCAGAAGCCTGGCGATGTGATTCAGGCCGGAATCGATGGAAAGCAGGAACGTGAACCGCTCAAAAAGATGCACCACGTCGCGCAATGAGGTCTTTCCGGCCATGTTCTTCACCGACAACAACGGCAGTTTCGATTCGATCACCCCGGCCAGCGCGGTAGCGGGCTCCAGATCAGCCCGCCCCCCCAGGATCATGACTTCGGCACCGCTCTCGGGACTATGGCGATCAAGGATCTGCGCGAATTCCTCATTGGAAAACTGCCGTTCCTTGTACAAGGCAGAACAAAATGCTGCCACACCAATCAGTGTCGACTTATCAGATGCAGATGCGCTGGCCGCGCGCTGAAACCCGAGATGACTCTGGAAATGTCTGCATGCGGCAGACCACTCAACCGGAGTGGCACCGGTCTTTCTTGCAATCTGCTCATATCCGACGTAAATGGGAGTTGCAGAGTTATAAAAGACCGGATGATTGATATACCGTTCCTGCCAACGATTCCAGTCTTGGTACAAACCAAAACGCTCGGTAGAGCAGGTGAGAGCAGCAAATATGGCACTCAGTTTGGAATGCAACTCGTAGTTGACGAAAAAGTCGCTGGCGAAACAGGCCTTGATTGCACGGAGCGAGGATTGAGCAATCGCCGATATCGAACCGGTGTTGATCGGCACGATCTCGTCAAACAAATCTGTCAGCTCCGCGTAAACAGCAACTTCCTTGGCGCACACTAGAATGAGTCGCGCCTGCGGAAATTGCTTGCGGATGCTCAGGATTGCCGGGTAGGCAATCAGCAAGCTTCCTCCGCCCAGTATCTTCAAGAAGGAAATCTTCTTGGGCTGGTCAGGAAAGACTCTGCGGGAGCAGAATTTATCGATACAAAAAACGACTGGGCGCAGCAGCACGAGCATCATGCGCCCTATCGTATTGTCGATACGTTTTAACGTATTAGGCTTCATCACAAGAACGGAATGAGGTACAGGTGCCAAACAAGATCATGCCTTGCTTTCATCAACCGACAGCTCCGGCGACGGCTGTTGCGTAAGTTGCGCAAAGGTTTTACCACGATATCCCAGTTCAGTTCGTGCAAGCGAATCATCAATGGTGACAGGACTGCCCGTCAGATAAACCTGCGATCTCATGATCGGCGGGAGCGATTGGATTGCGAGCGCGCGCCAAAGGGTCTCTACCATAGTTGCCAAACAGAGTACCAACCAGCGAGGCAGCGAACGAGCGCTGATCTTGCCCTCGGCCCCACGCAACTGATATTCCACAAAATGACGGAAGAGCACTGGCTCCCCATCTGTCACGAAATAAGCACGCCCGGCACGGCCATGGGCCGCGGCCAGATAGAGGCCTTCGCAAAGATTATCGATATGCGTAGTGGATGTCAGATAGTTGCCGTGATTGATCCACAAGAAACGACCCGACGAAACAGCCTGCTGCAGCTTGGGCAAGATGGTCGTGTCATCTCTTCCCCAGATCATGCGCGGCCTGACACTGACACATTCCACCTCGTGCGGATCCGTTGCCAGGACCAGCTTCTCGGTCGCCTGTTTCGAGCGCGCATATTGGCCGACAGGATCGGCTGGATAGGGAGTGCCCTCGGTGAGACCCTGCATTGATCCTGTTCCCAACAAGACGGCCTCCGTACTTACCAGAACGAATCTCTGAACACAGCCACTGCCCGCCTTGAGCAGTCGCCCGGTAGCACCGACATTGAAATTTTGCTCTTCGGTTTCGCGTCCCCAATTCCGCAGATCGGCCGCGGCATGAAAAATCACGTCAACGTCAGCTAGCTGCTGTGTCAACCTGGAAGTATCACCATAGTCCAGCACACGATGTTGCGCACCAGCTTGCATGAAGGCAGTTGCATCACCAGCATTGCGACTGCATGCAATGACCTTGTGCCCCTTGGCCAGCAGGAATCTCACCAGGTTGCGTCCGACATAACCGGTAGCGCCGGTAACCAGAATTCTCTTACCGTTCAGATCGTACATGGTCAGTTACTTTGGCTGCGTTATTGGAGAGCCTTCAGGAGAAGGCAGAGAGGCCTCTCTCTGAATGACAAAAATGCGGACATCGTCCTGGCTATGCACCTGCCTGAGCCACCCGCTGCGCTCCAGTTCATCAACGAAATGATTCATGCGTGCGCGGAATGCCTTGGACTTGCTGGGATCGATATAGCCGCTGTCATCCTGATTTCTCCACACGAGATAGCTGGCATTCCGGTGCCGCAATGCCTGTTGCAACTGTGTCGCCTGATCAAACAACTGAATATTTTCTTCAGGATTCCAGTCATGGAGGAAATAAAAAGTACGGTCCAGATAATAGAAAGGTTGCACGCCCCAGTTGAACGCAATAACCGCATTGGACGGCGTATTCTGGTTCAGCCAGGCCGCTACCCAATACAGATGCACGAACTTGTCCGGGTAGCCTTGTCGCGGAATGTCGCCCTTCATGACAAAACCGACTGCGGGATTGTGCTGAAAATAAGCGGTCCAGGATTGATAGGCTTGCAGACTCAGAAGTACGGCAGTCGCTACTCGGACCAGTCTTCCAGGTACCGTCTGCAAAAGGACGGCTCCGATAAAGAGGAGGAAGAACGTAAAGGCAAAGTAGGTATAGCGGAATTCCCAATAGATACCGAAAGCCTGCAACAACAGTGTCAGTACAATGCCGCCAAATATCCAGTTCAGATGGGGCAGCGAGCGGCTTTTTTTGCGCACGGCAAACACGGACAGAGCGACAATCAGCAGCAGCGAGTTGATCGTTCCGAATCCGGCGATGAAAAGAGCCTTGAAGTTCTCAAGTGAATGCGTAGTAGACCAGGATGTGCCCTTTTGCCACATGGTCCCTTCCATAACCATATCCATGATGTCCTTGGTCACCGGATATTTTAGACATTGGCCAAAGACGCCGACAAGGTTGGGGAAAAAGGGATTGCACACATTGTGCCAGTTCACGATCAACCAGACCGCGTTGATGGCAATACCAATCAAAACGAGCCGGCAAATCTCCTTCACATGGACAAGCCCCCCCCGCTGGATGGGCGTTGCCATGAGGTATGCGCACAGGTAGAAAGGTGCCGCAAAGATGGTGGTGTACTTGATACCCGCTGCGAAAGCGATGAATACATAAGACAGGACACGATAAGTCTCATGTGGCTGTTGACTGTACCGGACCAGCATGAGAAATGCCGCCAGGATATAGGCCAGCTGATATGGCTCAATCTTCGCGGTCCCGATATTACCCAAGGTCAGGGGCAGGTAGGCCAAGGCGATGACGCACAACCATGCGTTCAAGCGCGACTCGAACAGTGCGCCCGCAAGGCGGAAAGCCAGCATCAAGGACGCGAATAGAAATACCAGGACCACAAGGTGCGATCCAGTGGGGCTTGGAACCAGGAGATAAGGAATACCGATCGGCGTCTCACCGAACAAGGGAAAGGCGCTGAAAATTCCGTACTGAGTCAGATAGCTGACATTACCCGCAGCAATGTGCAGCTTAGGAAACGTCAAGGCGTAGGAAATCTCATCCCAATTCAGCGGAGGAAGTGTCGCTACCGTAAGGGCCAGCAGCAGCATCGGCAGCAGAGCAATGCACAGGATAGCCGGCCACGTCAGCCGTTTCACGCAAACCAACGCTTGATTCAAGTACTGCGTCCTTTTCTGCCAGAGGAGAAAAACACCTGGCAAGACGAGAACTGCGCTGCTCATCAGGAAGTAAGAGCGCTGCAGTATCCCGAACAAACCCAGCAGACAATATAGCTGCGAGAGCATAATGAATCCAAGCATGCTTTCCAGCAGAGGATCTGCAGCTACCATTCGTCCTGCATCCACACGGAAGAAACGCAAGAGACCGATTCCGGTCAACCAGGAAAGCATGACAATGGTCATGAAGACGACGACAGCCATGGAGTTCAGTCCTTGTTCACGTAGACGAAGTGCTTGTACATGTTGAAGTTGTAGAGCGAGAGAATGATGATCTGGATGAACTTAGCTAGCCAGACCTGAGGAATGAACGTCATCAAGCCGATCAGGATTCCATAATTCAAAGCACCGCCTAACGCGACGACACAGATATAACGTATGGCCTGCCGCCAACTGAAAAAGCGATTCTTGAATGTAAAGGCATGGTGAAAAAGAAAACCGCTTGACATGGTAATTGCAATCGCCCACGTATTGGCCACGACGGCACTATGACCACCGAAATAGTAGGCGAGGTTGAATACGAGATATTCAGTAGAGACGTTGACCACGCCTATCAGACCGTAGCGCAGCATCTGCTTGACATTATCACGACGCAAAAATGCCGGCAGGTAATTCAAAGGTGACTTATTCAAAATCGGTATCTCAATTTGATGTATTACAAGAGCACTAGTCCACGGTAGCAAAACGAAGGCTGCCAGAGACTGCGTCTTCGCCTATCACCTTTTATAGTAACGAGGTCGCTATGCAATGAATCGGTGACAGTCCCATTTGCTTGCTAACCTCTGCTTTAGATACGCGCGGCTCTCAGGGTAGTGATCAAGATATCGATGACCTTATCCTGCTGTTGAACAGTCAGCCCCGCCCATAGTGGCAGACGGATCAGACGTTCGGATTGCTGATCGGTGACGTCCAGTGCACCGCTGACCCGGCCGTAGCGCAGACCTGCGGGCGACGAATGCAGCGGCACATAATGGAAGACTGCGCCAATCCCTTCCTGCTTCAACCCATCCAGGACCTGCTGACGCTGGCCAGCTTGCGGCACGATCACGTAATACATGTGCGCATTGTGGACGCATCCGTCGGGCACGACAGGGCGACGCAAGAGACCGTCCTGTTCCGCCTGCGCCAGTTGCTCATCATAGCGATGCCACGCCGCCAGGCGCGCGTCGGTAATGGCGTCCGCACCTTCAAGCTGGGCCCACAGGAACGCCGCTATCAGTTCACCTGGCAAGAAGGATGAACCTACTTCCTGCCAGGTGTATTTGTCGACTTCGCCCCGGAAGAAGCGACTGCGGTCGGTCCCCTTTTCCCGGATGATCTCGGCACGCTGCGCGAGCGCCGGCTGGTTGACCAGCAATGCGCCGCCTTCGCCGGAAATGACATTCTTGGTTTCGTGAAAACTGTAGGCACCGAGATCACCGATGGCACCCAGCGCCCTGCCCTTGTAGGTCGACATCACGCCCTGGGCGGCATCCTCGACGACGTGCAGGCCATGTTGTCGGGCGATGGCAAGGATGGCGTCCATCTCGCAGGCCACACCCGCGTAATGGACCGGGACGATCGCCCGCGTGCGCGAGGTGATGGCCTGCTCGATCAGCCGTTCATCCAGGTTGAGCGTGTCCGCGCGGATATCGACGAACACGGGAATCCCCCCCCGCAATACGAAGGCATTGGCGGTAGAGACGAACGTATAGGAGGGCATGATGATTTCATCGCCTGGCTGGATGTCCAGCAGCAGTGCCGCCATCTCCAGGGCTGCGGTGCACGAATGCGTCAACAAAACCTTGTGACTGGCGGTACGCTGCTGCAGCCAGGCATGGCATTTGGCAGTGTACGGACCGTCGCCGGCCAGCTTGCCATTGAAATGCGCCTCGGCAATGTAATACAGCTCCTTGCCGGTCATGTGGGGCCAGTTAAAGGGGATATTTTTCCCTTTCATCGCTTCTCTCTCAGAAAGCGCGCCTAGCGGCGCAACAGCATGTAGTGATTGATTTCCATGACGGGCTTGTAGCCGGCGGTCCACACCTTGTCCGTCACGCATTGCCGGGCTTTCAAATGGTCCTCCGGGGATCCCACCACGCCGATCGGGTCGAACATTATCTCGCCGCCGGCCTTCTTTTCAAAGGTCACCAGAAGATATTCGCTGACCCCCGTACCGACCGGGAAAATCTGAATGGAATTGTGGTTCCTGAACAGTTTCCAGACGTTGAACGGCGGCATGAACGTCACCGATGCCCCGGCTGGTATGGCCGCAACCAGACGATCAGCGCGCTCAGTCTCATACCGATAGGACGAGAACTTGGGGTCGATCAGATAAAGATCATTCACCGGCCGCCACAAGCCTTCCTTGATGAACGCGGTTCGCCATGACAGCTCGGGGCCATAAGGATTGAGAAAACTGACGACAGCCCCGATCAGGGACAACATGACGACGGCCGCCAAGCTCCTCGGCCACCGGCCTTGAGTGCCAGCATCGTACTGATCGCGCCGGGCAGCAAGCAAGCCAGTCAGGCCAACGGCACCCGCATAGATGACGAACGGGAAATAGAAGCTGTGATAGTGGGTGATCCAGCCGTCCTTTTCCGCTCCGCCAATCGACACGATGACATTGGGGAAAATCGTGATGCCGGCAATCAGCGCGGCACGCCAGTTGAACAGGGCTGCCAGCAAGATGAAAGGTAGATTGAATGCGATCAGCTTGACCAGGCCCGGACGGAAAACGTTGTTCAGGAACCGGGGAAGATCGAAAAAGCTCTTGTAGACCTCGGCATTGTCGACGTTGTGCTGAAGGACGCTGTAGACGGCGAGATAAGCCATCAGCGCCGCTGACACGGCCAGCACGAACGGAACGTTGCGGCGAGGTGCGGACCGGTAAAGAATCACATGGCCGAGCGCGACTACCAGCATGAGCAAGGCACCGCGTTCGTGAATCATCGCGCCAATAGCGGCAATCACGACGACCAGGATCATGCGCGAGCGTCCCATCACCTCCTTGTTGGTGAACGCGTCATGCATCAGGAATGCAAACGCCAGCGCGAAGGGCATGAACAGACGATCAAAGTAGATCCAGCCTTCCGTCGCGATACGCCAGGCCGGATGCAGACAGACGATCACGGAAAAGAAGAGGCACAGGAAGGCAGGCACGTTGCGCCGACGCAGGAACAGATACGAAATGGCGGGCAAGGCAACAAAGGCTGACGCGGTCGAGATCGCGGCGACACGCTCAGCGCCCAGCCACTGCGCCAGCGCACTCAAGGGATAGACGATGAGATTGGCATGGCCAAGCAGAATGTTGGCAGGGACAGTGGAGAACTGCGTCTGATCGATCGCGCAGTACGTGTCCGGATCCATCGGCATGAAGTGATACACATTGAGAAAAGCTCGCACCGCCGATGTAATTGGCAGTCCGCTGTGCCAAGTGTTTTGCAGAACATCAAGCAGAAATGCAGTATCCGTATCACCGATGCCGTGATGCGCCTTCCAGAAGGTATAGGCGTACAGCAGCCCCAGCATGCCCAGCAGGAACAGACACATCGCCACGTCGATGACACGGCCCGACAGCGGGGCGCGCACGCTTTTCGAATTGCCTGGTTTGAGCGAGAACATTTGCATTGATAGTGATGCAGTGGGCGCCTGGATCAGCCGCGGGCGGCCACGACGGTGCCGATGATGATGAGTGAAATCCCGAACAGCTTGGGCATCGTCATCCCCTCATTGAGCAGCCAGACGCTCAGGATCAGGACGATGGCGAAATTGAGGCTCATGAAAGGATAGGCATGGCTGAGCTCGAATTTCGTCATCGCTGCCATCCACGCCAGCGATGCCAGAAACGCGGAAAAGAAACCCGAAAAGATGAGGGGATCAAACAGCAGGCCCAACAGGAACTTGAGCTTGTCGGCACCGCCCAAAGGCAATGCGCCAAAATGGCCGATCCGCCACTTCAGAATCAGCTGGCCATAGACCGTGAATACGATCGTGGCCAGGATGTAGAGGTAATCAAAGAGACGATTCATGTCATCCGCCTGCTCAGCCTTCCAGCACGGCGATGCCAAAACCCGTCTTGCCGTATCCGTTGCCGTTGTAGAGCATGAAACGCTGTCCCTTGTGATCAAAGACAAAAGGATATTCGACCATCTCGCTGTCCCAACCCTCAGCGGAGACGTCGATGCCTGCCGCATCATCCATGCGGCGCCATTGCTTGGCATCGTCCGACTCGGCATAGCCGATCCGGTAACGATCGCCCCGATACGAATACCACATCTTCCAGACGCCACCATCGCACAGGACAGAGGGACGGGAAATCGCATATTCACCTTCATCGGCATAATCGATGGCGACGATACCTTGCCGGTCCCAGGTGATCCCGTCGGCGGACTCCGCGTATTTGATGTGATACCGATGTTGCGGCTTGCCCTCGCTGATACGCCAGCCGGTGCAGGACAGGTACCACATGCGCCACAGATCCTCGCCAGGCATCACGCTGCAGCTGGCGCAGAAGTGCGGTTCCTTCATGGAGCGATCCACGATGGGACCATCAGCGTAGCGTTCAAAACGGCCTGAACCTTGCCCCATGGCCAGGCCGATCGAGTTGCGGAACGGCACGGTCACACCCAGATTCCATCCGATGTAATACATGTATTGCTGGCCGCGGTAGGTCGTCAGCCAAGTCGCCATGGTGCCGCTGTCATCGAACTCGCCCAAGGCACCGGGTGCCAGCACGGGTTGATCCGACAATTCCAGGATCTCCTGCGGACGGGCAAGATCAATCACCACGTAGCCTGTATGACTGCGGTTTTCTGCATCGCGCGAACTGAAGTAGATGCGATACACGTCATCCCGGACGTGCTCCGCGATCGGGACCGCAGCATGGGTATGCAGCCATGGCCGCTCGCCAGCGGGGCTATAGATGAGCCCCAGTTTTTTCCACTTTTGCGTCATATTCCTCTCAACCTGTTGCTTGGAACCCTGGAACGTTCCGTTGCCGTGCCGACGTACACGCCATTGGGCTCAGCATCTGCCAGGAGCAACGCCCCCGCACCGATCACGCATTGTGCCCCGATCTTGATCCTGTCCCGCAAGGTGGCATTGACGCCGATAAAACATTGCTCTCCGATCTCGACACCACCCGAGATGACCGCATGGGAAGCGATGAAGCAGTGATCGCCGATCAGGCTGTGATGGCCAATGTGATTGCCGCTCCACAAGGTCACGTTGTTGCCGATCCTGACGAAGGGCTGGATCGTATTGTCTTCGAAGATGAAGCAGTTCTCACCGATGTTTCCCTGGTTGCGGATAGTCGCATCCGGGCTCAGGTAACTGGCCAGCCGGTAGCCTTTGGCCTTGGCCGCCAGGTACTTTTCCTTGCGCACCGCGTTCAGCCTGGAGTAGCCCAGGGCGATGAACATCGCGTGCTGCTGCGGCCCATGCGTACGCTCAAGCTCCTCGAATGGGACCACCGGCAAGCCGCAGAAAGTGGACTCCTTGATGTAATCGCCATCGAGAGTGAACGCCACGACCTCATATTGCCCGTCCAGTCCGAAATAGAAATGGGCGAGCTGGGCAAAGTCGCCTACGCCGAATATCACAAGGGGCGTTTTCATCGGGTCATGCTCCGGTAGTGTCATGTCGGGTATCTGCCTGGCGATCCGTACCATCGGCGGCCACATGTACGGGCATACGCCGGTAGACGTGGCGCACGATCGTGTACGGCCGCTGCTTCACCTCGGAAAATATTCTGGAGAGGTAGAGACCCACCACTCCGATGAACGAGATGATCATGCCGCCCAACAGCCAGACGGAGGCCATCAATGAGGTCCATCCGCTGACATGGCGCGCAATGAGCAGCCATTGTCCCACGATATAGGCGATGCATAGCATTGCCAGTACGGAGATGCTGACACCGATATAGAAAATGCCGATCAGCGGGGCGTTGCTGAAGGACGTCACCGAATTGACGAATTGAGACATCTTCTTGCGGAAGGTATACGTTGTCTCGCTGGTACTGTGCTTCTTGACCAGCATCGGCTGCTGATCAAAACCGGTGATATGCCACAACCCGGCAATGAACACCTCACGCTCGGTGTGCAGCAAAAGCGCATTGACATAGCGACGCGACATCAATCGCGCCGTCACCACGTTCTGGGGCAATGCGATACCGGTCCACGAGCGGAAGGATCTGTAAAACAATTCCCCGCTCCAGCGTTCGAACCATCCACCCTTGCGCTGCTCCTGAACGCCATACACCACGTCGCAATCGCTGCCGTTCATTTTCTCGGAAAAAGGCAGGAGAAACTCGGGATCTTCTTCCAGGTCGGCATCAATCAGGAACACACGGTCTCCCTGTGCGTGGGCCAGCCCGGTCATCATTGCCTTGTGGTGACCAAAATTGCGCGAGAGATCGACGACCACGACGTGGGGATCGCTTTCACCGAGCCTGATGGTCAAGCCCAGGCTGTCATCAGGAGAACCATCGTTGACGAAGACGATCTCGTAGTCGTCACCGACCAATGCCTGGGCGCAACGGCTGCAACGCTGGTAGAACTCCTCGATGTAGGGTGCCGACTGGTAGAGCGTGGCAACAATGGAAAGCTTCATGACGGGATGTTCCTGAGAAATTGACCTGCATCGTTTCCGCAGTTGAACAAGAGATCCAATATCGTAACGGTTGGCAGAAAGTCGCCCCACTGCTGCGGGTAGTCCTTGAAGCCTGCGTAATCAAACCATTCGAGGGTGATTCCCGCGCGGAGGAATTGCTCCTCCTCCACATACCCTTTTGCAGAAGGGCCGGAAATGTAATGTGTTGCACCCGCCTGCAGACACAGATCGACCAGGCGTTCCGTCTTGCCATCGACCAGTTCGTAATCCCAGGAATTGGTGATCCTGGTCTTGATATGCAGGAAGCCACAGATGGCCTCGATGAAGCCGCGATTCAGTTCGGACAGGTGCGTATGCTGGCAATCCTGGTACAGCGGATGCAACCACTCGGCGACCTGATCGAAGTGGGCAGCACGCCGATAGTTCTGCTGCAAGGATTTCCAATGTTCAGCGGCCCAGGCGGTCCCTTCAATTTCCGTCTCGCGGATCTTCTGCAGATACTTGCCCTTGACGCGAACGGGCACGGTCAGCCACTGCAAACCCTGAGGCGTCTTGATCTGGTTGCGGTTCCGCCAGTCACGCCGGGTATATTGCATGTCGTCGTAGAGAATGAATTCATCCACGGCAGCGATCATGTCGAAGTAACCGCGCCAAGGGATGTAGTTGGACTGCAGGATTGCGATTTTCTTCATTTCTCTTGGGCCTGTCTATGGTCACGCACGATGGCGCAGGTCGGCATCAGGCCGGCCTCTTCGGGGTGTTCCTGACTCCAACGCAATGGCCGGGAACGTGCGCAATCTCGTGAAAAGTAAAGCCAAACTGCTGTTCCAGAACGGTGGAGACCGGCTTTCCGGCAACCCAGTTGGCATCATCGGGAAGCTTGCCGTCCAGTTCCCCGCAGTCGATGTAGACGTAGTCAGCTTTGCGCAGACCGAGGGGATAAACACTCACCTTGACCCTTTGATGCAGCATGGCCATTCCGGCTTCATTGGTAACGACGAGACTGCCGGCGGCAAACTCGGCGTTGATCAGACGTCTGGTGTCATAGCCGGTGGGCGTACCCCGCCGGTTTGCCTGATACATCGCAACAAACTCCCTCATGACGCTGGAGGGGACCGCGATCATGTTCCAATTCAGCTTTTCTTGGGTGTACCACACGAAGGCGGAAGCCAAAGCAAATCCGGCAACCAACGCACCCTTGAATGTTGCCCGCGAGCAAAGAAGATAGAGGTTGCAAACGCCGGAGGCTGCCGCGAAGCAGAGCACCGGGAAGTAGTAGGAATGATAGTGGGACAGCCATCCCACCTTCTCCGCTCCACCGATGGAGCCTACCAAATTCGGCAATAGCACTACCAATGCGATGAGAAGGTAACGCGGCGCGAACACCGCCAACATCAGAAGCAATGCGTTGTTCTTGAGATTGATGAAAAGATTGTCGGCAAAGCCCGGAATCTGGGTATAGCGATAGACAAGATCATCCCAGCTGACGGGCAAAAATGTGTCGTAATACAGATTGGTCAGCACCAGTTTCTTGATCAGAAAAGCATACGCGACGAGCAACCCGGCGACGGCCAATTGCGTGAGCAGGCGCTTGCGCTGGTGCCAGCCGAACAAGATCGCATGCATTCCGACCAGCAGGCCACTGATCAGTGCAGCACGCTCGTTGACGAGGGCCAGCAAAAGCGCCACCAATGCCACATACCTCCACCGCAACTGGAAGTGCAGGCAACACAAGAGGATGAAGCCGAGAGGTACGAAGAGCCGATCAGGATAGAACTGGCCCGCCAAGCCGAGGAACACTTGGGGACTGAAGAAAACGAGTCCGCAAGACAGAACGGATAGCACCACGTTTCGAGTACGCGCCATCACGTAAGCCGCGGTTGCCCAGACCAGCAGCGCATAAGCCGTGGTCTGCAGCACGACCAGCGCCATGGAAGACGACATCATCCACATCAGCCAGGAGATGGGATAAAGAATGTAATAGGCGTGGAAACCCAGCATCGAACGTTCGTCAGCTGCAGGATGGACCAGCATGCCCTGCAGTTCCCGAGAAAGCAGCTCGGTGTTGGGAATTCCGATGTAACGGTGGTCGATGAAGTTCTGCGTATTGGCAAACACGTTGGAGACGGCACCTTTACCCGCATGGATGTTTTCGATGAGCTGCTCGAAGAGAGCAGCATCACCCATACGGTTCGTCTGCACGGCATCTTTGCCGATGCAAAGGATGCAGGAGGCGATTGCGATGAGCAGCGCCAGCAAGCCCAAGGTCAAGCGTTGCCGCGTCATTGCTTGGACTTCCCCAGCAATCCGACGACATGCCGTCCAATCTTGCGCCCTTCACGCACCGCATAATTGGTACCGCGATCTTCCGGATAAATCTGCGCCATGGAGGCAATGTGCAGTCCCGGCAGAGGCCCTTCGGCCGACGGAATCAGGCGGCTGTAGTGCTTCTCCACCACGGGCTGTGACCAGCGCGACTTCCATACCTTGTGGTCGAGGATCCAGCTCTCGTCGAAGCGCGGGAACATGCGCTTGAGGTGCGGCATGGCATAGGCCAGGACTTCATCGGCGCTCATGGAATACAGCGCCTCGTCGACCGGCAGATACTTGGACAGATAGACGATGTGACGTCCGCCATACGTGTCGGTGGACTCGAAGTTGGTGTGCTCGATCACGCCCACGAACGGGAAAGTCGGATCGTTCACGTTGAGCCAGTAGGTACTGGAGAGACTGTTGTTCAGTTCCAGCACCAGGCAGACGTTGCCCAGGTATTCGATGCGACGCAGCTGCTGCAGGTAGTCGGGGCTGGCCCAGTCCTTCACCATATCGGCGATCAGCGGCAGCGCCGGCGTGGCAATCACATGATCGGCGACGATGACACCCTTGGGCGTCTGCACTTGCCACAGTCCATCGTCGCGGCGGAAGCTCTGCACCGGTGCCCGCGTAATCACGTGGCCGCCGGCCTGCGTGATGCGCTCGGCCAGGCGGGTCGCAATCGAGACAAAGCCGCCCTTCAGATAGGCCAGCCGCTCTTCCCCACCCTTGCCGCGGCTGCCGCCGCGCAGCTTCAGCTTGTTCCAGAACCACACGGCCGAGACCTTGCGGGCGGCCGCTTCGCCGAACTTGCCCTTGAGCAGCGGCTCCCACACCACGCGGAAGACCGACTCGCCGCCCAGTTCCTTGAGCCATTGCTCCGCGGTCTTGTCTTCCAGCTCCATCCAGTTCTTGACGCGGCGCGCGCGCAAGGCCAGCAAGCCCAGGCGAATGCGGTCAAAGAAACCCAGCGGCGTGAAGCGCAGCAGATCCATCGGCGTGGAGAGCTTGAAGAACTGGTTGGCATAGTACATGCCGGTATTGGTCGGGTTGATGGTGACCTTGTCGGACAGGCCGATCTCGTCGATCAGGTGCATCACTTCGAGGTCATTGGTAAACCAGTGATGGTAGAAGCGATCCAGCTTTTCACCTTCCACATCGAAGGCAGCGGCCAGGCCGCCCAGCTCTTCTTCAGCTTCCAGCACGGCCACGGAGGCACCGGCCTTGGCCAACTCATAGGCTGCGCTGAGCCCGGTAAAACCGCCACCGATGACGGCAACGCTGACGCGGATCTGTTCACTCATGTTCCAGCACTTTCTTGGGGCGCAGCGAGCGCACCAGCAGGTAAAGACCACCGCTCAGGGTAGGCGGCAGCCACAAAAGAAGATGGACCAGCAGCGCATAGGCCGTCGAGGCAGCCATATCGTTGCCGCCAATGGCAAGGGTCTTCGCGGTAAAGAAATCAAAGGTGCCGACGTAGCCGGGCGTGCTGGGGATCAGCGTGGCCAGGGTACCGACCGGCAGCGCCAGCCAGGCACTGGCAGGCTCGCTGACGGCGGGCAATGAAAGCGCCGCCAGCCAGAACAGCATGCCTTCGCACAGCCAGGCCAGCAGCGACCATCCCACCAGCACCAGCATGGTCGGGCCACGCGACATCGACTCCAGCGTGTCGAATGCCTTGCCGATTTCATCGCCAAGGCGCTTGGCCAGCCCCGGCAACACCTTGGCCAGCAAGGCCAGGAAGAAGCGCGCCAGCGGACGCATGGCGTGCGGAAACAGCAGCACTGCCATGATCGCCAGCGCCATCAACAGCAAGGCACCGGCACCCAGATCGACATAGCTGTGCAGGCGCGCGCCCACCAGCAGGACCGCTGCACCCAGCATGACGATGACCATCAGCAGGTCCAGCAATCGCTCCACGAACAAGGTGGCCACCACCGTCGCCGCCGAGGTACCCAGCTGCTGATTGAAGGCGACCATGCGCATCAGATCGCCGGCCCGGAAAGGCAGGACGTTGTTGGCGGCAAAACTGGCGAGGAAGGGGCCTGCACAATCGGACCAGCGCAAGGCCGGTCGCGACACGCGCAGCATGGATGTCCAGCGCGCGATGCGGCAGGCGTAGCCGACCGCGAAGATCAGCAAGCCAAGCAGGATCAGGCTCTTGTTGGCGGCCAGCAGCGTCGTGCTGAGCTGATTCCAGTCGGTGTGGCGCAAGGCCAGCCAGCCGAAGACCAGCGCAACGCCTACGCCGACGGCAAGGCGGATCAGCTGTTTGGCGGAAAATCGATTCATCAAGGGTGCATCCCGCTCAAGCCGATGCATCGACGACCGCCACCACCGGGCTGCGCGAGCCCTCGATGCGGGCCTCGGGTGCATATCCGATGTATTCCGACACCACGTACAGGGGCCGACGCTTGATCTCGCTGTAGATACGACCGATGTATTCGCCCAGGATGCCGATCGACACCAGTTGCACGCCGCCGATGAACAGGACCGCAATCATGAGCGCGGTCCAGCCCTCGACCCAGACCTGGGTGAATATGCGCAGGAACAGGGCATAGAGGATGCCGAGAAATGCCAGGCCCGCTGCGCTCATGCCCAGTCCGATGGACATCTGCAGCGGCTTGCTGGAGAAGGACAAGATGCCGTCGGTGGCAAACTTGAGCATCTTCTTGAGGGGATACTTGGTCACGCCGGCCACCCGGCGCGCGCGCGCATAAGGCAGGGCCATCTGCTTGAAGCCGACCCAGCTCACCATGCCGCGCACGAAGCGGTCGCGCTCCGGCATGGCGCACAAGGTGTCGACCACACGGCGGCTCATCAGCCGGAAATCGCCGGTATCCAGGGGAATGTCAACTTCCGACATCTTGTTGAGCAAGCGATAGAAAGCACGGGCAGTGGCAATCTTGAACGCTGACTCGCCTTCGCGTTCGCTCCGCACCGCGTAGACGACGTCATAGCCTTCGCGCCAATGGGCCACCATCTGATGTACCACGGCCGGCGGGTCTTGCAGGTCCGCATCCATGAGCACCACGGCGTCCCCGCGCGCAGCGTCGACGCCCGCCGTCACGGCGATCTGGTGACCGAAGTTGCGCGACAGGCAGACCACGCGCACCCGGGCATCTTCACGGGCGATGGCCTTGAGTTTTTCCAGCGTACGATCACGGCTGCCATCGTTGACGAAGATGAGTTCGGCATCGAGATCGTCCAGCTCATCCATGAGCTTGAACAACTCCAGCTTGGTGAAGTCGATCACCTCTTCTTCGTTGTAGCATGGCACAACAATTGACAACAACATTTACCCCCCCTTGTGGGCTCCCGCCCTCTACAGCCATGCATCCCGCTCGCTATCGATGCGCAGATGCCTATCTTTTTGCAGAGTTTTCCTGCAAAACCCGGTATTTTAACCACGCCGGGTGAGAATTCCGAGAAATTCACGGCAAAAATGTCCTGCCGCACCACTCCTTGCAACTGCGTGCAAAGAAGACCCGCCAAAACGGTGTCAGAACAGCGATTCAACTAGTACGTTGTTGCCGCAGGGAACGGTAGGCCGGGGAAGTGAAAAAGCGGATGACGCTGCTGACATGCCAGCGCAGGTAGCGCAGCTTGCGGTGACTGTCGCGCTGGGCGTTATGCTCGACCGGTATGGCGCGCGCCACGCGCACTTCATGCCCGGCCAGCCTGGCGCGTGCGCACAGATCCACATCCTCGTAGTACATGCGATAACGCTCGTCGAGCCCGCCCAACTGCTCCATCATGGTTTTGGGCAGCATCATGAACATGCCTGCCACCCAGTCCGGATAGGCCACCTGCCCACGCGTGGGAATGCTGTCATTGGCAAGATGGACGCCAAATAGCCGCGCGAGATAGCGTTTGAACGGTTGCAAGGGAGAGGGAAAGTGACGCGCGCTGTCCTCTTCCTGGCCTTGTGCATTGACGATCTGCGGCGCGACGATGGCAGGCGGCGCCATGCGCGAGACCTCCAGCAGGGCGTCAAACGGATCGTCATGAAAGCGGATATCCGGATTGAGGATGACGAACCATTGCCCCCGTGCATGCGCCACGGCCGCATTCTGATTGGCGGCAAAACCCTTGGGTTCAGGATTGTTGACCACGACCACCGGGAACGGGAGGTCCGCCAGCAAGTCGTCGAAGGATTCCGGCAAATTGACCGTCAGGATCACTTCGATATCCGTACGCCCCAATCGCGCCAGATCGGCCAGCAGCAAGGCAATATGCGCGCGGTGACCGTGACTGACGACTGACAGGGAAATGAGAGCTGGGGACATGGAGCGGTCTCGCGTACGGACGGGCAAGGAGTGAAGGCGCAGACGCTCAGCGCATCAGCACGTCGCGCAGCGCACTGAGCGGACCGCGGCCGAAACGACGGTAGTCACTGGTAATCACGGCATGCCTGAGGACAGCCAGAATGCGCAACGGCAAATACCGCGACAGGCCGGCACGAAAACGGGCAAAGCGCAGCCAGTCAGAAAGCATGGCGGCCAGGTCCGGGGTCAGGCTGCCCTCGCGTTCGAGGCGTGCCTTGAGCTGTTCAACACGGGTCAGCCGCAGCAACTGGAACTTGCTTTCGGGGAGCGCCATCACGAACCTGAAGCGCTTGACCAATCTGGCCAGGCCTGGTGCTTCCATGCCGATGGCATTGCGTCCATGCTGACGATATTGGACCGTGCTGCTTGGTTCGGAGCGCATCTTGCCTGTGGCAGCTGCGAGAATGGCCAGCCATTCATCGTGCACCCAATCGGGTGAAAACGGCAGGGCCAGGGACAGCAGATCGCGGCGGAAGACTGCCGCAGCTCCGGTGACGATATTGCGCCGACACAGCACGTCCAGTGCGCGGCCTTGCGCCACCCAGCCGCGCTCTTCCTCACTCAGACCGAGCGACTGGAACAGCGAAGCCTGCATGTCGACCCCTTGCGCATCGACCAGCCGGGCGTCGCTGTGCAGAAGGGTCAGCGCCGGATCCTGCTCGAATTGCTGGCTGAGCAGACTGATCTTGAACGGCAGCCACACGTCATCCTGATCACAAAGGAAGATCAGGTCCGTCTGCAGCGACTGCACTGCAGCCTCAAAATTCCTGACCACCCCAAGGCGGGGCTCGTTCCTGACCAGCTTCACGTCAATGCTCTGGCGCGCGGCCCATTGCTGCAGGTATTCCCAGCTGCCGTCATCAGAGGCATCGTCATGAATGGCAATCTGATCGGGCAAGCGGTCCTGCTGAAGCAGGCTGTCGAGCTGCTGCGGCAGGTAAGGCATGCCGTTGCAGGTGCACATGGCAATTCCGCACGTCAGCCTTGCCGGACCTGCCAAGGACTTCGCCACCATCAATGCGCCACCGGGCTGGTATCCAGCATCCATTGCAGCGTCGCGCGCAGGCCAGGATGATGCAGGGGGCCTATGGCCTGTTCCAGCAAAGCCGGGCTGCCGCACAGCGTGCGCACCTCGGAGGCACGGACGAAGGCCGGATTGACGCGCACTTCCAGACTATGTCCCGTGATCTCTTGCAGCAAGGCGATGACGGCGCGCAACGTCACGGGCTGGCCCGAGCAGACGTTGTAGCACTGCCCTGGCGCGCCCTTGTCGAGCAGGGCCAGATAGGCGTCGCATACCGTACGCACATCATTGAATTCGCGCTCGACATCGAGGTTGCCCAGTTCCACCACGCTGGCCCGGCGGGCAAAGTGGTCGACCAGCTTGGGAATGACGAAGGACGCGTGCTGCCCTGCCCCGGTGTAATTGAAGGGACGCGCGAACACGATCGGCAAGCGGTCGAGGTAGTTGCGCGCCATGTATTCCATGGCCAGCTTGCTCATCGCGTAATGATTCGCCGGAGCCGGCGGCTGGCTCTCGCCGATCGGCGACACGTCGCAATTGCCATAAATGTTGGCGCTGCTGGCCAGCAGCACTGCCGCCGGACGCTTCGTCACGCGCGCCAGGGCATCCAGCAGATTCATCGTGCCCAGCACGTTGACATCGTAAAACGCACCGGCATCCGCGTGGCCAACGAATGCAATGGCCGCCAGGTGGACCACCGCATCCGCCTGCGCTTGCGCAAGCTGATGCTCCAGTCCTGCCTTGTCATCGAGTTGCCCGGTCAAGGCGATTACCTCATGTCCGCGCGCAATGGCACTGGCAGTGAAATGCCTGCCAGTGAATCCATCACTCCCGGTAAGGAATATCTTCAAAACGAAGTCCCCGCCTGATTGCGACGCACATCGGCTTCCACCATCAGCGCGCACAACTGCTCCAGCGTGGTCTGCGGCTGCCAGCCCAGGATTTCGCGGGCGCGGGTGGGGTCACCGATCAGCAGCTCGACTTCGGCCGGACGGTAGAACTTCGGATTGATGCGCATGACGGTCTTGCCGGTGGCCACGTCCACTGCAGTCTCCTGCTCGGCGGCACCGCGGAACTCAAGGTTGATGCCCACACCCTTGAAGGCCATCTGCACGAAGTCGCGTACGGTCTCGGTACGGTTGGTGGCCAGCACGAAGGTATCGGGCTCGTCCACCTGCAGCATGCGCCACATGCCTTCCACGTATTCCTTGGCAAAGCCCCAGTCGCGCTTGGCATCCAGGTTGCCCAGTTCCAGGCAGTCCAGCTGGCCCAGCTTGATCTTGGCCACCGAATCAGTGATCTTGCGGGTGACGAATTCGCGGCCGCGCAGCGGGCTTTCATGGTTGAACAAAATGCCGCTGGTACCGAAGATGTTGTAGCTCTCACGATAGTTGATCGTCATCCAGTGCGCGTACAGCTTGGCCACGCCATACGGGCTACGCGGATAGAAAGGCGTGCTTTCGCGCTGGGGAATCTCCTGGACCTTGCCGAACATTTCCGACGTCGATGCCTGGTAGAAGCGGATGCGCGGGTTGACCAGACGAATCGCTTCCAGAATGTTGAGCGCACCCAGACCGGTGATGTGGGCGGTGGTGGTCGGCTGTTCGAAGCTGACGCCGACGAAACTCTGGGCGGCCAGGTTGTAGATTTCGTCAGGCTGCACCTTTTGCACCAGGGACAGCGTGGTGCCCAGGTCGGTCAGGTCGAATTCCACCAGATGCAGGTTCGGATGATCCTGAATGCCCAGCTCGTTG
>Ga0308171_1001723_pt1 | contig 27082 bp, 22 predicted proteins | sample PhyGR1_FD_202135 | JGI IMG/M metagenome (GOLD analysis project Ga0308171, IMG submission 202135) | Phyllosphere microbial communities from UC Gill Tract Community Farm, Albany, California, United States - DLSLSG.R1 | ecosystem: Host-associated > Plants > Phyllosphere > Unclassified | place: USA...
AAATCCTTCCCCGGCCTTTTCCCAACCCCGCTCGCCTTGGCACCCATCCCCCGATCCGTCACACTGACAACCGCCGGGGCACCAAGATCCCGCGCTATGGGATGAGAGAGCAATGCTACCGCTGTGGGCCAGTGCTTTGGCTGCGACGTTGATCGTTCAGACTGTCAGTTCGTTCTCCAACATGGCGATACCGCTGCTGGGACCGCTGCTGATGGCGCGGCTGGGCCTGCCGCCGGAAAGCATCGGCTATGTCTCGGCCCTGTCTGCCTTGGGCATCTGCTGGTTCCTGGCGTGCGGCGGGCCGATGCTGCTGCATTTCGGGCCCGTCCGAACCTTGCAGCTGGGATTGGTCATCACCGCCCTGGGGCTGCTGACGCTGTCGCAGCCGCTGGGGCTGCTCAGCCTGCTGGGCGCGCTCGCTATTGGCTTCGGCGCGGGGCCGAACACGCCGGCGGGCAGCCAGATCCTCATTCGCGCCGCGCCGCCACGGCATCGCACCCTGATCTTCTCCATCAAACAGGCGGGCGTGCCGTTGGGCGGGGCGCTGGCCGGGCTGGTCATCGCGCCGTTGGTGCTGGCACAGGGTCTCTCGGTAGCATTATGGGCTGTCATTGGCGTGACGCTGGTGACGATCCTGGTGGTCTGGCCATTCCGGCGCCGGCTGGATGGGCAGGCGCATGGCCGCCACCCCGGCTGGCACCGCTCCCTGCTCTCGTGGTCCACCATGGTGCGCTCGGTCGGCACCTTGCGGGCGCATCCGTCGCTACCGTTGCTGGCGGCGCTGGGGGCGTCCTTCTCCGTCATGCAGGCCTGCCTGATGGCCTTCACCGCGACCTATGTGGTGACGCAGCATGGCGCCTCGCTGGCGGAGGCAGGCCGGGTGGTGGCGGCGATGCACAGCGCCAGCATGGTCGGCCGCATCAGCATGGGCTGGGCGGCGGACCGCATCGGCGGCGCCATGCGACACCTGGCCATCCAGGCCGTCGCCTCCGCCCTGGCGGTGTGCCTGCTGATGGGCACCAGCGGGCTTGGCCCCTGGGCGCTGTATGGCAGCGCCGCGCTGGTCGGCTTCGTCGCCATCGGCTGGAACGGCGTGCATATCGCCGAGCTGGCGCGGGTGGCGCCGTTGGAACTGGTCAGTGACGTGACCTCCGCCGCCAGCCTGTTCGGCTTCATGGGCTCCATCCTGGGCCCGCTGGCCTTCGCGCTGCTGGTGGGCTGGTCGGGCAGCTATGCGGTGGCCTTCCTGGCCGTGGCGGCGCAGCTGGCGGGGTTCGGGCTGGCAACCATGCTGTTCCTGCGGCGCAGCCCTGCCTGAACTCGACGAACCGGGTCCGCCGCGCCATGTGTGCCGCGGCCCGGCTCAAGCCGCCGGGCGCAGGAGAGCGCATGGCACGACATCTGGAAATGGGGCTGGATAGTTTTGGCGACGTGACCGCCGGTGCGGACGGGCAGTTGTTGCCGCACGCCCAGGTGCTGCGCAACGTGGTCGAGGAAGCGGTGCTGGCGGACCAGGTGGGCATCGACTTCATCGGCCTCGGCGAACACCACCGCGACGATTTCGCCGTCTCGGCGCCCGAAGTGCTTTTGGCGGCCATCGCCGGGCGCACCAGCCGCATCCGGCTGGGTTCGGCCGTGACGGTGTTGAGTTCGGACGACCCGGTGCGGGTGTTCCAACGCTTCTCCACGCTCTATGCGGCCTCTAGCGGCCGGGCGGAAGTCATCCTCGGGCGCGGCTCCTTTACGGAATCCTTCCCGCTGTTCGGCTACGCGCTGGAAGATTATGAGGCGCTGTTCGAGGAGAAGCTGAACCTGTTCGCAGCGCTTCTGGGTCAGGGGAAGGTGACCTGGCAGGGCGGGACCCGCGCGCCGCTGACCGGGCAGGAGGTGTTCCCGCCAGTGGAGCATGCACCGCTGAAGACCTGGGTAGGAGTGGGCGGCAGCCCGAAATCCGTCATCCGCGCCGCGCATTACGGCCTGCCGCTGATGCTGGCGATCATTGGCGGGGAGCCGGCGCGGTTCCGCCCCTTCGTCGACCTGTACCACAAGGCGCTGGCGCAGTTCGGCAAGGCGGAGCAGCCGGTGGGCGTGCATTCCCATGGCCATGTGGCGCCGACCGACGAGCAGGCGCGGGAGGAGTTGTGGCCGCACTACAAGCGCGGCCGGGACCGCATCGGCGCCGAGCGCGGCTGGCCGCCGGCCACCGAGGCGGATTTCGAGCGGGAGATCGCGACCGGTTCGCTTTACCTGGGCGCACCGGAAACGGTGGCCCGGAAAATCGCCGCGACGGCGCGGCTGCTGGATCTGTCCCGCTTCGACATGAAGTACAGCGCCGGCACCCTGCCGCATGCGACGATGATGCGCAGCATCGAACTATATGGGCGCGAGGTGATCCCGCGGGTGCGGGTGCTGCTGGCTGAAGGCCAGGAATAAACGGTGAGTAGAAGGCCAGGAAAATCCAGGCCTTCATACTTGATCTGGTGAAATTCCCCCTCGTTCGCGTGTAATAATTTGGCTTGTCGTGACTATTCTAAAGATATTCATACCATGTACTCGGCATTGCGTCTTATCGATCTAAAAAACCAGCATCATTCCAAATCTGTACTTGCGGTTTTGGCTCAACGTCGTTATGCTCTAACGGAAATTTAATCTGTGCCGGGGGCGGCTTCTTGGCCGACCTCGTTGTTCAGGGGGGTAGCGCGGTCTCCGGGCCTGTGGCCACTCTTCTGCCTGGTCAGTGCCATGCCCGTTTGGGCCGGTGGCTCTTGGAGACGTACATGCCGATTGCCGACCTGTTCCCCGCCGCGGAAGGCATCCTCAGCCTGACGCCCGCCAACAAGACCGAGTTGCTGGAGCTCGTCTCGGCCGCGGCGGCCGCGAGGATGGGACGCAGCAAGGATGAGGTGCTGGACGCATTGCAGGCGCGGGAGAGGTTGGGTTCCACCGCGCTTGGGCGCGGCGTGGCCATGCCGCATACCCGCATGGCGGGCATGGACAAGCCCGTCGCCATCCTGGCCCGCCTGACCCGCGCCATCGAGTTCGATGCCCGGGATGGCGAGCCGGTGGACCTGGTCTTCACCGTGCTGTGGCCGGAAGACGCATCCGAGGGCTTCCTGCCTGCCCTCTCCAATATCTGCCGGGTTTTGCGGGACAACCAGTTGCCCCGCCAGCTACGCCAGGCGCGCTCGGCCGACGAGGCGCTGGCCATGTTGCGGGCGGCCGACCACACCGCCCCCGACGCGCGGCCGGAGGAGGACTAGCCACCCACCCGCGCCCGGCAGCGGGGCGCGGTTTGCTGGAGCATGGCCCTGCCGCGGTTGCGGCCGTGCTCCCCGTCTCGGTCTGATCGCATGACGGACGCCGCCCGGTGACGCCACCGCCGGCGAACATGCACTAAGCGACAAGGAGAGCCCGGCGCCCGATGCCTGACGCCCTTTACCTCTCGGCCGCAATCGGCTTGCCGTATCTAGGCGCCCTCGTCGCCGCGCTGCTCCCCGCCAATGCCCGTAACCTCGAAGCCTGGCTGGCGGGCGGCGTCGCGCTGCTCTCCCTCGTCATGGTCTGGGTCGGCTACGCGGAAGTCGCCGCCGGCGGCGTGCCGCGCTTCGAGGTGCCTTGGGCGCCGGAGCTCGGGCTGAACCTGGTGCTGCGGATGGATGGCCTCGCCTCGGTCTTCGCCGCGATGGTCACGGGCATCGGCTTCCTGGTGGTGCTCTACGCCCGCTACTACATGTCGCCGGAAGACCCCATCCCGCGCTTCTTCGCCTTCCTGCTGGCCTTCATGGGCTCGATGATGGGGCTGGTGCTGTCCGGCAACCTGATCCAGATGGTGTTCTTCTGGGAGCTGACGAGCCTCTTCTCCTTCCTGCTGATCGGCTACTGGCAGCATTCCTCGGCAGCCAGGGATGGCGCCCGCATGGCGCTGACAGTCACCGCCAGCGGCGGCCTGGCGCTGTTCGCCGGTGTGCTGCTGCTAGGCCATATCGTCGGCAGCTACGACCTGGACCAGGTGCTGGCGGCGGGCGACATCATCCGCGACCACCCGCTGTATCTGCCGACGCTGATCCTGATCCTGCTCGGCGCCCTGACCAAGAGCGCGCAGTTCCCGTTCCACTTCTGGCTGCCGCATGCGATGGCGGCGCCGACCCCGGTCTCGGCCTACCTTCACTCCGCCACGCTGGTGAAGGCGGGCATCTTCCTGATGGCGCGGCTGTGGCCGGTCATGGCCGGCACCGATGCCTGGTTTTGGATCCTCGCCACCTCGGGCATGATTACTTTGCTCGTAGGGGCTTACGTCGCGATCTTCCAGCATGACCTGAAGGGCTTGCTGGCCTATTCGACCATCAGCCATCTCGGCCTGATCACACTGCTGCTGAGCCTGAACAGCCCGCTGGCGATGGTGGCCGCCATCTTCCACACCATGAACCACGCCACCTTCAAGGCGTCCCTGTTCATGGCGACCGGCATCATCGACCATGAGACCGGCACGCGGGATATCCGAAGGCTCTCCGGCCTCAATACTTCGATGCCCTTCACCGCCCGGCTGGCGATGGTGGCCGCCGCCGCCATGGCCGGCGTGCCGCTGCTGAATGGCTTCATCTCCAAGGAAATGTTCTTCACCGAGGCGCTGACCGCCTCCACCTCGCCGACCCTGATGCACAGCCTGCTGCCGCTGGGCGCCACGATCGCGGGCGTGTTCGCCGTCACGTACTCGCTGCGCTTCATCCACGGTGCCTTCTTCGGCCCGGAAGCCAGGGACCTGCCGCGCACGCCGCATGAGCCGCCGCAATGGATGCGCCTGCCGGTGGAAGTGCTGGTCTTCGGCTGCATGATCGTCGGCGTGCTGCCGGCGGCCACCATCGGGCCATTCCTGGACGTCGCCGTGCGCTCCGTGCTGGGCGATGCGACGCCGGAATACAGCCTGGCGGTCTGGCACGGCGTCAACCTGCCGCTAGTGATGAGCCTGATCGCGCTGGCCGGCGGCGTGGTGCTGTACCTGCTGCTGCAACGGCACCTGACGGCTGGGGTGGACGGCACTCCGCTGCTGCGCGGCCTGGATGGCCGCCGCATTTTTGACCGGGTGATGGTCTTCCTCTCCTGGCGGCTGGCGCGGACGCTGGAGCGGCTGCTGGGCACCAGCGGGCTGCAGATGCAGCTGCGGCTGATGGTCTGCGTCGCCTTTGCCGCCGCCATCCTGGCCCTGCTGCCCTATGGGCTGGAGCCCGGCGGCGTGACGATGACGGGGGTTGACCCGGTGGTGGCGGTGATGTGGCTGGTCGGTTCCGCCTGCGCCATCGGCGCGGCCTACCAGGCCAAGTACCACCGGCTGGCGGCGCTGATCCTGCTGGGCGGTGCCGGACTGATCACCTGCATGACCTTCATCTGGTTCTCCGCACCCGACCTGGCGTTGACCCAGCTGCTGGTGGAGGTGGTGACGACCGTGCTGCTGCTGCTCGGCCTGCGCTGGCTGCCGAAGCGGATCGAGCAGGCAGGCGCCAGCACCATCCCGGCCCGGCTGCGCCGCTACCGCGACCTTGCCATCGCCATCCTGGCCGGCGCGGGGCTGACGGCGCTGTCCTACGCCACCATGACCCGCGTCTCGCCCGAGGGCATTGCCCGCCACTTCCTGGAGCGCGCCTATACTGAGGGCGGCGGCACCAACGTGGTGAACGTGATTCTGGTCGATTTCCGCGGCTTCGACACACTGGGTGAGATCGTCGTCGTCGGCATCGTGGCGCTGACGGTGTTCGCGCTGTTGCGCCGCTTCCGCCCGGCACCGGAGAGCATCGGCGTCCCGGACCAGCAGCACGGCAAGGGCCAGGACTGGCTGCAGATTCCCGCGGTGATCATGCGGCTGATGTTCCCGGTCATCGGCGTCGTCGCGCTGTATCTGTTGCTGCGCGGGCATGACCTGCCGGGCGGTGGCTTCGCGGCGGGGCTGATGGCCTCCATCGCCATCCTGCTGCAATACATGGCCGGCGGCACGCGCTGGGTGGAGGACCATCTGCGCGTGCACCCACTGCGCTGGATGGGCACCGGGCTACTGCTGGCGGCGGGTACGGGCGTTGGCGCCATCGTGGTCGGCAAGCCGTTCCTGACCTCCTACTTCGCCTATGCCGATCTCGGCTGGCTGGGGAAGCTGCCGGTGGCCAGCGCGCTGCTGTTCGACCTCGGCGTGTTCGGGCTGGTCTTCGGGGCGACGGTGCTGATCCTGATCGCCATCGCGCACCAGTCGGTGCGCAGCCAGCGTGCGGCGCCAACGCCGCCACCCAGTGCCGCCAAGGGGGGATATGACTGATGGAACTGATTCTCGCCCTGGCCATCGGCGTCCTGGGGGGTTCCGGCGTGTGGCTGCTGATGCGGCCGCGCACCTTCCAGCTGATCATCGGCCTCTCGCTGCTCTCCTACGCGGTGAACCTGTTCATCTTCAGCATGGGGCGCTTCCCGGTGGGGGCGCCGCCGGTGCTGGCGCCCGGCACCTCCGGCGACCCGGCCGTGTTCGCCGACCCGCTGCCGCAGGCCCTGGTGCTGACCGCCATCGTCATCGGCTTCGCCACCACGGCGCTGTTCCTCGTCGTCATGCTCGCCGCGCGCGGCCTGACCGGCGGTGACCATGTGGACGGCAAGGGGCGCGGCTCGTGAACGGCTGGATGCAGCATCTGGGCATCGCCTCCATCATCCTGCCATTGCTGGTGGGCGCGATCATGATCCCGCTGGAGGACCAGAAGGGCCATTGGCGCGCGGCGCTCGGCATCACTTCCACCGTCCTGCTGTTGGCCATCGCCATCACCCTGGCCTGGCAGGCGCATCTGGGCGGCGGCGGGGAGGGGCTGGTCAGCGTCTATCGCCTGGGCAACTGGCCGGCGGTCTTCGGCATCGTTCTGGTGGTGGACCGGCTCTCAGCGCTGATGCTGGTGTTGACGGCGGTGCTGGGGCTTTCGGCCCTGGTGTTCTCGCTGGCGCGCTGGCAGCGCATGGGCGCGCATTTCCACGCGTTGTTCCAGTTCCAGCTGATGGGGCTGAACGGCGCCTTCCTGACCGGCGACCTGTTCAACCTGTTCGTGTTCTTCGAGGTGCTGCTGGCGGCCTCCTACGGCCTGGCGCTGCATGGCTCGGGCGTCGCGCGGGTCAAGGCGGGGCTGCACTACATCGCCATCAACCTGGCGGCGTCGCTGCTGTTCCTGATTGGCGTCAGCATGATCTACGGCGTGGCCGGCACGCTGAACATGGCCGACCTCGCCGCCCGCATCCCGGAGATCCCGCTGGAGAACCGGCCGTTGCTGGAGGCAGGGGCCGGCATCCTCGGCCTGGCCTTCCTGGTCAAGGCGGGCATGTGGCCGTTGGGCTTCTGGCTGCCGCGCACCTACTCCGCCGTCAGCCCACCGGCGGCCGCCATCTTCTCCATGATGAGCAAGGTCGGCGTCTACGCCATTCTGCGGCTCTCCCTGCTGCTGTTCAGCAACGATGCGGGGGATTCCGCCGGCTTCGGTGGCACCTGGATCCTGGCCGGCGGCATTCTGACCATCGGCTTCGGCGCCGTCAGCGTGCTGGCGACGCAGGATCTGTCCCGGCTGGCCGGGGCGAGCGTGCTAATCTCCTCCGGCACGCTGCTGGCGGCCGTGGGGGCGGAGCAGGTGGCGGTAACCAGCGGGGCATTGTTCTACCTCGCAACCTCCGCACTCTCGATCGGCGCGCTGTTCCTGTTGATCGAGTTGCTGGAGCGCGGCCGTGATGTCGGCGCCGACGTGCTGGCGGTGACCCTGGAAGCCTTCGGCGACGGCGATGACGACGACGATGACGAAACCGATGAGATCGGCGTCGCCATCCCGGCCACCATGGCGGTGCTGGGCCTCAGCTTCCTGTGCTGCGCGCTGCTGCTGGCCGGGTTGCCGCCGCTGTCCGGCTTCGTCGCCAAGTTCGCCATGCTGAGCGGCATCCTGAACCCCGAGGGTCTGGGCGGCCGCGTCGCCTCCGTCTCCCCGGGCGGGTGGGCGCTGCTGGTGGCGCTGGTGCTCTCCGGCCTCGCCACGGTGCTGGCGATGACCCGCGCTGGTATCCGCAGCCTGTGGGCCACCTCCAGCCGTTCCGTCCCCCGCGTCGGCGTCATCGAGATCGCGCCGGTGCTGCTGTTGCTGTCGCTCTGCGTCGGTATGACAATCGGGGCCGGGCCGATGCTGCGCTACACCCACGCGGCGGCCGAGGCGCTGCACGCGCCCCGCGACTACATCCGCAACGTGATCGGGCAGAAACCATGAGGCGGCTGTTTCCCCACCCCCTCATGTCGATCGCGCTGTTCGTCATGTGGATGTTGCTGAACGAGACCGTCGCCCCGGGGCCGGCGCTGGTCGGGCTGGTGCTGGCCGTGGCGGCCGGCTGGGTGATGACGTCCCTGCGCCCGACCCGCAGCCGCATCCGCCGGCCGGGTGTGATCCTGCGGCTGGCCTTGCATGTCATCGTGGATATCGCCCGTTCCAACCTCGCGGTCGCGCAGGTCATCCTGCGGCCGCGCAAGGACCGGCGGCAGGGTTTCCTGCGCGTGCAACTGGCGCTGCGGGACGAGAACGCGCTGGCGGCGCTGGCCTGCATCCTGACCGCGACGCCCGGCACCGCCTGGGTGGAATACGACACGGAAACCGGCTGGCTGCTGCTGCATGTGCTGGACCTGATCGACGAGGACAGCTGGATCAGCATCATCAAGCAGCGCTACGAGCAACCGCTGATGGAGATCTTCCAATGACCGTCGCGCTGCTGACCTGGTCGCTCCTCGCCGCGCAATTGATGCTGGGCGCTGCCATGCTCTGCGCCACCTACCGCGTGCTGAAGGGGCCGCGGGCGCAGGACCGGGTACTGGGTCTCGATACGCTCTACGTCAACGGCATGCTGCTGCTGCTGACCTTCGGCATCCGGTCCGGCACCACGCTGTATTTCGAGGCGGCGCTGGTCATTGCCTTGCTGGGCTTTGTCAGCACGGCGGCGCTCGCCAAGTTCCTGATGCGGGGCGAGGTGATCGAATGAACCACGCCGCCGACCTGCCGCTCTGGGCGGCCATTCCCGTGGCGCTGCTGCTGCTGCTCGGCTCCGGGCTGGCGCTGACCGGTTCCATCGGCCTGCTGCGGCTGAAGAGCTTCTACGAGCGCCTGCATGCGCCGACCATCGGCACTTCCTACGGCATCTTCTGCGTGCTGCTGGCCTCGGTGATCTTTTTCACCGTGATGCAGAGCCGGTTGGTGATGCATGAGGTGCTGATTGGCATCTTTGTCGTCGTTACCACGCCGGTGACGCTGATGCTGCTGGGCCGCGCCGCGCTGCACCGTGACCGGTTGGAGGGGAAGGACCCGACCCATCCGGTGGAGCAGCGCGAGGCTGCGGAGTAAGGACGGCCGGGGGAAGGAATTCCCCCGGACCCCCATCTTTTGTTTGCGAGCTTGAGTACGACTGAGACGGGTTGACGCTACGGGGCGTGAGCTACGCGACAGAGATTTGGCTGCGTTACTTACGCAATCCCCGCTTATAGACGCGGCATGGTGCCCATCGGCTGGTCCACTCGTCCAAGCCTCATCCGAAGCCGCACGCCAAACACCGCGAAAGGAAGACGGGGGTTTGGGGGAATTCCTTCCCCCAACCTGACTGTCCTCTCAGCGCATCGGCAGCGGGTAGTGCAGGCCTCCCCGCGTCCACAGCTCGTTCGGGCCGCGCGCCAGGCCGATCGGGGTGTTGGGACCCATGTGGCGGTCATAGATCTCGGCGTAGTTGCCGACGGCCTTGACCACGTTCACCACCCAGGCCGGGTCCACCTTCAGCGCCTGGCCCAGTTCTGGCGAGACGCCCAGCAGGCGGCGCGTGTCTGGGTTGGTGCTCTCCCGGCGCATCTGGTCGGCATTGGCGGCGGTGACGCCGCGCTCCTCGGCTTCCATCAGCGCGTTGACGTACCAGCGCACCAGGTCGAACCACTCGTCGTCGCCACGGCGCACATAGGGGCCGTAGGGTTCCTTGGAGAAGCGCTCGGACAGGATGGTCCAATCGGCGGGCGCCTGCAGGGAGGAGCGGCCGGCGGCGAGCTGCGAGGCATCGGTGCCGAAGGCATCGCAACGGCCGGACTGCAGCGCGGCGAAGGCCTGGTCGGTACGCTCGAACAGGATAGGGGTGAAGGTCAGGTTGTGCGTGCGGAAGTAATCCGCCGTCACCAGCTCGTTGGTGGTGCCGGAGACGAGGCAGATGGTGGCGCCGCCCATCTCCGACGCCTTGGTGATGCTTGCATTGGCGCGGACCATGAAGCCGTGCCCGTCATAGAAGTACGGCGTGATGGCGCGCAGGCCGAGCGTGACGTCGCGCATCATGGTGTGGGTGCTGGTGCGGAACAGCACGTCGATCTCGCCCGAGCTGAGGGCGGTGAAGCGGGTGGACGAACTCAGCGACTGGAAACGCACCTTGCTGGCGTCGTTGAACAAGGCGACGGCCAGGCCGCGGCAGAGATCGGCATCCAGGCCCTGCCAGACGCCGCGCGCATCGGGGATGGCGAAGCCGGCGATGCCGGTATGGATGCCGCAGACGAGCTGCCCGCGCGCCCGTATGGCGTCCAGCGTTGCACCGGCGCGGGCTGGCGCCGCCAGGGTCAAGAGGGTGGCCATGGCGGCCACGGTCGCCAGCATTGCACGCTTCAGCATGAATTCGCCTTCCCGGATTTTTTCTACCGCCCAGGGTGCGAAGCCGGAACGACGCAAGTCAAGCCGCTTGGCCGCGCCGATGCGTGCCGCCGCACCGGCAGCCGCGCAAAGCCCGGGCATTCGGGGCGTCTCTGCCCAAGATCGGGTCGCCAGCCATGCCGCTGCTTGCGCCACGGTGCCGGATGGCGGAGGTATGGGCGCAGCAATGTCACGGCCGGGAAGCGAGCAATGAGCGACGGCACGGCACCGGGCTGGACCCCGGCGATCGAGCGGGGGCAGGGGCCGCTCTACCTGGCCATCGCCGACCGGATCGGCGCCGACATCGCCGCTGGCAGGTTGGCGGCAGGCGCGCGGCTGCCACCGCAGCGGGTGCTGGCGGACCTGCTGGGCATCGACTTTACCACCGTCAGCCGTGCCTATGCCGAGGCCGCGCGGCGCGGGCTGGTGCGCAGCCGGGTGGGGCAGGGCACCTTCGTCCGCCCGCCGCTGGCGACCGCCACGCCCGGCGGCGTCGACCTCAGCATGAACCTGCCGCCGCGCTTCGAGGATGCCGCATTGGAACGGCGCCTGGCGCAGTCCGCTGGGCTGCTGGAGGAATCCGGCGGGCTGGACCTGCTATTGCGCTACCAGGAGCCGGGCGGCGCGCTGGCCGACCGGGAAGCGGGCGCCCAATGGCTGGCCGGGCGCGTCCCTGGCTTGGTGGCGGAGCGGGTGGTGGTGTGCCCGGGCGCGCAGGGGGCGCTGGCCGCCACGCTCGGCCTGCTGGCGGCGCCGGGGGAGACCATCCTGGCCGAGGCGCTGACCTATCCGGGCTTCCGCAGCCTGGCGGCGCAGTTGCGGTTGCGCGTGGCTGGCGTTGCGATGGACGCCGAAGGGATCGTGCCCGATGCCCTCGATGCCGCCTGCCAAGCGGTATCGCCGAAGGCGCTGTATTGCACGCCGGTGTTGCAAAACCCGACCACCGCGACGATGTCGCTGGCCCGGCGGCAGCAGATCGTCGCGATTGCCCGGCGCCATGGGGCGCCGATCATCGAGGATGACGCTTACGGCTTTTTGCCCCGTGCGGCGCCGCCCGCCCTCGCAGCGTTGGCGCCGGAGCTGGTCTACTACATCGGCGGGCTGGCCAAGGTGCTCTCCCCAGCCTTGCGGATCGCCTATCTGGCGGCGCCGGATGCCCGCCAGGCGCAGCGCGTGGCCGCAGGCATCCGCGCCACGGCGGCCATGGCGTCGCCGCTGACGGCCGCGCTGGCCACGCGATGGATTGGCGATGGCACCGCGCTCGCGGTGCTGGGCGCCATCCGCGCGGAGACCGCCGCGCGTCGTGCATTGGCCGCGCAGTATCTGCCGGAATTCGCCGCAAGGTCGCAGCCGGACAGTTTCCATCTGTGGCTGGCCCTGCCGCCGGCCTGGACGCGGGCCGACCTGGCCGGCAGGCTGCGCGCCATGGGCATCGGCGTGGTGGTCAGCGATGCCTTCGCGGTAACATCGGCACCCGAAGCAGTACGCATCGGCCTGGGCGCCGCGCGCACGCGGCGGGAACTGGCAATCGGATTGCAGGCCATCGCGGACCTGCTGTCGCAGCCGCCGGCGCTGTCCTCCACCGTGGTGTGACGGCAAGTCTGAGGTCTATCGACGCTTGGAGAAGGAAAGCCAGGGGAAGGAATTCCCCTGGAACCCGATCTTTCTTCTGCAGGTTTGAGTTTGTGCTGACGGACTGAGAGGGTGGCGCAATCGGGTGTTTCAAAGCCACGTGGACGGAACTGTCAGTTGGAGAAGCCATGATGATTTGCGCTCACGGCCTGGACTGAGCGCAATCCGCGAAAGCCGCCCAGAACCGCAGAAAAAAGAAGCGGCTTGGGGATCTCATTCCCCAACCCTCCGTTTTGCCGCAACGCCTAATGCCGATCCTCCCTACTCGGCGCTTCCCTTGCCGGCACCCTCCTCGACGCCCTGGCGCCAATAGGCGGCGGCGCGAAAATGGCTGCGGGGCAGGCCACGTTCCTGGCCCCAATGGGTGCGCAGGGCGACGGCCGTCTGCGCTTCGCAGGCGGCCCAGGCGGAGAGTTCGGGCTCCTCCGGCCAGGGGGCGTTGCGGACGGCTTCGAGGAGGGCGGCGCCGTAGGGGCGGCCGTCGCGGTGCAGCCAGCGCACCGGCAGGCCGGGCGGGTGGTGCAGCGGCTGTTCCTCCAGCCGGTCTGCCACCTCGATGAAGGCAAGGCCACGGGCGTCGGCAGGCATGGCTTCCAGGGCGCGGGCGATGACCGGCAGGGCGGTCTCGTCGCCTGCGATGAGCGTCCAGCCACGCAGCGGCACCTGGCCGCCGCCGGGGCCGGAGACGCCCAGCCAATCGCCGGGCTTCGCATGAGCGGCGAAGCGAGAGCCGGGGCTGGCATCGCCATGCAGGACGAAATCGATCTCCATCTCGCCCGCCGCCAGGTCGATGCGGCGGATGGTGTAGGTACGGCGGGTCAGGCTGCAGTCGTCGAACACCGGCTGGCCGCTGGGGCTGAGCCGGGGCCAGACGGGTTCCGCATCGCCCTGGCCGGGCGTGGGGATGAGCAGCTTCACATGCATCATCTCGGCATCGAAGCGGCCGAGGTCGTCGCCCACCAGCGTCACGCGGCGCATGCGCGGGGTGACGTCTGCCACCTGCTTCACGCGGGTGACGCGGAAATTATGCGGGCGGGCATCGGCGGTCGCGGCGCCATCGCCGGCCCAGACGATGCCGAGGTTTTCGCCAGGGACAAAACTGTCCAGATGCCCGGCGACGACGACCTGGGCATCCGCCAGCCGGTCGGCGTCGATGGCCTCGATCCGCATCGCGATGGCACCGGGTTCCAACCGCAGCCGGGCAACGCCGCCTGGGAAGGCGATGCGGCTGTCCTCCACCGGGCCATCTACCTCCAACCCGTGCTCCAGCATGTGCTCGCGGAACCTGGCGATCAAGTGGGCAGGCTCGGCGGTGCTGGCGCGGGCTTCGGCGATCAGGGTGCTCAAGGGGTCGTCCTTCGTCAGAATGCGCCAGCGGGCAGGTCGGCCCAGTGCGGCCCGGCCATCGGAATGGCCAGGAAGCGGTCGTTCAGGCCCGCCAGGGTGGCGCCGGGGTCGATATCCCCGCAGCGTTCGGGGTGGAACCAGCGTGCCAGCGCCTGCAGCATCACGATATGCGCGGGGGTGTCGTTGAAACCGTGCCAGATGGTATGGGCGCGCCCGGCCTTCACCGCCGGCAGCACGTCCAGCTGGCTGCGCCGGAGCACGGCCACCAGTTCCCGCTGCGCGGCCTCCAGTGTAACGCCGTTGCCGAGCGGAATGCCGCCTCTGCCGGCATAAGGGCCGCCCGTGGCCACGTAGATGGCCGGGTCCTGCGTGATGACGCTTTCCAGCGACACGTCGCCGATGGCGCCCAGGATCAGGTCGGCGCCGATATTATGGCCGCCGGCGAAGCGGATCATCGAATCGAAGGCGCCCTGGCCGGGGGAAGCGCAGCAGGCGGTGCCGCCGGCATGGGCGTGGATGAACACCTTGGGCCGTGCCGCGCTGATGCCCTTCAGGCGATCGGCGATGGTATCGCGATGCGCGACGTAAAAGGCGTCGAAGGCAGCGGCCTGGTCCTCCCGCCCCATCACCTTGCCCAGGACGTCCATGCTGCGGCGTGTGTGCTGCATCGGGTCGTAGAAGAAGTCGATGGCGACGACTGGGATGCCCATGTCGGCCAGGCGCTCGGCCAGCCCGTCGCGCAGCACGCCGAGTCCGGCGACGACGATATCCGGTTGGCTGTCCAGCAGCTTCTCCAGCGACAGACCGTCCGCCTGGCCGCGCAGGACAATGGGGATGGCGTCGGCGCGTGGGAAGCGGGCGCGGACCGTGGCGTAGTCTGGCGGGTTCATCCGCCGCAGGTCGTCGCCCCAGCCAGTGACCAGAGAGACCGGGTCCGGATGCAGCAGGCCCATGGCGAGCACATGCCGCGCCCGGGTCAGCGCAATGCGGCGGGCAGGGCGGGGCAGCGTGACCTCGCGCCCCAGCACATCGACGATGTGGATGGGGGCCTGTGCCGCGGCCAGCCTGGGGGCCGCCAGCAGCGGCAGAGCGCTGAGAAGGCTACGGCGATTCATGCGGCGGCTTCCGGTGGTTGGACGCGGTCCATCCGCGCCGGTCGCGTGGCGCGGATGGGCAGATGACCGCCCGGGATGCTTACCAGCGGGCGCGGACCGAGCCGAGCACGACGCGGCCGGTACCGTAGTAGCAGGAGGTCAGCGAGGCGCAGCTGGCGATGTAGTCCTTGTCCTCGATGTTCTGCGCATTCACAGCGACTTCCAGGCCGCGCGCGCTTTCGAAGCGGGCGCCGAGGTCGTAGCGGATGGCGGCGTCGAACAGCGTGACGGCATCAACCTTGAAAGTATTGAGGTCATTGCCGTAGGTGGAACCGACATAACGCACGCCGCCGCCGAGTTGCAGGCCGCGCAGCGGACCTTCGAGGAAGCGGTAATTGGCCCAGCCGCTGGCCATGTGGTTCGGCACCTGCGGCACGCGGTTGCCGCTGACGCCAGCATTGTTGGAGTTGGTGATCTCGGCATTGATGTAGGAATAGGCGCCAAGCAGGTCGAGCCCGTCGGTCAGGCTGGCGCGGCCTTCCAGCTCGATACCGCGCGAGCGGATCTCACCCTGGGGCGTGCTGTAGGTGAGGTAGAGCGGGTCCTGCGTCAGCACGTTCTGCTGGCGGATCTGGTAAGCGGCCAGCTGGATGAAGCTGTTCATGCCTTGCGGCTGGTACTTGATGCCGACCTCGAACTGCTCGCCCGTCGTAGGCGAGAAAGTGCCGCTGCCGCGCTGCGGCGCCGCCGTGCCGGTGTTGGGCAGGAAGGAGGTGGAGTAGCTGGCATAAGGCGCCAGGCCGTTGTCGAACAGGTACAGCGCGCCGGCGCGCCAAGTGACCTTGTCGTCGAACTGCGAGGATTGCGCGGCGTTGGCGCCGCTGGCCTGGTGGGTGGTGGTGCCGATATCGGCGCGGTCATAGCGGACGCCGACATTGAAGCGGAAGCGATCCAGCGCGATCTGGTCCTGCGCGTAGAAGCCGACCTGGTCGATTTCCTGGTTCGTCAGCCCGGCGGGGGTGGTCGAGATCGTGGGAATGACCTGGTAGTAGCTGGGCGCATAGACATCGAGGCTCGGCGCGGTGCCGAGGCCCTGGCGCGCGCGGGCCGAGGTGCGCTGCCAGTCGACGCCGAACAGCGCGGTGTGCTCCAGCGGGCCGGTCGTGAAGGTAGCCTGCGCCTGATTGTCCAACGCATAGGCGTTGGCGTGGTCCGACACATAGGTGGAGCCACGCGTGCCGGTGCGGCCATTCACGCCGCGGACGGAGATGACGTTCACCTCGGCATCGATATGCGAGTAGCGGAAGTTCTGCCGCACGGTCCAGATGTCGCTCAGCCGGTGCTCGAACTGGTAGCCGATCGAGGCCTGGGTGCGGGTGAAGCGGTTGAAGTTGGGGTCGCCGCCCTGGAAGTTGCGCGGGATGCGGCCGAACTGGCTGGGCAGCACGGTGCCTACCGCCGGCACGAAGTTGTAGAAGCCGCCTTCCGGATCGTACTGGTAGGAGGCGAGGACGGTGAGGCTGGTGTCCTCGTCCGGCCGCCAGGTCAGCGCGGGGGCGATGGCAATCCGCTCCTCCCGCGCGAAGTCGTATTGGGTGTCCGAAGTGCGGGCGATGCCGGTGAGGCGATAGAGGAACTTGCCGTCCTCGGTGGCCGGGCCGGTGAAGTCGAAGGCCGTCTGCAGCAAGGCGTTGGAGCCGGCCTCAATCCGCACCTCGTTGGAGGCAACGGGGCTGGGGCGGCGGCTGACCAGGTTGACGAGGCCGCCGGCGCCGGTCTGGCCGTACAGCACGGAGGCCGGGCCGCGCAGTACCTCGATCCGCTCCATCAGCCAGGGATCGGTGTTGGGCACGCCAAAATACAGGCCACGGCCCTGGCGCAGGCCATCGAGGAAATTGACAAAGGCGGCGCTGGTGCCCTGGCCGCCGAAGCCACGGACGAAGACGCTGTCGTAGCGCGCGGAGGGGCGTACCTCGCCCAGCACGCCGGCGGTGTAGCGCAGGGCCTGGGAGACGCTAAGCGCCGCCTGGTCGTCGATCTGGCTGCGGGTGACAACGCCGACCGACTGCGGAGCCTCGATCAGCGGCGTGTCGGTCTTGGAACCGGTGGTGGTGACGGGGGCGACGTAGCCCGGCACGCTCTCCCACGCCCGCCAGGCGGTTGCCTGCACGTTCACCTCGGGCAGCACCACCGCCGCCGGGTCCGCGGCGCCAGCCTGCGCCGGAACCTGCGCCGGGGCGGGCGTTTGTGCGCCGGCCGGCAGCGCGAAGCTGAGGGCGGCGGCCGAGGCGAGGAGGAGGTGGCGCGAGGAGAGAGGGCGGTTCATGTCAGGCTTCCGCTGCGGAGATAGCCTGTTGTGCCGTCATTGCGACTAAGTCGCAATACGATCCAGGCAATCTGGCCACAGGTGTGGCGGGAGTGCATCACCTGTCCGACCGCGCCTCGGAGGACCCAGGTGGCCGGGCGGGGGCTGGTGGCGGCCCGGCGAAGCGGATACTGCACCAGCCATGCGCCGGCCCGGCCGGCATGCGTCCAGGGATTCAAAGGAGCACACGCGATGGATGTCGTCACGTTCGACACGCGGCAGAACCTGATCGGTGGGGAGTGGCGCCAGGCTTCGGGGCGGGAGACGATGCCGCTGCTGAACCCGTCCGACGGGCAGCGCCTGGCGGATATCGCCCGTAGCGACGCCGCCGATATCGACCAGGCCGTGGCCGCGGCGCGCGAGGCGCGGCGGGGCCCCTGGAGCCGGATGACGGCGACCGAGCGTGGGCGCCTGCTGACCACCATGGGCCGCCTGGTGCTGGAGCGGGTGGACAAGCTGGCGCGGATGGAAGCGCTGGATGTCGGCAAGCCGCTGAAGCAGGCGCGCGCCGATGCCGTGGCGCTGGCCCGCTACCTGGAATTCTACGGCGGTGCCGCCGACAAGGTGCATGGCGAGACCATTCCGTACCTGGATGGCTACACCGTGCTCTCCATCTACGAGCCGGTAGGCGTGACGGGGCATATCGTGCCCTGGAACTATCCGATGCAGATCATCGGCCGCAGCGTCACCGCCTCCCTCGCCATGGGCAATGCGGTGGTGATCAAGCCGGCTGAGGAAGCCTGCCTGACCGCGCTGGCCTATGCCCGCATCGCCGAGGAAGCCGGCTTCCCGGCCGGCGCCGTCAACATCGTCTCCGGCACCGGGGAGGAAGCGGGGGCGGCGCTGGCGGCGCATCCCGGCATCAACCACATCTCCTTCACCGGCTCCGTCGTGGTCGGCGGGTTGGTGCAGGCGGCGGCGGCGAAGAACGCGGTGCCGGTGACGCTGGAGCTGGGCGGCAAGTCGCCGCAGATCGTCTTCGACGATGCGGACCTGGAAGCGGCGCTGCCGTTCCTCGTCAATGCGGGCATCCAGAATGCCGGCCAGACCTGTTCGGCGGCGTCACGCATCCTGGTGCAGCGCGGTGTGCATGACCGCGTGCTGAAGGCGATGGCCGAGCGCTACACGGCGCTGCGCGTCGGCCCGGCGATGTCGGATCTCGACATGGGGCCCCTCGTCTCCGCCCGGCAGCAGGAGATCGTGCGCGGCTATATCGACGGCGCGCGGCAGGATGGGCTGGAAGTGGCAGCGCAGGGCAGCATCGGCAAGGATGCGCCTGGGGGTGGCTACTACGTGCCACCGACCCTGGTCTCCCGCGCCACCAGCGACAGCCGGCTGGCGCAGGAGGAGATCTTCGGCCCCGTGCAGGTCGTCATTCCGTTCGAGGACGAGGCGGATGCGCTGCGCATCGCCAACGGCACCGATTACGGACTGGTGGCGGGCGTCTGGACCGCCGATGGCGGCCGGCAGATGCGGATGGCGCGGGGCATCGAGACCGGGCAGGTCTTCATCAACAACTACGGCGCCGGCGGCGGCGTGGAACTGCCCTTCGGCGGCGTGAAGCGCTCCGGCCACGGGCGGGAGAAGGGGTTCGAGGCGCTGTATGGGTTTGCCTCGCTCAAGACCATCGCCATCCGGCACGGCTAGAAGCAACGCAGGAAGGCCGGGAAGCTCTATCCCGGCCTTTTCCGGTCATTCGCTTCAAGCTGCGAAGTATGTTCCAGGCTTCGCAGCTTTCAACAACGACGTTGCGGAACGGCATATTTCCGCCCGAGGCACATCCGTACCGTGGCACCGGGCCAGCCCAATCCTTCCGGCGGCCTTCTTAACGCGCAAAAAGAAGAGGGGCCCGGGGAATTCCTTCCACGGCCTTAGCCTGCTGACCGGGGGCCTACAGGCCCGACACTGCCATCAGCACCGCCAGCACCAGCGGGATGGCGGCGGTGGCCAGCACAGTCTGGGTGGCGGTGATACCGGCCATCAGAGGCGCGTCGCCGCCCAGTTGCCGCGCCAGGATGTAGGCGGAGGACGCGGTGGGCATCGCCTGGAACAGCAGGGCGGTGAGCAGGGCAGGGCCGCTCAGCCCCAATGCGTAGGCGGCCAGCAGCGTCGCCGCCGGCATCAGCAGGAACTTGACGGCCGAGGACGTTACCACCGGACCGAGCCAGGACCGCGCCGTGCCGAAATCCAGCGCCGCGCCGACGCAGAGCAGGCCGAGCGGCAGCGACGCTGCACCCAGGGCGCGGATGGCCGGTTCCAGCCCGGACGGCAGGCCGAGCCCGGTGGCCTGCAGGGCGATGCCGATGGCGCAGGCCAGTACCAGCGGGTTGGTGAGGATCTGCCGGACGACGCCGCGCGCGCTGAGCCTGGCGCTGCCGAAGCGGGCGAAGACCAGGACACAGAGGATATTGACCGTCGGCACGATGGCGGCGTTGCAGATGGCGGCCAGGGCGATGCCCTGCGCACCGAACAGCCCGGCGGCGACGGTGACGCCGACATAGTTGTTGAAGCGGATGCCGCCTTGAAAGACGGAGGTGAAGGCGGGGCCGTCGATCCGCATCAAGGGCCGGGCGGCGACCACCAGGGCCGCCACCACCAGGGTCGCGCTGACCAGCACGCCCACCAGGCTCCACACCGGTAGGTCCTGCAACCGGGCGGTGGCCAACCCGTGCAGGAACAGGGATGGCAACAGCACGAAGTAGCCCAGCCGTTCCGCCTGCGGCCAGAAGGCTTGTTGCAGGAAGACGCGGCGGCGCAGCCAGTAGCCGAGGGCGATCAGCAGGATGACCGGCAGCAGCGCCAGCAGGATGGCGCCGGTCATGGCACGGGCGCGATGTTGGCGGCGGTGTAGGGCAGAGGCGTTTCAGGCGGCATGCGAGGTCCGGCAGAGAGGCGGCCGGCAGGTTAGGCGCGGCGGCGGAAAACGACAGGGGCTTTCTGCGCGTGGCGGCCGCCGGTGGCAGGGCAGCCCAACCGCCGCCCGGCTGTGTTCTTAGGCGCCGATCAGCGCCCGCATGCTGTCCACCGCCGCTTCGGGCGCGGTCAGCACCGGCACGCCGACGGCGGCGCGCACCGCCTGGGCGGCGCGGGAGGTGGAGAAATGCGCGAGCATCAGCACGTCCTGGTCGGCAAGGTCGGGCGCCTGGGCCGCCACGAGGCGGTTATGCGTCTCGGCATCGCCCTGGCGCAGGGCGGCCATCGCATCCGGCACCAGCACGGTCTTCAACGTGGCGGGGTGGCCCTCGCGGCTGACGAACTCGTCGAATTCGTCGGTCATGGTGCCGATGGCGGGGGCGAAGGTGGCCAGCATGCCGATGCGCCGGCCCTGGGCGAGGGCGGCCTGGAACATCGCCTCGTTCGGCTTCAGCACGGGGACCGGCAGGCTGGCGGCCAGTTGCTCGATCGCCGGGCCGAAGGCCGAGCAGGTGACCAGGATGCCGTCGGCGCCCATGCGGTGGCCATAGCGCCCGAACTCGACGAAGCGGTCGATCATGCGGTCGGACAGGTCGGTCTCCCGCGCGCGGTCGATGCTCAGGCCGTCATCCAGCAGGTTGACGATCTCGGCCTCCGGCCAGCGGGCGGCGAAGGCGGCCTGGATGGGCGCCATGGCGACCGGCGTAGCGTGCAGCAGGACGATGCGGCAGGGCATTCTGGCACCTCAAGGGTTGGCAGCGCGGCAATCTTGCAACCGCTTTCAGGCATTGTCCATGCCGCGCCGGGGTGGGGCGGTGCTGCCACGGACAATGAGTTCGGCGGCGATCTCGGTCAGGCGCACGACGGAGCGGCCTGCCATGCGGGCCAGCAGGTGCTCCGCCGCCACCTGACCGATTTCGGCGGCGTGGATACGGATGGTGGTCAGGGCGGGGGTGAGGAAGGCGGCGTAATCCGCATCGTTGAAGCCGATGAGAGACAGGTCGCCGGGGATGGCCACGCCGCGGGACTGCGCCTCGATCATCACGCCGAAGCCGAGTTGGTCTGTGCCGCAGATGATGGCGGTGGGCGGCGGCGTGGATTGGCTGAGGATCTGCCGCAGCGCGTCCCGCCCGGCGGCGATGCCGTGCGACGTTTCCACGTCATGCGCGGGATCGATCGTCAGGCCGCGCGCGGCGAGGGCGTGAACGATGCCGGCGACGCGGGCGCCCGAGCGGTCGTTATCCTTGCGGATGCCGGTGATGACGCCGATGCGGCGGTGGCCGAGATCCAGCAGATACTGCGCCGCCCGCCCGGCCGCGGCCAGGTTGTCGAAGCCGACGCAGGGGCGGACGGCGGAGAGGGTGAAGGTCTGCACGGTGGGGATGCGCTGGCGAGCGATGCGCTCCAGCAGCGCCGGGCGGTGCAGGTCCCCCACTAGCAGCAAGCCGTCGATGCCGCGTTCGAGCAGGAAGCTGGCCTCCTGCCATTCATTGTCCAGGTCGTAGCCGGCATTGGTGAGGATGAGGGTATAGCCGTCCCGCCGCAGCCGTTCCTGGAAGCTGGAGAGGGTGCGGAGGAAGCCCTCATTCTCGATATTCGGCACCACGGCGCCCACCGCCATGAAGCGGCGCATGGAGAGCGCCCGGGCGGCGCCATTGGCGACGAAGCCCAGCTCTTCCGCTGCCTTGAGCACGGCATCCCGCTTATCTGCCCGCACCGCCGCCGTGCCGTTGAAGACGCGGGAGACGGTGGAGGTGGAGACGCCGGCAAGACGGGCGACGTCCCGCGCCACGGGGAAGCGGTCTTCCAGGCTGCCTTCTTCCGGCGGCGGGCTGGGCGGCAAGGGCGGTCTCCTCCGCCGGTTCCGGGCGTGGGTTGAGGCTGGCATGGCCGGCCGGGCTATGATAGCGGTTTCATAATGGCCGCCATTCAAGAAGCAAGGCCATGTTGGAGAGCCGTCCGCCGATGCCAGACGCCCGCAAAACCGTCGTGAAGTTCAATTTCTGGCAGGACCCGGCCATGGCCGAGCGGTTCGCCCTGGAAGACGACATCGACTTCCTGACCTGCGACGTCGCCGGCGCGGCGGAGGAGTCCTGGGCGAAGCTGGCGGGCGCGCATGTCTACCACATCTCTTCCACCAAGGATGAACTGCCCCGGCCGTGGTTCGCCGAGGCGCCGCTGCTGGAGCGCTGCCCCCGCCTGCTGTGCATCTCGGCCACCGGGGCGGGCTACGACACGGTGGACGTGGCCGCCTGCACGGCGGCTGGGGTGCTGGTGGTGAACCAGTCGGGCGCCAACGCGGCCGCCGTGGCGGAACACACGCTCGGCATGATGCTCGATATCGGTAAGAAGCTGAGCCTGAGCGACCGGCTGCTGCGGCGGGAGCGCGGCTTCGCGCGCGAGGACCTGATGGGCCGGGAAATCGGCGGCAAGGTGTTGGGGCTGATCGGGCTGGGGCATGTGGGACGCCGGGTCGCCGCCCTGGCCAAGGCCTTCGGCATGACGGTACTGGCGCATGACCCGTATCTTGATGACGCGGAGATCGCCCGCCGCGATGCGCGCGCCGTGTCGCTCGAGGAGTTGCTGGAGACGGCAGATTTTGTCTCCATGCACTGCCCGCGGGACCAGCGCACGCTGCGGATGATGAATGCGGAGACCTTCGCACGGATGAAGCGGGGCGCGGTGTTCCTGAACACGGCGCGCGGCGGCATCCATGATGAGGCAGCGCTGCAAGAGGCACTGAGCAACGGCCAGCTTGCCGGTGCCGGGCTGGATGTCTGGGATATCGAGCCGCCGCCGCTGGACCACCCGTTGCTGCGGCAGGAGAATGTCGTCGCGACCTATCACACCGCCGGCGTCACTGTGGAGGCGCGCCGTTGCATGGCCAGCTTTGCGGCGGAGCAGATCATCACCGTGTTGCAAGGCGGCATGCCGCCACGCCTGATCAACCCGGAAGCCTGGCCGGCCTATCGCCAGCGCTTCCAGGCCGTGATGGGGCGGCCCGTCGCGGCGGAGCCTTTACCCGCCTAGTTCCAGATACCGTCCAAGAATCGTCCAAGACAAACAAAAAGGCCAATGAGCATGAGCATGAAACGCCGGGCTTTTGTCGCGACTTCCCTGGCCACGCTGGCCGCGCCCGCACTGGCGCAGAGTTCCGAATGGCCGCGTGAGCGGCCGATCCAGGTCATCGTCCCGTTCCCGCCCGGGGGCGGCGTGGACCAGATGGCGCGGCTGGTGATGCCGCATGTGCAGAAGCAATTGCCGGACCTGCGCTACGTGGTGGACAACCGCCCCGGCGCCGCCAGCCAGCTGGGGCTGGAGCTACTGTATGGCGCCCGGCCGGATGGTTACACCATCGGCGCGGTGGTGATGCCGACGCTGCTGAGCATGGCGCTGGAGCGCAGTGTTCGTTACGACGCCAAGCAGTTCACCTTCCTGGCCAATGTCGTCGATGATCCCGGCGGGCTCTGGGTGATCAAGGAATCGCGGGTCAAGACCCTGGCCGAGCTCATCGAGAAGGGGAAGTCGGATCAGGGTGCGGTGTCCATCGGCACGACCGGGGTGGGCTCGGATGACCACCTGATGATCGCGGCGCTTTCCCAGGCCACCGGCGCGCAGTTCAACCACGTGCCCTTCAACGGCTTCGCACCGTTGCAGACCGCGGTGCTGGGCGGCCATGTCGATATCGGTTGCTTCAACATGAGCGAGGGCCTGCCGGGCTTGCGCGATGGCCGCCTGCGGTGCCTCGGCCTTGCTTCCGCGCAGCGCCTGCCGGTGGTGCACGATGTGCCGACCTTCAACGAGCAGGGCTTCCAGCTTCAGGCCGGTTCGCAGCGCGGCATCATTGGCCCGCCCGGCCTGCCGGACGATATCAGGAACCGGCTGGTCGGCGCCTTCGAAGCAGCGCTTGCTTCCGCCGCCTTCAAGGCCGAGGCGGAGCGGGTGGACATGCCGATTTCGGCCAAGGTGGGCGATGCCTACCGGCAATCGGTGTTCGCCACCGAGGGCCAGTTGCAGCAGATGTGGGAACGCAGCCCCTGGCGTGACTAAGACATGAGCAGGGACCGCCGCCGGCGGTCCCTGCCCAGGCCTTCAGCCGCCACAGCCATGCGGCTTGCATCCCTTTCCCGGAACAATGGATATCAGCGATGCACACAGAGACCTCGGGCCACGGCCTGCACATCATGTCCGGCCTCGCGGTCCGGGCAGCGTTCGACAGCGTGATCGTGCCCAGCTTCGAGGCCCGTACCGGCACCAAGCCGCGCGTGGACTGGCTGCCGACGACGCTGATCATGGAGAAGGTGCCGGCGGGCGAGGGTGCCGATATCCTGGTGCTGGTGAAGGCGGCGATGGACAAGCTGGTGGAGCAGGGCTTCATCGATGCGTCCAGCCGCTTGGAACTGGTGCATTCGCGCGTCGGCCTGGCCGTGCGCGCGGGGGCGCCACGGCCGGATATCTCCAGCCTCGAGGCCTTCAAGGCGGCGTTGCTGAATGCGCGGTCCGTCGTCTATTCGCGCGCCGGCGCCAGCGGGATCCACTTCGAGCAGGTGGTGGAGAAGCTGGGCATTGCCGAGCCGGTGCGGGCGCGTGCCACGGTCATCCCCGCCGGCTTCACCGCCGAGAAGCTGGTGAGCGGCGAGGCCGACCTGGCCGTGCAGCAGATCAGTGAATTGATGGTGGTGCCGGGGATCGAGATTGTCGGCGCCTTTCCAGACGAAGTGCAGACGGTGACGTCGTTCTCCGCAGCGCTGATGCGCAACGCCCCGAATGCGGAGGCCGGCGCCCGCTTCCTGGCGACCTTGCAGACGCCGGAAGCGGTGCAGGCCTATCTGGCGGGCGGGGTAGAGCCGGCTTTCTGAGGCTGGCTTTGCAGCCGCTTTGACGGCCCGAGGGCGCCGCCGCCGATGGCGCGGCTTCCCCTGGGCCGTCGGTTGAAATGCAGAAATCGAACGGCGTGGTTGTTCTGTCCACGCCCCCTTGCGGCAAGGCAGATCTTTAGCCGAGTTCGGCACCCAGGCGCTGGCCATAGGCGGCGATGGCCGCACCGGCTGGCCTGCGTTCCCGGTCATAAGCCGCCAGCGCCTGCTCCAGCGGCAGGTCGCGCAGGTGGCGGCGCAGCGCCAACGCGTCGCCGGCCGCCTTGGCCACGCCCATCGCGGTATGCGGCCGCACGACGAACGCGGCATCGCCCAGCAGGGCCAGGGGGCCGGCGGCCATGCGCGGAGCCTCGTAATCGAAGATGGCCTGGACAAAGGGGGCCTGTTCCGCTGCCACCGCGGCGGCGAAGGCAGGGGGCAGAAGACGCTGTGCATCCACCTGCAGCCCGGCCGCCCTTTGCGCCGGCATCTGCCCTGGCGCCAGGGAGAAGGGATGCGTGCGGCCCGAGCCATCCGTCAGCACTGCCGCAAGCTCTGCCTCGGCGACGCGGCGATACCAGACCCAGTTGTAGCGCCTTGCGCCCCGCTGCATCTCCCCACCCGGCCCGGTGACGGAGTAGCCGAGGATGTGGGAGCCCGGCATCATGAAAAAGGCGAAGCGGTCCAGCAGCGCGTCCGCCGCGGACTGCGGCAACGCGGCCTCCGGCACCAGGCCGCGCCAGGCGACGTAGCCGGCGTAGCGGTTGGGGGAGGGCTGTGCCGTCACCACCGGCCGCAGCACGGAGCCGATGCCATCGGCGCCCAGCACCAGATCCGCATCCTCGCTGCTGCCATCGGCAAAGTGCAGCGCCGCGCCGGTGTCCGTTCGCGCGGCACCGCTGACGGACCGGCCCAGGCGGTAATCCGCATCTCCCAGCCGGGCGCGCACGGCGCTGTAGAGGTAATCCCAGGACAGTTGCATCTGCGGCGTGACCTGGCGGTGGGCGATGCCGCCGGCCCGGTCCAGCGTGATGCGGTCCCGCGCCACGACGCCGACCTTGACCACATCCTCGGCGCCGATGGCGCGCAGGACATCGAACACTTCCCGCTGCGGCACCAGCCCGGCGCCACGGCCTTCCAGCCCACCGGCCGAACGTTCAAACACCTGGACCTCGTGCCCATCCTGCCGCAGCAGGATGGCGGCGAACAGGCCCCCGAGGGAGCCGCCCGCGATGGCGATGCGCAGCTTTCTCACCGGACCGGCTCCCTGCTGTTGCGGGCCAGGACTTCCAGCAGCAGCGCCAGACCGGCCAGGCCGCCGCCGAAGGCGCAGACAGCGGCCCAGCCGCCAAGGTCCCACGCCATCATCGCGCCAGCGGAGCCCGCGGCACCGCCGAGGAACATGCCCGTCATGAACACGGTGTTAAGACGGCTGCGGGCTTCGGGCTGCAGCGCGTAAATGACGTGCTGGTTGGAGACGAGCGCGCTCTGCACACCGAAGTCGAGGATGATGACGCCGACGACCAGCCCGGCGAGCCCCGGCCAGGCGCCAAACACCAGCCAGGAGGCAAGGCTGAGCAGGGCGCCGAGGCCGATGACCAGGCGAGGGCCGCGCCGGTCGGCCAGCTTGCCGGCCAAGGGCGCCGCCGCGATGCCCACCGCGCCGATGACGCCGAACAAGCCAGCCACCTCCGCGCCCAGGGCGAAAGGCGGTTGTTCCAGCCGCAGCGCCAGCACCGTCCAGAAGGCGGAAAAGGAGGCGAACAAGGCAGCCTGCATCAACGTCGCCTGCCGGAGCGCCCGGTGGGCGCGCCACAATTGCAGCAGAGAGCGCAGGGCGGCGCCGTAGCTGATGGCGGCCACCGCCGGGCGGCGGGGCAGGGCCGCCGCCATCAGCGCGGCGGCGCCGAGTGCCATAGGCACGGCCAGCCAGAACATCGCCCGCCAGCCACCATGGGCTGAGACGAAGCCGCCCAGCGTGCGGCTGAGCAGGATGCCGGCCAGCACGCCGCCCATGACGGTGCCGACCGTGGCGCCGCGCCGTGACGGGGCCGCCAGATGCGCGGCGAAGGGCACGATTTGCTGCGCCACCGTGGCGGCCATGCCGACCAGCAGCGAGGCCAGCACCAGCACCGGCGCGCTTGGCGCCATGGCCGCCAGGGCCAGCGCGCCGGCCAGCACCAGGAACTGGCC
>Ga0308171_1001725_pt1 | contig 27076 bp, 29 predicted proteins | sample PhyGR1_FD_202135 | JGI IMG/M metagenome (GOLD analysis project Ga0308171, IMG submission 202135) | Phyllosphere microbial communities from UC Gill Tract Community Farm, Albany, California, United States - DLSLSG.R1 | ecosystem: Host-associated > Plants > Phyllosphere > Unclassified | place: USA...
CATCCTCATGCACTTGTCTAATTTTATTGATCTGGGTATTGATCATGCGTAATAGCATACGTAGATTAGATTGATCTTTTGTACTGATTGAAGCTAAGAGAGTCTCAACCAATGGAAACTTTTCATTTATCTCAACTAATGCTCCTTTATTCGTTGCCTTCCTTTGAAAAAGGTCTCTGTTTCTTTTGCTATTGTTACTTGCTATTCTCTTTATTCCTCTATTGAAATACTCTTTCTGCGCCTCTTCTTTTAACTCAGCGATGTACCGATAGAAGGCATTTCGTAATTCATATGGAATCTTAATTTGTGATTTGGATACGTTAAGATGTATCAGGTGATCAATCTTATTTCCCAGATCTACCTTTAATCTCGCTAGTTGAAGATTGGCCGATTTCCGAATTAGTCCATTCCAGCCACCAAAAAGTATGATCCTATCGGCTCTGTAGATGTAAATTCCTTCTAAATCCAATAGACTATTGAACTTAGTCGTCCATAGCGATGTTGTATGTTTTGATTCGTCTATACTCCGTACCGGTAGCACATAACCTTCCAATTTGATAGCTTCGCCACTAAATAGTGCTTGCTTAGGTACTAATAGTCTGAGATCAGCAACGTCGGAAGGAAATGGACTAAATGGTTGGAGCATCGTATTATTTATCCTAATTGAAAATGGCTTCTTCTTATTTTCTAGAAAACGATGAAACACCAGCGATAAATAATCTGATGTAACTTCGGCTATTTCTCTCTTTATGGCTTTTAACCCATTTTCATGACTAAGATATGCTTCGAACTTGAATAGACCGTCCCAAAGAATAATCGTATTGGGTTCGAACTCTTTTACTCCATTTAGGTATTGCTCTGACAACAAATTAAATCTCTCGAGAATATCGGTGATTTCTTCGTCTGTATTAACTATAACACGCCATTTTCCTATATCTTTTAAATAATCGACATCCCATGTTCTAGCATTGTACGAAGCACTTCCCTTTTTGCGCGATAGAACGGTAAACTTTCTAGTCTGTGAGAAAGAAGCAGTTTTCATTCCTAAACCGAAACGTCCTAAATCAATACGATCTCGACCAGCCTCCATTAGTGAGCTTGGGAACTTCATATTTTGAATTAATTCCAACTCTGTCATTCCCTCACCATTATCTGCTATGAAAAGTTTAAATCTAGGCCCTTCTAAGTCGGTCAGAACCTCAATATTGGATGCCTTAGCTGAAATGGAGTTGTCTATTAGGTCTGCTAATGCACTCTCTAACGTATACCCCTGCTCCGATATGGATTTAACAAGATATTCGGGATTAGGAATGCTATCTTCGTAATTAATCTGTATATGGTCTGGCTGTGTCATCATAAGTTAAAGGTTCTATCTCTATTTATCGAAAAGCTTCGTTTATAATTTTTTGGCTAACTGTCCAACTTACTTGAATAGTTGTATACACATATTTTTCAGCACCAATCTGCACAACAGGATTTTGAAGAATTTGGATCTTAGGTACAGCTGAAATATTGGATATCAGACATAAATAGTAGTCTTCTCCTATACGCTTTGCAACTTCCCATTCTTTATTAGTGAATAATATACCACCTTCCTCGCCATCTCTCCCTTTAACTTCTACATAAATAGTTCTAGTTTTCGATTCAATTAAAAAGTCATATCCAGTACCTAAATCGCGACAGTCCTTTAACTTACCTGCGAAAGGGAGTTTTCCACCAGAAAATTGGTCTATAAAAAATTCCTCAGCTGCACGGCCTGTTATTCCTCGAGGGAAATAAACAACATCACCTTTTGATTTAACATCACCACCTGAGACGATATTTTCTAGCTGTTTGATTTCTGGGTCATCTGGTTGATGAGACTTCGAAAGAATATCTTTTACCAGCCCATATACAGTTGGCTCGTCTAAATCGGCTAAAGCATTGACAGTATTCAACACTCCTATACTCATAGCCCTTTTGTGCCAACCTTTACGATGTGGATGAACAACATCAAATTCATCGCGTCTAAACTTAACATAGTTAGGTAATATACTCAAAGCTTCTGCTATCTTATTAAAGGCCTCTTTATCCGTTTTGTACCCTAATTTATTCAACGCGACCTTATCAAATCTCGATAAATAATAGGCAACTATATGTGCTAACTTTCTATTACTATCCATTATAATAACATACTCTTATAAAATTTGCTCAGGTAGTACTTCATTCATTAGGTTAACATCTACCCCCATAACAGCAAATATTTCAGACACCACCATTGCTATCTGAAAAGCCAGATAGGGAGGTACCGCGTTTCCTACTTGATGGTATTGCTGTGTCCTTCCGCCATAGAAATAATAATTATCTGGGAATGTCTGTATGCGTGCCGCTTCCCTTACCGTCAGACTGCGAGCCTGAAATGGATCATAGTGAATAAAATAATGCCCATCCTTGGATATATGGCTGGTAACAGTAGTCGCAGCATCGTCAGGCTGTTGAACCCTAAAGCGATCATTAAACTTTCCTGAGGTTGCATTCTCATGATCTGGCAATAAGTCATTGCCTGCAGCCGCATAATCATGCATTTTTGGAAATGTTCCTTTTTCCTGTGTAAATTTTGCAGCAAAGTAATAACGGTAAATATCCTGTAATAAATGACTTCTAGACACGTGATGTGAAATACCGCCTAAATTTGGATCAAAAAACCAATCGTATACTGGTGATTCCGTATCTATATCATAAGTGTTAGAATTAATGAACTCTTTACCTAATGATTGGGCAAACCTCGTTCTTAAAGCTTGGCTTTCTAAATTCTCATTCAGGTTACTATCAAATGCTAAGATAGCGTCAGACCAGGTCTCAAACGTATCAGCTACTTTTGCGTATTTTCTTTTCTTTTTGCGTTTGCCCTCATCATCTACAATCCATTCGGCAGATTCAAATGACCTGGTAATGCCGCTTCTTAATTTAGGTAACCCACCAATAACATCCTTTAATGTTATTGGTTCCCGATTAACAAGCACATCTGGCGCAATATTTATATCACTACGTATCCCTAATAAAATGACACGGTGTCTCTTTTGGGGAATACCATAGTTCTCTGACTTAATCAAAAAATCTTGAGGATTAAACACAGGTTCCCCATTGAGCAAATCTCTTTGTCTAGGCAGTGTAGATAAAGAATACACACGGTAACGCACTCTATTTTCATCAAGTACTTCCACAAATGGAACAGTGGGATCTCTTAGATCGTTAAGAATCTTAGAGAAAATACTTTCATTGTCTGTCGTTCTAGCAGAGAGTAGGCCTTTGACATTTTCCATTACAAATACCGATGGACTATGCTCTGCTATGATCCGAAGATACTCTTTATACAACCCTACCCTTTTATCTTGGTCTTCATCAAGTACAGTCTCTTGCCTACGTGATCTTCCAACCAGGGAATAGGCTTGGCAGGGAGGCCCCCCAATAAGTACCCAATCAGTACGTCCATTTAATGCTCCAACGATTCGTCTGTCTATTTCTTCGTTTGTGGTAGCATAGGGGTCCCCTTCTTCAGCTGTACCCAATGTTGCACACCATGCTTCTTCATCTGCTTGTATAAATTGCTCCGGGTATCTTCTATAAAGCTCATTAATGTCAATCTCCCCTCTTACGAATTCATAATAATCTTCAGGAGCTTGGCCTTCTGGGAATTGTCTAAAAAAACTACGCAATCGTAGTGTCTGATGGGCATAAGGATCTTTCTCAATAGACAACTTGATCTGGAAAACCCTGTCACCCTCTTCATTATATATTGATGAAAACCCTTCACCAAGCCCACCAGGGCCAGCAAATAAATCTATTATTGGAATTGGCATTATGCAAAATCATTGTGGTTAAAAAAATCTCTTACAGTACTCCCCATTGTAGTAATCAATTTTTCGAGATTTACTACGGAAATGTTTCTTTTGCCATTTTCGACCTCGCTGATATAAGTCTTATCCACTTCAGACTCATAGGATAACTTCTCCTGTGTCAACCCTTTATTGGTTCTTAGTTTTTTAAGATGCTTACCAATCTTCTCTTTAATATCCATATTGCAAACTCGGTAATTTTAGACTATAAGTCAATCGGATATAAGTGAACTTTTACCATATTTTCGTTATCATTTAACTTAAATTATAATTCAAACAATCTTTTTTCATTAAGAAAACAACAATGTCAATTAAAGACTTTCAAGAAATATGATAAAATGATAACTAACTAAAAGACACTTTATAAAAGATAACAATAGCTTCTAGGAAAAGTAATTATCATTACCTATTTTGATCGAATTAAAATATGCTATCATAGAATGGGGAACAGAATCTTGATAGTAACGTCTACTTAAAATTATCAAAGAATATGCATCATTATCTCTAACTTTGAATAATGGAAAACTATGATGACGAAAAAGACAGGATTCATGTACCGCGTTTTGAGGAATCTGCTGGTTTCTATACCACTTCAAAGCGTAGCTTCAACATGTCAAAAATCAGGAGTCACAACTCCAAGCCCGAACTCGTTCTTAGAAAAGCTTTGTGGTCAAAAAATATCCGTTTTCGACTTCATGACAGATCGCTTCCTGGAACTCCAGATATCGTCATAAAAAAATATAAACTGGCGATATTCGTCGATGGTGAATTTTGGCATGGATTCGACTGGAAAAATAATAACGAACGTATTAAATCCAATCGCCTTTTCTGGATCCCTAAGATAGAACGCAACATGCAAAAAGATATACGCGTCAATAAAGCCCTACGGGATATGGACTATGTTGTATTCAGGTTCTGGACGCAGGATATTCTGAAAAACCTACCTAAAGTACTAAATCAGATTGAGCTATTCTTAGAAACCAGAAAACTCTGGAAATAGTTTATCATCCTTTAAAAACATTTTCCCTATGCCAAGCCAAGTTTTCCTGCGATGGATAATAGCGCTGCAGCTGTGGAAGCAAAATCGACCGACCATTTAATTTTGATAGACTGTAGGGATGATCGATCAGTTCGTCGATATGAGCGGAAACCATAATGGTATAATCTTCACTCAAGCCAACCAGTCCCCTATCAAATGCACGGTGTAAATTTGGGCAGAGCGCTATGCCATTGTTCACCTTGTCATCATGTGTCACCGCAAAAGGAACAATATGACATGCATCAATAAAATTGTACTTGAAAGTAGACCGCATCCGCATGCCCGTCATGGCACAAGTATACTGATAAAGCTGCGGAATATAGCGTTTGAACAAACCTGATCTGACGAACACGTCTTCCTCAGTCTGAATAGAAATATGTTTATACTTAGCCTCGGGCTCATTGAGCACCAAAGACTGCATTTCATTGTAAAAGCCGTCATTGAGCTGCTTATGTTCATAGTAGGCCTGTCGTTGTTCTGGGAAGTAAGCAGAAAGCAGCTGATCCCGAACAACAGCCCGATTTAGTGGATCACTGAGCAAAACAGCGAGCTTATTATCGAATGAGCCGTAGGCCACAACTTCAGAAAGCGTCTTTACACCTTTGATATGTGAATTGATCTGAAAGCCAGGATTTGGATGCAAACACCATAAGCTTTGCCCTGCTGCTTTGTCGGACTGCAAGTAATAAAAGGGCTGCGTAAAATCGGACTGATGTGCCGTTCGCGCCAGCAAGCGCCAGTTCTCCTGAAACAGTCCAACAAGATCCACATTAACTTCAAAGCGATTGTCGAGCACGATACCTTTATCGATCAGTTCGACCAAGGTTAAAAGCAAGATTGGCTTATGTGGGGCCAGTCCATATTTTGTATTTGCCCTTTTCACGCGGGCGAAAGCATTGAGATAAACTTGCAGATCCTCGTTCATAAGGAGACAAAATAGAAAATCATTTTTAAATCATCAACACATCAGGATCGATTAAACCTAATTTCTAACAATGGATACTGACGTCTCATCGACCGCACAGCGAATTCCCTATTCTCAAACTTTCCCTCATCCCATTTCCAATACACTGGATACAACTTTTCCTTGGGATCAATAAGTACACGCCAAGCTTCAAACCGCGTGCCGAGAGTTTCTCTAAAGATCTCGATATGTTCTTTGAATTCGGTCATTACAATATGGTATGTACAAATTTACATAAAAACCGCTAATTACACAGTTGAAACGGGTCAATCCTTTGCGACCGATTGCTTAAAACAAGATAATCATTACCTTTGAATCACTATGCTGCAAGTAACCTGTGCGATTATAGAACACGCCAACAAAATACTGGTCTGCCAAAGGTCAGCTTCGATGAAGCTTCCATTGAAATGGGAGTTTCCGGGTGGCAAGATCGAAAGCGGAGAATCTAAAGAAGAATGCCTACGTCGAGAAATTAAAGAGGAACTCCAGATTGATATTAGCATACATAGCGCACTTACGATGGTAGAACAACACTACGCCGACTTCTCGCTGCAGCTCTACCCTTTTGTATGCGGCCTAAAATCAGGAAAAGTAAAAGCGCTGGAACATGCCCAGGCGATATGGGTAGATGCGGCTCAATTAATGAACTACGACTGGGCTGAAGCTGACCTGCCGATTGTAAACGAGTATACGGCTTACGCTTCATCAATTAAATAATAGCAGCGATATACGTACATAAAAGCCCTAAACCAAAAAGAGTTTCCGTTGAACCGGCAGAGGGAAGCAATTTGGCTAGTGAGTTGGTCTACATAGCCGCAAACTATATGTAGTTTGTCTTTGTATAAAGATAGGCATGTTATCTGAAATAGCTATTGTTCATTTCATCGAAAATGTTGTTCAAATCATCACTTTTTATAGATTGCAAGTAGACAGATGATGAAAGATCTAAAATGATTTTTTTTGCAAACATCTTTATATCTGTTTCCAAACTTTTGAAATAGCATGCTCATTATTGAGATAACTCAATCCATTATGGTTCATTGGATCGCCCTTATCATCGAATAGGGTTTCAATCTGCATAAAGTTATCGAACTTTACAGAGATGTCATGTCTTGCGAAAACATTATCATAGCTGTTATTTAAATTGTACCATTTATTTAATGGTAATCTTACAATTGGATAGGGTAAGTGATATTTTAAGCCAGGATTTCCCAGTTGCGATCCTGCTGTGACCAATATTATATTTTCATGTCCTTTTTGATTTTCCGGATGTGAAAAATAGTCGTAGCACAACAACGAGCCTAGGCTGTGGGAATAGATTACATCAGGCTTTAAGATTGTTATGTATTTCTTTAGCTCATTGCGCAACTTCAACCTTAAGTCGGGGTATTGAAAAAACTCAACAACCATATCTGGATAGTTATCCATCCAGTCTTTAACAAGGCCTTTTTGCCTCCTTCGATCACCCCAAAGCCCTAGAAATGATTGTGATAAAAAACGAAGATAATCAGTCGCAGTTGCGTCGTATGGTTTAAAAAAGGAATCAAAGGGCATAAACTGAACATCTTGATCATTCGCAAGGCTGAGGTGGCTTATTAAGGCTTCGCGCCAGTCTTTCACCCATCCCGTATTATCACTCATTAAGGCATCTTTACCACCAATTCCGTGGATACATAATACTTTTTTGGTTTTCATAAATAAGTTTAAAATTTATTATATAGGTTATTAGCTGAAACTAATTTAATGAATTTTCGAAATAAAACCATGTGTCTTGAATAGAAATTTTAGGATAAATTTTGCGATATGAATTATTGTGGTTATCTTTTTCCTAGCCAAATAAGTATTTAATCAAATAGTATAACAGTTAAGATTCTCGCCATTAACCTGAATATACGAGCATGCTATTGACAACTAAAACCAATTGATATGAAAAGACTATTATTTACCATCATTTCTGCTATGATAGCAATTAGTTCCCACGCACAGTTTGTGTCCTCATTCAGCAGCAGCTATGTGAACGAAGTGAAATCATTAAGTCCTAACACAAAAAGAATTTTAAAACAAAAAGGCCTTTGGGCTGACAGAATCGACGAGACTTTAAAAGCCTTATATCAACATAATTCCGAGAAAAAACTTCAAGAAATAGTAGAAAAGAGAAAGGAATTTAAATTGATAGCCGAGGTAGACCAACAGGAATTTAGCAAAAACAAAGAGGCTGCAGATGAGATCATTGCAAAAAACAAAATCATATACTTTAGCCGCAGGGAAGTTGATCATATTGTAAATTCTGCATTAGATCAAAAAAATATTCTTGCGTTGGACTTAAAAAATGAAGAAAATGCTTACCGAGAGGGTATTCGTTATTTTAGTTTTATAAATAACACTGGAGCGAGCGGTAAAATATTCTTTCCCTTTAAAAATCCGGACCAAGCTAAAGAGTATTTCTTTGGAAAAGATCAGCAAGAAAATTTAAAGCTCGTACAAGATGTGATGATACAGCGAAACTTTGATGGATCAAATTCACTAAACTCAGAACTAATCTCCGCAATCGTTCCGATCCCATCAATACCGATCAAACTTTCCATAGGAAGTACAATAACACAGGTAGACGAGAAAAAAATAGACAGCACCAATATAGGTAAAAACAAACTCCCTTATGGTGGACTTTTTAACGCTACATTTACATATCCATTTGTGTTCACTACAATTAATACAGGAAAAGAAGGTCATCTACTAAGAATATATGTGCCGATGGAGTATAAGTTTAACATCGACGAAGTGAAAGACAATCAACCCATGGCAAACTCCTATAATTTTAATGAATTATCCAGCATGTTATTTTTATCAATAGATCTTGTGCGGTCTGATGAAACATTGTCTAAAATGAATCTATTTGCAGGCATTAAAGGCTCATATTACTTCGGGAATGAAAAATTTGCAGATAGAATCGGACGTCGTGACTTCAGTTTGTTACAATTTAATACTGGGATAAAAATTGCCGACAAATTCACAATAGGTTTTAATATACCTCTAAAATCCAGTTATAGAAATCTGCTAGAAAACCAGGCTGCCAGTATTGCATTAAAATTCCAGCCTGGAATATAGATTCATTAACCCGTCATCCGAAATGCACCATTAAGCCAATTTCTAACTTTATATACTTGAATTATGAAAAAAAATGCAATTGTATTGGCTATCATCTGCTATATAGTGATGATGGCATGTCATGAAACGGTAAAAACCAAGAATGAAGTGACTAGTCAGGATTCCTGTATTACTGATTCAATCGGAAGAGACAATTTTTTAAAGGCGAATGCTAGCCTTTCAAAAGTTATTTCTCTGACAAAAGGGACCTTAAGTGTCACTTTACATGTCGGTGATTTTAAAACCTATAGTTCTACCCTGTTATCAAAGGAGATTGCTGACAAGGCTATGGTTCTGGCTTCTCAAATCCTGAATTCGAAAGAGTTTCAGGACGAAGTGAACAATCTGGATTTTGCATACAAAAATCATTGTACCTCCTGTGGAGGTAAAAGGGAATCAAGAAAAGAAAGGATCGCTGGTAAAACCGTGCTCGATAGTTTATATAGAAATGCGGAGGTCACCCTGGATTTGACAATACAGGCCGGCAGGTGTGGCGGCGCTTTGGGTGCAACCTGCCCAAATACAAAGCATATTTCCTCAAACTATAAGTCGATATCCTGTGACATGCGTAACCTCCCCATTGAGCTTGCCTATGCCGTACATATTTGCCATGAGTTTGCTCATACAGTTGGCTATTGCCATACAGACCATAAGGACGACGTTGCCGAAAAAATTGGTTGGATCGCTTATTATATAGCAGTTAAAATGAATACAAAGCAATCTAATGGCTAAATCAAAAGAGTCGCCTTTTCCTAAAGATTAGGAAAAAGCGGCTCTCCCGTTCAAAAACAGGTTATCCCTTATATTTTGACAGTTTTTTGCTTTAATTATGAAAATTTAATATAAAATAAGCCAATGGCAGGAACATCTGACGCAATGAAAATAGCACCTATTTATAGTACAATAGCATTAATAGTCTGCTTCCTATACAGTAATGCCCAAATCTATGAAAGCAAAAGTAACCTATTTCAATATGGAATGTCCAGTTCGTTGACCGTAGGATTTAAACTGATCAAAACCAAAAATCTTGCCGAGAACTTATACGCCTATAGTAATATTAATTTAGGAGGCAGTGTAAATCCTGATTACGCAGGTCTGGTGGCGCAGGTAGGAATAAATGGCACATACAACTTCTTTTCGAGTAAACGGAAGGGTTTTTCAGCACAGCTCCACTCTACGGTACAGGCAGTTCTGTCTCCCTATAAGGCCAAAAAAATCAATAAATCAGACAGCTACCATCAGCCATTCTATAGTATGGCCGACCTATCATTCCCAGCTGTTAAAAATGTTTACCCGCTTTCTCTGTCTGCCGGAACAGGTTATATCTTACTATTATCGCGATCGGGCTCATTAGCTGAAAAAACACAACGCGTGGGATCAGTATATGGAAAATTTGGAAATGTCCACATCTTTTATCAGAATGATGGTGTACTGCCTAAATTGATGGCGGATCAAAAAGATCGTTGGTTTACTTCCAGCGCCATGGTAGCTTGGCATTCGAATAAAGATTATATAGATGTAAATCATATTCAAGTTGCTTACAACAGATTTACGGGATATTCTGAGGGAAGCTATGAGTTAGCAAGTGCGCTAAACAATAACATGGTGGTTTATGGCGATCCGGATGAACGACAATTTAATATGGATTACTTTAGAGTAGGCGTTGGATTAAAACATAACCGTCAGCTGAATTTTAACCTGATCAATTCAAAACTTAGGGCTTTTCAGGGACAGAAAATGATCCATTACATGAGAAATTACCCCTATCATCCTGATAACTCAACTTTTCGTATTGGGATAGATGGCACAATCAGATCAAAGTAAAACGAATAAAACGATCGACGATGAATCTATTTAAATATCTAATTATAGCCTCTCTGTTTACACTTAGCAGCTGTTCGACCTACTACATTAACTTCCCCGACCGAACAAAATTCGAGGAAGATATCTTGGATACGCTTAATTTCAAAAATTTCAGCTGCTACAGCCGAGAAGAGTTTTATACTTATCCGGAACAGGATACCGCAACTAAGGTCGGAATACATTACTTGTTTATAGAAAAAACATCTGACACCTTAAAAAGAGTACTGAATTTAGTACCAATAAAACCATACCGACAAAAGCTAGACGCTCCTCAATATGCAAGTATTTACACCAATCAACCTGATACTATCGTTAATCTAAGCAACTGTATTATCTATCAAATGGGATATTTGCATCGCGATAAAATCATTTTTACGAACCAACGTAAAAAAAGAAGTATTGTACCGACTTTATACATTAAACAAAGTGATAACAGGCTGGAAATTGAAAAGGTATATTATCCAAATAAAGGTACTTATAAGATAAATGAATTTATAAATGAGGGAATTACTTATCACAAAATCAATCCTACCATAAAAGTGAGGTTAAACCCAAAAGATAACTGTAATATTATGGACTGGGATGTTGCTGACACGTTTTACATAGCCAAAGAAGGCATCATATTTAAATTTCAGCAGGAAATCTGTGATAAAAAGAATTATTTTTCATTTAAAAATTATCAGGATTAGTCAATAAAAATATTTATTCTCTTCTTTTGGTACTTTTTTTATTTGGCGCTGTATATAATAACTGAATAGCTAATAATCTATTTCATGGAGTAACTTAGAAACAAATGTGTTTTTACTCACAGTGCTAACCACTATAAATTCAAAAATATGCTAATTAAAATGTTTATAACTTGGCAAGAAACGCTTCTTCTCATAGGTGTAATCACACCATTTTTATATTCTATTTACCATGTATTGACGAATAGAAAACTAAATGTTATAAAAAAGTCACTTTGGATTCTAGCACTTATATTTGGTTCTTTTATTGGATTGATTATTTATTGGTTCTATGGTAGACATGGATATAATAGTGTATCAAATTAAAAACGATATTGGTTTCCACTAGGATCTTGGAAAAGATATAGCGCCCTCTGTCTCTAAAAGATGGAGACAGATAACAATTGCCCCCGTTAAATTTCTGTGCTAGATAACTGATCGCAGTTTGAATGGCTAAAGTGTCATCCTGTACGGAATCGCCTTTTGCACCGAAATACTTTGCATCTACTTCACCACCAAAATTATGAACTAACTTTCCTCCAAGATCAAGTGCGATCACACTCCCACTGTCCTCCGGCCCAGGGTCTGGGACATTCTGAATGCCTATGTAATGGTAAACTATTGGCGCAGGTGTATCGCCTTTTTCGTGATAGCCCAATAGTTGGACTCCTGTCAAAGATAGTTGTTTGTTTGATACTTATATAAGGGATGCAAAAATAAGTAGGGCATATAACCTATAAAAGACACTGCCCAATCTTTATCGGATTGGGCAGTGTAAGCGTCGTCATAAAAAGGGGAACATATTATTTTTGCCGAATGCGATGTATAAAAACAGTAGAAAAACAAAAATAACCACAGGGATAACGATCAAAATAACCCTGTGCACAGTATTTTGTTTGGCAAAGAGAAGAGCAATAGATACAAAGAATAAACCAACTAAACAAATATAAAGGGTGTATATCAACGTATTCCTAAACACTTCTACTGTCTGCAACTCATTAACACCAAACACCCTATTTAACAAATTCTCCTTAAGAAGGTTCAAGGTTAACAGTAACAAAGTAAATGCAACCAGATAATAATATTTTTCAGCGAAAAACTTCATAATAACATTTTATTGATGTTTATATTTTGTACTTATAGGTGGAAGATTTTTATATCCCATCATTCCCATACCATATTTCCACCGATCTGTAATGCTCATTATTGACCCATTAAACACAGCTCCCGGAATTAACTTGGATAGAAAATAGTTTTTCTTTAAAGAGTTTTCTAGGGTATTCAAAGAGCTGTTAGACAACTTCCAATAAGAACCGTTTATCACATTTTGCTCCTTTAACAACTGATCACCGTCCCAAATACGTGCCGCATCTCCCTTTATAGGCGTGCCGTTATACAAGTCTTGTAATCCGCCCCAAACATCATCCATTATCATTTTATTCCCTGATGTAACAAAGTCCTTGATTTCGTCATTGGAATACCCTGTCATTGTCGCTCCAAATCCCAATAAGTTTTTCAACTTATCAACTGTAGAAGCAGCGGCACCAGCCCATTTAGTTTCAAACCCACGATTGGAGGTCTCACCCTGAAACCATCTATAAAAATCGGCTCTTTGATCCAAATTCTCATACTCTTTAAAACCATCGTTTTTCTGAATATTAGTTTTATTAGCATTTTTCCAAACAGACGTATTATATTTTCTATCTGAAGTTCGCCAGTGCCCAGACTATGCTCGAATATTGCCATTGTACTGCAGGTTACCTCCATCTTCGTACATAAATGACTGTGTAAAATTGGTCGAAGCAATTCGCTTTGTCTAACCGCGCTCATGATAACCTAATTCAGCCGCTAGCTTAACATGACTTCCCCTTACATGAATATGAACTACTGAAGGGTTGATCACTTTAACTAATAAAGAACTACATCTTCAGCGCCAAAGGTCCATCTTTAGTTACCAGACTGGACCAACCCGGTCGTGCCCCAACAGTAAGCTTAGCGATCAATCTTTCGGATAAAAATATCTTAGCTACTGTTTCTTCACCAAAATCCCAGGTTACTTCGACAGGCGACCACGCGTCGAATGGTTCGAGATTCTCTCTGATAAATTCTGCAGGATTTAAAAATGGGAGATTTTCCTTTTTATTCCATTCAGGTTCGTTTGGAGTCGGAGCGCTATTATACAGCCATATATCTCCAACTATTTTTTTCTCTTTCCATAAATATGCGTAGCAGACCTTATCGTCATCTTCGATATAGACCGCGAACTCTGGACGATCATTTGAGACATATTTGGTTAAACTTCCCATTGGATCCAATTAAAATAACGAAGTCTGCACCGTATCACTTCCTAAGGGCGGCAATCCTTCCCAGTCAAATTGCTCGTAACGATGCTTGCCATCGGGACGGTTTGGATACCCTCGCAACGTGTACACTGGATAATGCTTCAACTTTTCATTGGGCATTTCAAACAGAAAAATCGGTGGCATATCGTCCTCCTGAATATCCTCGATCCATTGACGTTCGAGATCTTCCTGTAAGAACAAAGGCATACGATGTTTATTGGGCCCATCATTATGGATATTGGCCATGACTTCATTGGCTGCTCGTGTAAGCATACCAAAGGAACCTACGCGTTCTACTACGCCATCCTCATCCACCATCTCATGCCACTGGTACAAACCAGGTAAATAGAATAGATCTCTCCCTTCCGCACCAATGAAATAGGGCACTTTCTTTTTCCAGCCTTTCACCGCACGATGCTCAAAGGTACCACTCACTGGGATAAGGCAACGTTGCTTGCGCAAGCGATACCAATAGGATTTTTTATCCTCCAAAATACGTTCGCTACGTACATTGATCATATTGCGTCGGCGATCGGCCTGCAGCTTCGGATCGTCAATATAGGTCGGCAATACCCCCCACTCCATCTCGGTCAAGGCCAGCTGGCTTGAATCCTTGTCTTTATAGAGGATTGGATACTTGGGAAAGGTAATGGCCTGGACGTTTTCCAAATAGTCATAATTGTAATCCAATTGACGACGCTCATCCCGCAATTGCGGAAAGGTCTTTTTGATAATCTCTATATCGGTATGGAGGCTAATATCCCAGCACATAATGGTATCCTTTCTTGTTTGGCTTTGATACGAATATACACAATTTGTGCTGTAAACAAGGATTGCCCCAAGGCAAGAAAATTGGGAATTTCAATTGGAACTAGATCTAGCTACCGAAGGATCTCGATAGCAAATACTCTCTTTTGGGTCTGCCCATCGGTGATGGTAGCCACTACCCGACCATATTCTAGCGAGAATAAGATGTCGATGGGATTTTTACGCTGAAACCTGGTCTTGGTACGCAGGTAATTGACGATGTTTTTTTCGTAAAGCTTGAGCATGCGCTTGTCCCAGTTTTCTTCCTTAATGCGATTGAGGAAGATCCGATAGCCTGATCCTGTTTCTAACAAGCTTTCGATCTTATCGGCATCTTGCGGCAGCTGCAAGGCTCTTCCTTCCTTTGCCATCAGTTGATGGGCATGCTGATTGGCGCTTTCCTTATCATCATAGGGCGTGAGCAGAAAGCTTGTTTTCTCCTTAACATCGGGCCACTCAAAACGCTGCAGCACAAAGTCGGCATAGCCTGATTCGACGAGCTCGCGAAACGAACTTTTGGTGACTTGTTCAAAGGGATTGTACAGCATAGGACTAAGATAGGAAAGTCATGCATTAATGCAATGGTTTTAGAATTTCAAAATGATAATAAAATTGTATCTTAAGCCTATTAAAATCTATTGACATATTATGAAGCAGAACATCCCTCACGAAATAAGGTATCAACGTTTGATCTGATAAAGGCGCTTACGCATGTCTACCAATTGCTGTCTTAGCTTATCCTGATCTGGCGCTACGGGAAGTAAACTCTGTAAGCAGAGTTCTTGAACTTCCTCGAAGAGCTTGTGCGACCAGACGAAAAGCTCATCATAGTTATAATTGCCATTCTTGATACCTAGCAGTTCTTCCCTATTGGGACGTTTTATCTGTAATTCATTTTTGGACACAATCTCTTTTGCCTGTTGCAATAGACGGATGGTATGCATCATATTTTTGGCATCATAACCCTGCCCATGATTCATTGTTCCTTCAAAGCGTGCCTCATTACGCTCTGAAACCCAGCTAAAATATTCATTATAGACCTTGCAATAAGAAGAATAAGCTTCGTGATTAACAAAGAGGTACGCACAAAGTGTCTGACCTTTTGGGATAGAACTGCAAGACACCTCATTGCTATCCAGGCTAGCCACGACACCTTTAAAACCCAAAGACTGAATCTGATCATAATATAGGGTATACATTCCCTTTGCATGTTCGATCTTTGCTAAACCACAGTTTTCCTGTTTCCACTGCCGCTTGCTTAGCCAAGCGCTTAACGGTAAACTACCATTACCGGCTATGATAAAGCAGAAATCCAGCAAACTTTTACGTTCACGGTCCATCGGATTGTTGATTTTCTTATTCAATCCTTTTGCCTTCCGCACCTGTACCATAGCGTACTGCGCAAAAGTCATAACAGCCTCTCGCGTGATAAAATCCTGCATTTTGAATTGCTCCATGATTGGATCTTGGTATACGATGCAATCGGCAGGACTAGCCAAAAGTTCCAATACAGTCGGATTACTCTTTGACAGGAGTTCTACGAAACGTCCTAACTCATAATAAACTTCATCATTGCTGGTATTAGCCACTTGGCCAATATATTGACCGCCCAAGTAATATTCCAGAGGCAGATAAAATACCCCCCTGATATCGGTATCGGAAGATGCAGTAGCCAAGCCATATGCCCGGCTACCGACAACGGCCTCAAACAGGATCAGCCCGTTCTTTCGAAGTTCGTCTATAGTCATTTTAATATAGTTTTAAAATAATTCTCCAGTCCTTCCTTATCCAATACGGATACAGGAACCTGCCCTACTTCGCTCTCTAAATGTATTAACTTTGTTTCAATATAACTCCTTATGATAGCTGAACAGCTGTATACAAACCCTTCATCGACTTGGCTCTTCAACTTTTGTAATTGCATAACTTCGACTTTAACATCATCAGGCAATAATACGGATAGTTCGGCCAATGTCATGGGTGCATAACCGCGATTGGTCATACTCCAGTCTGCTGCAAGTAAAGACCTAAGGATATAAAATAAGCTCTTGAGCTTCATGGTTTCCCGTTGAAGATCTTCTACTTTGCTACGGACGATCCCAAGATAATGATGGGTGTGCCTACGTGCGTCAAAATAATTTTCTATCATTGCCCTAAAACTTGCTTCGAATCCGTTAAACTCGTGATAAACTACTGGTGACTGGATCCATTCAAATGGGCTCACATTACTCTTATATAGCAAGGTGAGTACTTTAAACAGATCCCAACCTGCGATATCGAGGTCATCGATCATTGGAAACCGCATTTCGGTAGGCAGCGGAAACAAACGGCTATAGTCCTCCCCTTTTCTTATATAAATAAACCGAACGTCGTAGTCACTGTCGAGTGACGGAAATCCCCAACCTCGACTTCCTGATTCACAGGCGAAAAGTATACGTATTCCTTCGCTCGCTTCTATTTCCATGAGCTTCTTGATGATATGTGCTTTCATTTCTTCGTGCTTTTTTAATTTTCATTAACACAAAGATCGATTGCGATACTGAAGCCGTTTTGCGCATTAAAAAAAGAGCATAAAAACAATGGGAGACCGCTTATTATCAGGCAGATATTTTTCTTAAAAAAAATTGAAGCTTACATAGGAATATAAAAGTACGCAGATAGAATGCGTAGGATAAGGCGACCGAAATTTTTATAGCTATGTGGAAGATACCGAAAAGTTAGCTTTAAAAGAAAAACAGCTCCTCTCACTAAGAGAAACTGTTCGAAAAAGTATGAATGTCAAGAAAATTGGGGTTTTCACCACGAACTCTCATTTAGTTTATTATTGTGCTAAAAATGCGAGGTATTCTACGATTTCTCCAACCCCATTTTTAATCCCACTTAAAGGGTGTCTGCCGGGAATATGCCATTTTACATCGGCATGGAATATATCCTGCAATTCATCGATTGAATTACTCGAATATGCTTTGAAAAATTTGTTTACTAACGCTAAATTTGGATGTTCATTCATGATTTTTTTTAATATAATTGTAAATATTTCTCCGTACTAAACCAAACTCCGGAGGTCGTTATCTTCAATAAAACGTTTCTGATCTGCCAAAACAAGAAATCGGTTATAGATATTTTCAAAATGTTCAGCAGAGAAATCTATTTTCATACTTTTTAACCGATCTTTTAATGCTGCACGTCCACTCCTTGCGGATAAAAACAATGCAGGCAACTTCCCCCCTATTATTTGGGGATCAATAATTTCATAGTTTCTACGGTCTTTCAGCACGCCATCCTGGTGGATGCCGGAAGAATGCGCAAAAGCATTTTTCCCAACAATGGCCTTATTGGCCTGTATAGGATTTGACATCGCCCGTTCTACCATACTACTTAGTTCCACAATATATTTTGGATCAATTCCAGTCGCAATCCCCAGATTTTCTTTTACAATAAGTGTCAAAATAATTTCTTCTAGGGCAGCATTTCCAGCACGTTCGCCCACACCATTAATCGTTCCTTCCACCTGAAGTGCGCCCGCCATTAGCCCAGCAATACTATTCGCTGTAGCCATACCTAAATCATTATGACAATGGACAGAAAGAATTGCGTTTTCTTTTTCCCTTCTATTTTGGTTCACATAGGCTATCTTTTCAAAGTACTCAAAGGGTGTACAAAAACCATTGGTATCAGGAAGATTCACAACTTTTGCACCCGCTTCAACCACCGTATTGGTCATTTGAACTAAAAAATCATTGTCTGCGCGACCAGCATCTTCGGCAAAAAATTGTACTTCATCACATTTATCCGACGCATAAGCCACCATTTCATAAGCTTTCGCCAAAATTACCTCCCGAGTGGTATTAAACTTATATTTAATATGAATGTCCGATGTTCCAATTCCGAGCTGAATCCGCGCTACCTTTGCCTTACTCAAGGCCGAAGAGGCCTGTTCAATATCTTTTCTATTGGCCCTAGCTAATGCACAGACTGTTGCTTTTTTCACCAGTTTACAAACCTCTGTTACTGCCTTAAAATCTCCAGGTGAACTTATTGGAAACCCGCCCTCTATCACATCTACCCCCATTGCATCGAGTTTTTCAGCGATTTCTAATTTATCATTTAGTGTCAACTGGCAGCCCGGTCCTTGTTCTCCATCGCGTAAAGTAGTATCGAAAATCTTAACTTGTTTCATATTCAACTTATTTTTATAGTTCAAAAGTACCGGAACTACAGAATTTAATATATTTGAAAATAAAACAATTGTTATTCAATAATGCCAAAATCCACCATTCCCTTTGTTCAATGTGCCAAGAACTTCCACGATGGCACAATTGACTTACGTAACTATAGACAATTCAATACAGAAATGCATGCGCACGACCAGGTACAGGTACTTAGCCCAACAAATGGTACCCTCTTTATTTATACCGAAAAAGCCAGTTTCTGTGTACCTAGTACTTTCTTTGTATATATCCCGGCACATGTCCCACACAAAATCATTTCCCGCTCTCAGCAACTGTCATTAAAAACCATTTTTTTGGATATGAACAATATGCACGAGGAAGTTAAGGTGTATCCATCAAATGAATTGTTGAATCATTTTTTGATTTTTGGACAGCGACATTGGAAGCTTAAAGACCACGATGCGTTGACAACATCTACCTTGGAGGCCTTCAAGTCTATGCTTCCAATACTATTGGCTAAACCGATCCTGTTACAAATCACGCCGGCAAAAAGTGAATTGATGATCCAGGTAAGCACGTATATTCTCCAACACCTCGACAATAAATTGTCAATCGCTGAGATTAGCGCTAATTTTTTTCTATCGGAGCGAACACTTTTCAGGCAGTTTAAGGAAGAAATGCAGATCACCATATTCCAGTTTATAAAACAGCATAGACTTCTAAAGGCTCTTCAATTATTGGAAAATAAGGATATGCATATCGCTGAAATTGTCTATCAAGTCGGGTATGAAAGTGTACCTAACTTTTCCAATCTATTCAAAGAATATTTTGGACTGTCACCGCAACAGTATAGGACAAGGCTATAATAATAAATACTATATCATTATTAACTGTATTCTCGTCACGACCGAACTAGTGTGACCTGGAGATATGGATGAAGATAGATCCTACATTTTTCGATAGTTTTTAGTATTTTGTATCGTACTTTGTTAACCCTATCTAAATATGAAGAATCCTTTAAGCATCAAGGATATCGCCAAGATGCTCAAAATTTCGGTATCGACAGTTTCGCGGGCTTTTCGGGATACCCACGATGTCAATCCCGAAACCCGAAAAAAGGTACTGGCACTCGCCAAGAAATTAAACTTTAAGCCTAATAAAAATGCTTCCGCCTTAGCTTCCGGTTCAACAAAAAATATAGGTGTGGTCATTCCCTTTATCACCAATTATTATTTTTCGATGGTGATTTCAGGTATTCAGGAAGAAGCTTATGAACGCGATTATAATGTGATTCTCTACGTTACCAACGATCATGTCGCACGGGAACAGAACCTATTGGAAAACCTATCAACGAGCAGTCTGGATGGACTTCTTATTTCGATCTCTTCTGATTCATCCACAAACGATCATTTTGAACAATTGATGGCCAAGGGAATGCCAATCGTATTTTTTGACCGTGTACCTAAAGATATAGATGCCTCCAAAGTTGTCCAAGATGATTTTGCAGGAGCCTTACAGGCGACCGAATACCTAATCCGACAAGGCTATACGCGCATTGCTCATATTGCTGGACCCGAAAATCTGCAATTTACACAGCAGCGGCTAAATGGTTATCTACAAGCACTGGAACAGCACAACATGGTCATCGATCCGCGTCTTATTGTATATTCGGGTTTTTCACAGGCTCACGGCGCCACTGATGCTTTGAAGCTACTTGCCCTCCCCGATCGTCCAGATGCGATCTTCGCTGCCAATGACCGCAAAGCTGTTGGTGCCATTCAGACCATCAAGCAGCAGGGACTCCGTGTAGGCCAAGACATTGGCGTCATCGGATTTACCAATGATCCTATTGCTACTGTGGTAGAACCCAATTTAAGCACGATTGAAGAACCTGCCATGGAGATCGGCAAAAGGAGTTGTGCGCTACTCATCCGTCATATAAAAAATCGGGATTTTGAGATTCAGGATATGGTATTGCCTGGCAAATTAATCGAACGGGATTCCACCAAACGATCCTCTTAGTGTTCTTTATTTACTATAACGTAATTCACCAGCAACAAAACTGTGATGAATGACCACATCATCATCAAAAAGCACAATATCTGCTTCCATTCCTATAGCTATTGCTCCGATCTTATGATCCAGCCCAAGTAGTCTTGCGGGGTTGATCGTCATCATCTGTACGGCTTCTACCAAACTAACGCCTCCCTTGTTGACCATTGTGCGGAGGAGGTGATCTGCAGTAGCCACGCTGCCTGCAAAAGAAGAACGATCGGTCAGCTTGGCTACGCCTTCCTCAACGATTACTTCAGTTCCGTGACGCAAGCTTCCCAACACGCTTTTACCCTCGGGCATACCAGCCGCACGCATCGCGTCGGTAATCAGGATCATTTTATCCGCACCTTTCACTTTATGAATTAGCCGCAGAAAAGGTTCGGGCAGATGGACACCATCTGCTATAATCTCCACATCTATCTGGTCCAATAGAAAACAGCTCTCAATAACTCCGGCATAACGATGCGCGTGAACGCGCCTCATGCCGGACATACCAGAGTAGAAATGTGTTGCCAGGCGATATCCAACTTCGACCGCAGGTAATATCTCCTCATACACTGCATCGGTATGTGCCAGAGCCAATAAGATACCATGACTACGCACAGCCCGTCCAAAGTCCAATGCACCAGGCAGCTCAGGAGCCGCACTCCATCGACTGATGAGGTGGTGATAACGATTAAGTATGGGCATGTATTCTTTTGGATCCGGATTACGGATATACTTGGGATCCTGCGCCCCCCGTTGGTTCATCGCAAAATAGGGCCCTTCGAGATGCAAACCCAAAAATCGGCTCCCTTTGCTATTCTGCTCCCTCGCTGCTTCATAGACAGAAAAAAGCTCCAATAGCTCCTCGCGTTCACTGGTCAAGGTGGTCGGCAGCATGGCAGTGGTACCATAACGTAGATGCGTTTCGGCAACAGTTAAAAATGCAGACACACTGTTATCCATAAAATCAGCGCCGCCACCGCCATGGACATGTATATCAATAAAACCCGGTGCAAGATACAGCCCCCTGGCATCCAGCCATTGGGCAGCTGACCAACCTTCTTCGACAGCTTCTTTTGACAAATAGCCTTCGCTAATATGCACAATTTTCCCCTCAGCAATCCATACTGTCCCATCCGCGATCACGCGGTAAGGTGTTATAATATTGGTATTTGTTATAATCCACATATTAATTCGTTGATTTTTTTGTTTGTCCTGACCATGTCTGAACCCGATACCCTTTAAAGGCGTAAAATAACAGGTATAAAAAACATGGCGTCAATATCCAATAGGCTGATTTAGGATCGATCGTATCGGCCAGTACCCCATAGAGGAGCGGAAGTAAAGCATTGCCACAAAGTCCCATAATTAATAGTGCCGATCCTTGTTTGGCCAATGGACCGAGCCCTTCAAGCGCCAATGGCCATATGCCTGCCCAGATAAGTGCATTAGGAAACCCAATCAATACAATAAACCAGATAGAAATATCCAGATCCATATTAAACAGGACAACATGTCCATGAGTCGACACGACTAAGATAGACAAAATCAGACCAAGAACTGTGCTGAAACGCAACATACTGTGTTGACTGAACACTTTGGGAATCAAGACAATTCCCGACAAGTAGCCTAGTATTGTGGCCGTCAGCGTATAGGAAGGTAGTGCTTTGGCTTCCAGTAGGGATAGGCCCATCACCCCTGCATAATTGATGATCGTATCAATCGCGATAACCTGTGTACCCACATGAAGGAATATTGCCACAGCACCCAGAATGAGGTGTGGGTATTGAAAGATACTTTTCGTGGTTTCGTCCCTGTTTTTCCCTAGGCCATCTTGTTGTTGATCCAATTCGGGAAGAATAGAAAACTTAACAAACAGCCCAATCAATAGTAAGATGATTCCGACCGTAGTATACGGACCAACTACGCGTAAGATCAATTCATCCAAAGCCAATGTACGCGCCGTTTCTGTCATCTGTGGAAGCTGCTTAAAGAGCTCATTGTCCTGTGGGCGCAAAATAATATAGGAAAATAGTAAGGGTGCCAGTATACCTGCTCCCTTATTACAAATGCCCATCATACTAATCCGTTGTGCTGCACGTTCTTTTTCACCAATCAGGATAATGTATAGATTGGCTACTGTCTGTAACAGGGCTAATCCACTTCCCAACGTAAATAGACCAATCAAAAAGATCGGATAGGCCCTATTATAGGCCGCAGGGACAAATAAAAATGCTCCCAATGCCATAATCCAAAAGCCTACCATAATTCCATTTTTATAGCCTATTTTTTTGAGCAGATACGAGGAAGGCATCGACATCAGCAAATAAGAGATATAAAATGCAAAAGCAACAAGGTATGACTGAAAATTGCTCAGTTCACAGGCTATTTTAAAATATGGAATGAGAATGGCATTAATCCAGGATACAAATCCAAAGATAAAAAACATTGTTCCAATAATGCCTATGGATACCCAGGTAGTTTTCCTATCGCGTGCCGATGCTGTCATAGGATACATCATTTTAAAAGCGATGCAGATCCCGCGTCCAAGTAGCAGGTGCAGTCGGCATGCTGCTGCAAGATACTCGCAGGATACAAATTGGAAATAGGTTGCGTAAGGCAATTTTTCACAGCTAGTGCTTTACGTTCATCCGGTACAGCACAGATTATTTTCTGAGCTGATAGAATCTGCTGTATAGACATACTGATAGCTTGCAATGGCACTTCGGCGAGTGAGCCAAACCATCCTTCTCCCAACTGCTGACGACGACACTGCTCGTCCAGATTGACAATTAGATAAGCATCTTTTACATCAAAATCCGCAGGAGGATCATTAAAAGCCAAATGACCGTTCTCTCCAATTCCCACAAAGGCAACATCGATGGGATGTGCTTTAATTTTGTTGTGCAGACGCCCACATTCTGCAGCTGGATCCGCTTCACCATTAATCAATACCACTTCCTTCAGTGTCGCCACCTGCGTGATGAAACGCTCGGTTAAGTATTTCCGAAAGCTAGCTTTATGGCTAATTGGCATGCCAATATATTCATCGAGGTGGAACATGCGCACCTTGCTCCAATCGATATTATCACTAGCCACCAGCGTTTCTAATGTTTCGAACTGGCTCTGTCCGGTTGCTAAAATAATGTTGGCTTCACCCCTCGCCGCAATGGCAGCGTTAATAGCTTCAATTCCTGCAGCTCCTGCATGTTGTCCCAGTTCTAACCGGGTGTTAAAAGTTTTGATGTTCACGTCTCTTGATTTAATATAATATTCTCGTTCTGTTTTGTTTATGATGATACTGTGCTCGTTTCCCTCGCCAGCTCAATATCATGTACCTGATTATTTTTCCAATGACCAGCAGTAAAATCAGGCACCTCAATTGGCTGGGAACCATTGGCGACCGACCATTCACTTAAAGGGCCAATGACGCTCCAGCTGGCGGCATCATAGACATCCATGTCCATCGGTAAACCATTGCGTAGGCAATCGATCAGGCGCCAGTCCATCATAAAATCCATACCACCATGGCCACCGATCTGCTTGGCCAGTTCGCCGATCTTTTTGACAATACCCGGTGTATATTGCTCTTCCAGTTTGGTCATCTCTTCGGCAGACAGGAAATCGGCATGGCCAATAGCGATTTTGCCGGGCAGAGGATATTTCTGCGCAAAGGCTTTGGTACCACTAATCAGATGGAGACGTGAATAAGGCCGTGGCGAACTCACATCATGCTGTAACATTATGGTACTGCCGTTATTGGTGAGGATATTGGAAATATTCATATTGCCCCGGAAGGGTTTGTCTATATAAGACTCAAATTGCTTATCCGTCGCAGCCATTTCTTTGGCCTTCTGCCCTAGCATAAAATCTTTTGAAGACATCGAACTCATATACTCCATCTTATTACCGCGGTTGACCTTCAGAATCTGGCAGATCGGTCCCAGACCGTGGGTGGGATAAAGATTCCCGTTGCGCGTCGCATTTTCCTTTAAGCGCCAAAAATCAAAGCGTTTTTCGGCATCAAAAAAACTCTCCAGAATGTCGTGGATATAAGCCCCTTCGCAGTGGACGATATCTCCAAAAAAACCTTGTCTAGCTAGATTTAAGGTCAGCAGTTCAAAATAATCGTAGCAACAGTTTTCCAGCATAACACAATGCTTTTTGGTCTTCTCGGAGGTTTGTACCAGTCGCCAGCAGTCTTCCACCGTCGTTGCTGCTGGAATCTCCAAAGCGACATGCTTCCCTTGTTCCATGGCATATATCGCCATCTCGGCATGCAACTTCCAATGGGTTGCAATATAGATAAGATCATAATCTGCCTGTTCACACATCTTTTTCCAGTGTTCGGCATTTTCGGTAAATAGCTCCGCGCGGTGACCAGCTGATTTTATCCTTGCCTTTGCTTCGGCAGCCTTTTCGGCCCGTACATCACAGATGCCGTTGATCGCAACACCTTCAATCTGGCTCATACGTTCCACTGCAGCAGATCCCCTATTGCCAACCCCAATAAAACCGACCCTTACGGTTGGTATTTTGGGGGCCGCGTAGCCCGACATATTAAATGTAGCTGTATATTTCTTTGCTGCTTCCAGCCGGATATGATCCAGATTTGTCTTTGCTGAAGCCTTATTTTCCTGTCCACAGCCAGCCATCAATCCAATTCCAGCCAGCCCGGACAGTTTTAAAAATGATCTTCGATTTGTTCCCATAATGTTTAATTGATAAGGAGTGTTCCTTGGTTATTTAATTGCTTCTTATAGTGCTGCACTTTGTTTTTTAATTGCTGTTTATTTGCTATTTCGCAAGGCTTACCGTCCAACTGGTAGAGTCCATCGACCATGACTCGCTGTTCATTGAGCGCAAGCAGCATCGGAATATCGCCCCAATGGAGAATACCGGGAATATGGATCGCCATATTGTAGCTGTCCAGCGCTCCCGTTGCACTCGGCAAATAACTGATGGGGAGCTCGCGAAGCAATAATTCCTGTTCAGAGGTATTCAGCACATTGCTGATCAATGCTGCTATGGCCGTCTCCCGATCTGCAACCAAGATCTGCTTGCAGGACTTATATTCTTGTTGCAGATAAGTATTGACAAGCCCAATTTCAGACGCCCAAATCCCCATCATGCTACTACCCATCCAGAGCAGTGAGCGCGAAAGTGTATGAAAGCGCGGTAACGCTCCATCGATTTTATCAGCTGTAGCTGAAGAGCGCTCACCTAGCCCAAAGAGATCGATGAGCACCACTCCCTCACCTTTACTGCGGAGCGCCTCAATTTCCTGCATAGCGACCTGTTGCTTACCCATCGAGGGGAAATAGACATGTAGTGTATTTGAGTTGGTAAGAGGCGGGCTTATCAATAAAGGAATCAGCTGTCGCGTCGATGTCTCCAATAGAACCCGTTGCCAGCCCTGTTGCGATTCCAACGTCTGAACACGCAGCAAACTATCGGTACCTCCTGTATAAATTAATGCCCGCAGTTGTTTTTTGTAATCCACTTTATCCAGAGTGGATGTTGCAATCCGTGATTCGGTCCGACTAAATTCACGGCTGATAAAATCCGGTATACTGAAGATCAGCTCTTGCTTGACCCCATGTTTCAGTACTGCAAGCTCATTTGTATCCAAGAGAAGCACATTGTCCAACTGCAATCCTTTCTCGCGCATCACACCAAATGCCCCATCAAACCAATTTATCATACTTATATTCATTTCTGTGGTATAGCTATGTGGTTCATCAAAAAGCTCATAATCGATCCGTTCAGGTACCCCTTGCCGCGCAAAAGCTTCCTTGGCTATACGAAAAGACTTGAGCATCTGATGAGCGTTGAAAGCAGCGTTACCATCTTTAAGTGCCGAAATAATCTTAATTGCCTTAGGCGCCATTACCTGTAACAGTTGTCCTTCTTCAAAATGCAGGAGTCCATTGGGATGGAGTTCGCAGACACAATTGCTGTTCATGATATAGGCGCGAAAAGTTCCGACGCTGACGACAGGAACGGCGGCCTTGATCCGCGGATCCATAGCCGCGAGCCACATCGTCTGATTGCCACCACCACTGGCCCCGGTAGCCCCAATCCTTTCGGGATCTACCTCAGGTA
>Ga0308171_1001733_pt1 | contig 26940 bp, 21 predicted proteins | sample PhyGR1_FD_202135 | JGI IMG/M metagenome (GOLD analysis project Ga0308171, IMG submission 202135) | Phyllosphere microbial communities from UC Gill Tract Community Farm, Albany, California, United States - DLSLSG.R1 | ecosystem: Host-associated > Plants > Phyllosphere > Unclassified | place: USA...
ATCTTCGGACCGCGCTCCTCGCCGAGCACCTCGGCCGTGACCGAGACCTTCGCGAGCTTGTCGGCGTCGGTCGTGACCGCGTCGCCGTCGACGAACAGGACGGCGGGCAGCTGGATGCTCTCGCCGATCTTCGCCTTCTGGCGGTCGAGCACGACGACCGTGCCGACCTGGACCTTCTCCTGGCGGCCGCCGGCGCGCACAACTGCGTAAACCACTTCACACCTGTTTCGTTCGGGAGCGCGGAGCTCCGGTTGTCTGATGACGTTGGGAGGGTCTGATGACCCAAGTCTCGGTACGATCCGGCCGACGAAAGTCAGCGGGGTCTCGCTCCCGTAGGGCGGACGCGACGCACCAAGGGTCAAGTTTAGCTCACCGGACGGCATCCGGCAAAAACATCCGCCCCGCGTGTCGACCGTAGGATCGCGGGATGGCAATCCTGATCGACGACCCGATGTGGCCCGCGCACGGACGGCTGTGGGCTCATCTGGTCAGCGACAGCGATCTCGACGAGCTCCATGCCTTCGCGGCGGCGGCCGGAATCCCCGCGCGCGCGTTCGATCTTGACCACTACGACGTCCCCGATGAGAGGCACGCCGCTCTCGTCGCCGCGGGCGCCGAACACGTGGGCGGTCGCGAGCTCGTCCGCCGACTGCGCGCGTCCGGCCTGCGCATCACCGCGCGCGAGCGGCGCCGCGACGCGTGAGGTGCCAAGATCGGTCGCTTCCGGCATCGGCCGGGCGACACATCGTGGCACCTCACGCGGGGGTTACGCGTGTCAGCCCTCGGGGGTGGGCTGGGCGTCGACCGGCGTGCCGGTGAGGGCGGCGGTCGTCACCCGGCGCCGGGAGCGGCCCTGACCGGGCGCCTTCGGCTCCGGGAGGGCTTCCAGCACCGACTCGAGCAGCGCGTCCTTCTCGGTGCGCGGTGCGCGCGGCTCGCGCTTCTTGCGCGGGCGCTTCTCGCGGACGGGCGCGTCGGGCTTGGCATCCATGACCGCTTCGACCGAGGCCACCACGGCCGCCTCGACGATCGCGGGGTCCTCCACCGTCGGGTGGATCGTGGATGCCGCGATCTGGGCGAGCGCCGACTTCACACCCTCGGTGATGACGTGCGTGCCGCCGGGCGCGGCCGCAGCCGAGGCGTTGCCGTTGCCGCCACCGTTGCCCGCAGCCGAGCCGTTCGAGCCGGAACCGCCGTTGCCGTTGCCGCCGCGGGAGCGACGGTTGTTCGCACCGCCGTTGCCGTTGCCGTTGCCGTTCGTGCTGGAGCGGTGGCGCACGACGGGGTCGTGGTGCACGATGACGCCGCGACCGGCGCAGACCTCGCACGCTTCGCTGAAGGTTTCGAGCAGGCCCAGGCCGAGCTTCTTGCGGGTCATCTGGACGAGGCCGAGCGAGGTGACCTCGGCGACCTGGTGCTTCGTCCGGTCACGGCTCAGGCACTCGATCAGGCGCCGCAGCACGAGGTCGCGGTTGGACTCGAGGACCATGTCGATGAAGTCGACGACGATGATGCCGCCGATGTCGCGCAACCGCAGCTGACGGACGATCTCCTCGGCCGCCTCGAGGTTGTTCTTGGTGACGGTCTCTTCGAGATTGCCGCCCGAGCCGACGAACTTGCCGGTGTTGACGTCGACGACCGTCATCGCCTCCGTGCGGTCGATGACCAGCGAACCGCCGGAGGGCAGCCAGACCTTACGGTCCAGGGCCTTCTCGATCTGCTCGGTCACGCGGAACGCGTCGAACGGGTCCTGCTCGCCCTCGTACTTCTCGACGCGCTCGAGCAGGTCGGGGGCGACGCCCGCGAGGTAGTTCGAGATCGTCTGCAGCGCCTCGTCACCCTGGATGAGCATGCGCGTGAAGTCCTCGTTGAACACGTCGCGGACAATCTTGACGAGCAGGTCGGGCTCGGAGTGCAGCAGTGCGGGCGCCTGGATGCTCTTCAGCTGCGTGCTGACGTGCTCCCACTGCGAGGTGAGGCGCTGCACGTCGCGGGTCAGCTGCTCCTCGGTGGCGCCCTCGGCGGCGGTGCGCACGATCACGCCCGAGGACTCCGGGAGCACCTCCTTGAGGATCTTCTTCAGGCGGGCGCGCTCGGTGTCGGGAAGCTTGCGCGAGATGCCGTTCATCGTGCCGTTGGGCACGTAGACGAGGTAGCGCCCGGGCAGCGAGATCTGGCTCGTCAGACGCGCGCCCTTGTGGCCCACGGGGTCCTTGGTCACCTGCACGAGGACGCGGTCGCCCGACTTCAGGGCGAGCTCGATGCGACGCGGCTGGTTGCCCGTGTCGATGCCGTCCCAGTCGACCTCGCCCGAGTACAGCACGGCGTTGCGGCCGCGGCCGATGTCGACGAAGGCGGCCTCCATGCTGGGCAGGACGTTCTGCACGCGGCCGAGGTACACGTTGCCGATGAGCGATGCGTCCTGGTTGCGGGCGACGTAGTGCTCGACGAGGACGTTGTCCTCGAGCACGGCGATCTGGATGCGACCGGCCTTGGACCGCACGACCATCACGCGGTCGACGGCCTCACGGCGGGCGAGGAACTCGGCCTCGGTGACCACGGGGCGGCGGCGACCGGCCTCGCGACCGTCGCGTCGGCGCTGCTTCTTGGCCTCGAGGCGCGTGGAGCCCTTGATGCGCTGGGGCTCGGTGACGACCTCGACGGCGCGCTGGCGCACGGGTGCCGGAGCGGTGTCGTCCTGGTCGTCGGAGGTCGTCGCGGCTCCCCCGCGGCGGCGGTTACGGCGCCGGGCGTTCGCGGACGTGCGCTCGGCGGGGGCGTCGTCGTCACGGTCGTCGCGGAAGCCGCGTTCCTCGGGCTCGTCGCGCACGACGAACGGCAACGGCTCGGGCGCGTAGAAGTGCAGCTGGGTCGACACGGCCGACACGAACACCTCGGGCAGCAGACCGAGCGAGACGGCGGTGGGGCGCTCCGGCTTCGCCGGGGTGTTCTTCTCCTCGGCGGTCACCGGGGATGCCGAGGCCTCGGGGTCGCGGGACGCCTCCGTGTCGCCGGACGGGTCGGCGGGGGCTTCGGCGGCGGACGTCGCCGCGGCGTCCCCGCCATCGGTCACGTCGGACGCGGCGGCGGTGTCGTCGAGCACCGCGGGAGGGGCCGTGTCGAGCGCCGCGGCGTTCTCGGCATCCTCGATCGCGATCTCTTCCTCGTCGGCCGAGGCCTCAGCGGCCGCGGTTTCCTCGGCGGGGGCATCCACGGCGGGGGCATCCACCTGCGCGGGAGCCTCGGTCGCCGTCGCGGTATCCGGGGTGTCCTGCGGCTCCGTCGAAGGGGCCTCCCCCGCGGGCGTGGAGGCCTGCGTCTCGGACTCCGGGGCGTCGGTCCGCTCGACCCCGGCGTCGGGAGCCGTCTGCTCGGTCGAAGTCTGTTCGTCGCTTACGTCTGCCATTTTGGCGTACTCCCTGGCGGGGCGACACCGCGCGTCGCCCGGCGAAATCTCGTGCGGCGCCGCACCCGGCGGGGCCGCGAACTCACTCGGTCTGCAGCAGGCCGGAGGCTCGTGCTGCGAAGGGCGGTCATCGCCCGAAGTCTTCTGGTGATGCTCTCGCGGCGCGGCCGCGGTACATCGAAACACCATTATCGCATGGACCGTCCGAAAACCTCCGCACCGGGTGCTCTTCGACGCCGAGCAATCCACAGCGGACGGCGAAGTACGCGGTGGAAGAATCGAGCCATGAGTGAGACCGTCCGCCCCCATCGCCCCGTCGTCGTCGCGCTCTGGCTGATCTTCGCCGGCGTCGTGGGCTGGTGGGCGGCCTTCTCGCTGACGATGGATCGCTTCCTGCAGTTGCAGGACCCTGGGGCGACGGCATCCTGCGACTTCAGCGTTCTCGTGCAGTGCTCGGCGAATCTGCGGTCGCCGCAGGGCAGCGTGTTCGGCTTCCCGAACCCGATCATCGGGCTGACCGCATGGGCCGCCCCGATCGTGGTGGGCATGGCCCTGCTGGCCGGGGCCCGGTTCGCGCGGTGGTTCTGGGCCCTGTTCTGGCTGGGGTTCGCGCTCGCCCTGACGTTCGTCATCTGGCTCATCTCGCAGAGCATCTTCGTGCTGGCCACCCTCTGCCCGTGGTGCATGGTGACCTGGTCGGTGGTCATCCCGTCGTTCTTCGTCGTGACGCTGCACGTCCTGCGCGAGGGCGTCATCCCGGCGCCGCGCGTGCAGCATGTCGCCGACCGGCTCATGCACTGGGTACCGCTGATGACGCTCGCTGCCTTCGTCGTGGTCGCGGTCATCGCGCAGGTGCGATTGGACGTCCTGGCCCAGTTCTGACCCCTCGCGGGCGGTGCACTACCTTCGGAGCATGGATGCCGTGAACCCGCTGATCCCCTCGGTCCTCGACGTCGCGGGAGCGGGCATCGCCGTGCTGAGGCTGATGTTGGCGGTGTGGGCGGTCGTGAGCCTCGCGCGCACCGCGTCGCGGATGTCGCCGCGCCGGGCCCTGGCGTGGGTGCTGATCGTGCTCGCGGTCCCGCTCGTCGGTCCTCTGGCGTGGCTCGGTGCAGGTCGTCGCGCGGACATTCCCGAGACCTGACGCTTTCTCGGGGCCGTGAGGTCTCGGCATCCGAGCGCTCATTCCTGCGCAATCTCCGCAACGCGCACAACCTCCGTTCGCAGACACCGGATGCCGCGGAGATTGTGCGCATCGCGGAGGTTGTGTGCGCCGATGGGCTCGACCGGGACACGCAGATGGCCGCCGCCCCGCGGGGCGACGGCCATCTCGGCATCCGGGATCAGGCGAACCAGATCGCGAGCTCGCGCTCGGCGGACTCGACGCTGTCGCTGCCGTGGACGAGGTTCTGCTGAACCTTGAGGCCCCAGTCGCGGCCGAAGTCGCCGCGGATCGTGCCGGGGGCGGCGGTGGTCGGGTCGGTCGTGCCGGCCAGCGAGCGGAAGCCCTCGATGACGCGGTTGCCGGCGAGGCGGATCGCGACGGAGGGGCCGGAGAGCATGAACTCCAGGAGCGGCTCGTAGAACGGCTTGCCCTCGTGCTCGGCGTAGTGCTGGGCGAGGCGCTCGCGGTCGGGCTCGACGAGGCGGATGTCGACAAGGGCGTAGCCCTTCGCCTCGATACGGGCGAGGATCGCGCCGGTCAGGCCGCGGGCGACGCCGTCGGGCTTGACCAGGACGAGGGTCTCTTCGGTAGCCATGGGTCATTCTCCGTTCGAGAGGTCGGGGTCAGCGGCCCGTCGGGCGTTCTGCCGGTCGAGGGCCGCTCCCTTGATGGTCGCATACGCCCACATGCCGCCGAAAATGAGGGCGACGACGGCGAGAGCCGGGACGAGGAAACCGCCGAGCAGCAGGAGGACCTGAAGGCCCCACCCCGCCCAGACCGCCCCGCGACGGTTCAGCATCCCCGCCACGACGACCATCGCGAGCGCCATCACGACACCGCCGACGACTCCCCACCACGGGTCGATACCGAACGGCAGCACCTTCAGCCCGTAGACGACGAGACCGCCGAGGAACACGATGACCGACTCGAAGCCGAGCACCACCGCGCCGAGCGACTCCAGGGCGCCGCGCTGACGGCGCACCCGCGGTTCGCGCGGACTCACGCCTGCCACCCGGACTTCCAATCCTCCAGCTCGGACAACCGCAGCGCCTCCCCCGCGAGCACGACGGACCCGGCGATGATCACCGCACGCCGGTCGGTCTCGGCAGCCCACGAACGTGCCGCGTCCGCCGCGTCTTCGAGCGAGTGGTGGACGGTGACGGGCAGATCGGCCGCCTCCGCGACGTCGGCGATCGCGTCGGGATCCGTCGCGCGGTCGCTGTCGGGCGCCGTCGCGAAGACCCGCGCGACCGCGGGGGCGAGCGTGGACACGATGCCGACGGCATCCTTGCCCTCCAGGATGCCGATCACGGCGCCCCACTCGTCGATATCGAACGACTCATCGAGCGCGGCGACGAGCGCTCGGGCGCCGTGCGGGTTGTGCGCGGCGTCGACGAGCACGGTCGGAGCCGTACCCACCAGCTGCAGGCGACCGGGTGAGGTGGCGTTGCCGAGTCCGTCGGCCACGACGTCTGCCGCGAGCGGCTGCGTGCCGCCGCCGATGAGCGACTCGACCGCGGCGACCGCCAGAGCGGCGTTGTGGCCCTGGTGTGCGCCGTACTGCGGCAGGTAGATCTCGGGATAGGTGCCCGCGACACCGCGGAGGGTGAGCTGCTGCCCGCCCACGGCGAGGGTCTGCGCCTCGAGACCGAATTCGGAGCCCTCGACGGCGACGGTCGCACCTTCCTTCTCGGCGCGGGCACGGATCACCCGGAGGGCGTCCTCCGGCTGCGCAGCCGACACGACCGCGGCACCCGGCTTGATGATCCCTGCCTTCACCGTGGCGATCTCGGTCACCGTCGACCCGAGACGGTCGACGTGGTCGATGTCGATGGGCGTGAACACCGCGACGTCGCCGTCGGCGGTGTTCGTGGAGTCCCACTCCCCGCCCATGCCCACCTCGAGCACGAGCACGTCGATCGGCGCGTCGGCGCAGGCGACGAAGGCAAGCACCGTCAGCAGTTCGAAGAACGTCAGCGGCGCGTCGCCGGCCGCAGCGAGCTCCGCATCCACCATGTCGACGAACGGCTGGATCTCGTCCCAGGCGTCGGCGACCGCGGCATCCGACACCGGCTCGCCGTCGATGAGGATGCGCTCGGTGAACCGCTCGAGGTGCGGGCTCGTGAACAGGCCGGTCCGAAGCCCCATCGCGCGCAGCAGGCTCTCGATCATGCGGCTCGTCGAGGTCTTGCCGTTGGTCCCCGTGACGTGGATCACCCGGTACGTGCGCTGAGGGTCGGCGAGCAGTTCGAGCACGCGGCGCGTGCGCTCGACGCGCGGCTGCACCCACTGCTCGCCCTGGCGCTCCAGCAGCGCACTGTAGACGGCGTCGGCCCGGGTGCGGTCGCTCATGCGGTGCCTCCGATGCGGGCGACGGCGACGGTGACGGCCCCGACGTTCGCGTAGGTCTTGGCCGCGAGGACGTTCTCGAACTCGGGTTCGCCCACGCTCCCCCGCTCGATGAGCCTCTCGGTGCGACTGGCGAGCACGACGCCTTCGGCGAGGGTCTCGGACGCCACTCCCGCCACGTCGAACGCCTGAGCCACGGCCGCGGCGTCGCCGGCGTCATCGAACGTGAGGGTCAGGGTGATGCGGTCGCTCACGTCGAAGCCGGCGGCCTTGCGGGTGTCCTGGATGCCGCGGATCATGTCGCGCGCCAGGCCCTCGGCCTCCAGCTCGGGCGTGGTGACGGTGTCGAGCAGCACGAAGCCGCCGCTCGACAGCACCGCCAGCGCCTCGCCCTCGGGGCGACCCGCGGTCTCGACGACGAGGTCGTACTCCGCCGGTTCCAGCGGGATGCCCCCGGCGACGACCTGTCCGTCGACCTCGCTCCAGTCGCCCTCGCGGGCGGCCTTGATGGCCTGCTGCACCTGCTTGCCCAGGCGCGGGCCCGCGGCACGGGCGTTCACCGAAAGGCGGTGGGTGATGCCGTACTCCCCCGCCGTCCCGTCTTCGAGGGCGACCTGCTCGACGGCCTTGACGTTGAGCTCCTCGCGGAGGATGTCGTCAAACTGCGCCAGGCCGGCGGCATCCGGGGTCACCACCGTCAGACGCGGCAGCGGCAGGCGCACGCGCTTGCCCTCCTTCTTGCGGAGGGCGTTGGCGACGCTGGAGACCTCGCGGACGGTGTCCATCGCGGTGCGGATGTCTGCCGCCGCGGGGAACGCCGAGGCGTCGGGCCAGTCCTCCAGGTGCACGCTGCGGCCGCCGGTGAGGCCCTGCCAGACGCGCTCGGAGACGAGCGGGATGAGCGGGGCCGCGACGCGCGTGAGGGTCTCGAGCACGGTGTAGAGCGTGTCGAAGGCCTCGCGGCTGGTCGGGTCGTCGGTCACGCCCACCCAGAAGCGGTCACGCGAGCGGCGGATGTACCAGTTGGTGAGCACCTCGGCGAAGTCGCGCAGGCGCTCGGCGGCGGTCGTGGAGTCGAGGCCCTCGAGGTCGGCGGCGACATCGCGCACGAGATCGCCCGTCAGCGCGAGGATGTACCGGTCGAGCACGTCGGTGGAGTCAGTCCGCCACGCGGCGGTGTAGCCCTCGGGGCCCGAAGCGTTCGCATACGTCGCGAAGAAGTACCACGCGTTCCACAGCGGCAGCAGGAACTCGCGGACGCCCGCGCGGATGCCCTCCTCGGTCACGACGAGGTTCCCACCCCGCAGGACGCTCGACGACATGAGGAACCACCGCATGGCATCCGAGCCGTCGCGGTCGAACACCTCGCGCACGTCGGGGTAGTTGCGCAGCGACTTCGACATCTTCTGACCGTCGTTGCCGAGCACGATGCCGTGGCACGAGACGCCGGTGAAGGCAGGGCGGTCGAACAGCGCGGTCGAGAGCACGTGCATGACGTAGAACCAGCCGCGGGTCTGCCCGATGTACTCGACGATGAAGTCGGCGGGGGCGTGCTCGTCGAACCACTCGTGGTTCTCGAACGGGTAGTGCACCTGCGCGAACGGCATGGAGCCCGAGTCGAACCAGACGTCCAGCACGTCTTCGATCCGGCGCATCGTGGACTGCCCCGTCGGGTCGTCGGGGTTCGGACGCGTGAGGTCGTCGATGTAGGGGCGGTGGAGGTCCACCTCGCCGTCGGCGTTCACCGGCAGGCGGCCGAAGTCGGCCTCCATCTCGGCGAGCGAGCCGTACACGTCGACGCGCGGGTAGTTAGGGTCGTCACTCTTCCACACCGGGATCGGCGAGCCCCAGTAGCGGTTGCGGCTGATCGACCAGTCGCGCGCGCCCTCGAGCCACTTGCCGAACTGGCCCTCCTTGACGTTCTCGGGCACCCAGGTGATCCGCTGGTTGTTCGCCAGCAGGTCGTCCTTGATGTCGGTCACGCGCACGAACCAGCTCGACACGGCCTTGTAGATGAGGGGGTTCCGGCAGCGCCAGCAGTGCGGGTACGAGTGCTCGTACGACGCCTCGCGCAGCAGCCGGCCCTCCTGCTTGAGCAGGCGGATGAGGGGGCGGTTGGCGTCCAGCCACAGCTCCCCCGCGACGTCGGTCACGGCCGACAGGAACCGGCCGCCGTCGTCGAGCGAGATGATCGTCGGCAGGCCCGCGGCATCCGCGAGGCGCTTGTCGTCCTCACCGTAGGCCGGGGCCTGGTGCACGATGCCCGTGCCGTCCGAGACGGTGACGTAGTCGTCGACGAGGATCTTCCAGGCATCCTGCGTCCCCCACACCGACGCGTCGGCGTAGTAGTCGAAGAGGCGGTCGTACGAGACGCCCTCGAGCTCGGCACCCAGGATCGTGGTCTGCACGGCCGCGCGGGCGGCATCCGCGCTGTCGTACCCGAGGTCCTTGGCGTAGTTCGCCAGCAGGTCTTCGGCCAGCAGGTAGCGGTGCGCGACAGCCTCGAAGGACTCGTCGGGCGTGCCGTCGGGAGTGGTGTGCACGTCGGCGGCGCCGTTCGGGCCCCCCTCGACGACGGCGTACCGGATGCCGGGACCAACAGCGAGAGCGAGGTTCGTCGGCAGGGTCCACGGCGTCGTCGTCCACGCGAGCGCCCGGACGCCGGTGAGGCCCAGCGCCTCGGCCTTTGCGCCGACGAGTGGGAAGGTGACGGTGACCGAGGGGTCCTGCCGCATCTTGTAGACGTCGTCGTCCATGCGCAGCTCGTGCGTCGACAGGGGCGTCTCATCGCGCCAGCAGTACGGCAGCACACGGTAGCCCTCGTAGGCGAGGCCCTTGTCGTGCAGGGTCTTGAACGCCCACAGGACGCTCTCCATGTAGGTGGTGTCGAGCGTCTTGTACCCGCGCTCGAAGTCGACCCAGCGCGCCTGACGGGTGACGTAGTCCTGCCACTCGCGCGTGTACTCGAGCACCGACTCGCGGGCCTTGGCGTTGAAGGTCGCCACGCCCATGCGCTCGATCTCGTCCTTCTCGGTGATCCCGAGCTGCTTCATCGCCTCGAGCTCGGCCGGCAGGCCGTGCGTGTCCCACCCGAAGACGCGGTCGACCTTCTTGCCGCGCATGGTCTGGAAGCGCGGGAAGAGGTCCTTGGCGTAGCCGGTCAGCAGGTGCCCGTAGTGCGGCAGGCCGTTGGCGAACGGCGGGCCGTCGTAGAACACCCACTCCTCGGCGCCCTCGCGGTTCGCGATCGAGGCGCGGAAGGTGTCGTCCTCGGCCCAGAAGGCGAGCGTCTCCTGCTCGATCGCGGGGAAGCGGGGGCTGGGGACGACGGATGCCGCGCCGGCGGCGCCCTGCGCGGACGCCGAGGTCGTGGCATCCGGGGTCGCGTCGGCGGCCGGGCCGAAAGATGAGGGGCGAGGGTAGGTCATGTCACTCCGCGGGTCGAGGTCTGCTCGCCGGGACGATCCGTTCGGACCGCGGTACCACCCTGCATTGCGCCCTCTCGCGAGGGTGCCGCTCTCACTGCGGCTGTGACGGGCCTGCCCCGCGCGGTTCTACTTGTTCGGTCCCTGAGCGTGTCGAAGGGCCGGACGTTCTTCCGCGAGCTCCCCGGTGATGGCCGGATCGGTGCTGATCCGTCTATTCTACGCGGTTCCGCGGCCCGGCGCGGCTCGTCGCCCTCGCTCCGCCGCGTGTCCCCGTCCGCGGCTCGCCGCCGCGGGGAGCGTCCACGAAACGCCGTCATGACGCCCACTACGGCGTTTCCTGGACACTCAACGTGGGGGTGCGGACAGGCCGGCCGCGGCGAGGAGCTCCCGGGTGAACGGATGCCGCGGCTCAGCGAACACCCGGGACACGGGTCCCTCGTCGACGACGCGGCCGTCCTGCATCACGATGACGTCGTCGGCGATGCCGGCCACGACCTCGAGGTCGTGCGTGATGAACACCATCGCGAGGTCCCGGTCGCGCTGAAGGCCGCGCAGCCGATCGAGGATGCGGGCGCGCACCGTGGCATCCAGGGCCGACACCGGCTCGTCGAGCACCAGCAGGTCGGGGTCGGTCGCGAGAGCGCGAGCGATCGCTACGCGCTGACGCTGCCCGCCCGACAGCTGCGCAGGAAGGCGCCGCCCGTACCCGGGGTCCAGGCCCACTTCGTCCAGGAGCGCGTCGACCGCGATGCGGCGGCGGGAGCGCGCCACCCCCGCGGAGGCGAGCGCCTCGGACAGCGTGCGCGCCACGCTCCAGCGCGGGTCGAGGGATCCCCACGGGTTCTGCGGAACCAGTTGCACGCGGCGCCGAGCAGCGCCTCGGGCGGCCTCCGGTGACCAGGGGCGGCTGTCGAACGTCAGGAAGCCGGCATCCGGTTCGCTCACGCCGACGATCATGCGGGCGAGGGTCGTCTTGCCCGACCCCGACTCCCCCACGACCGCGAGCGTGCGTCCGCGCTGCAGCGAGAAGTCGACGCCGTCCACCGCGAGGAGGTCGCCGAACCGCTTGGTCAGGGCGTCGCCCGCGACCAGCGGCGCGTCGAACCGCGGGACGCGCTGCAGCGGCTCGTACCGGCCGGCCGCCACGAGCGCGCGGGTCTGCGGGTCGTGGGGGGACGCGAGCACGGTGGCGGTGGTTCCGGTCTCCACCACGCGACCGGCGTGCATCACGACGATACGGTCCGCGATCCGGCGCACGGCGGCGAGATCGTGGCTGATGAGGACGACCGCGACACCGTCGTCGGCGATGTGCCGCAGCTGGTCGAGGACGCGCGCCTGCACCGTGGCATCCAGAGCCGTCGTCGGCTCGTCGGCGACGAGGATCACGGGGTCGGCGGACAGAGCGGATGCCAGCAGCGCGCGCTGACGAAGCCCGCCGGACAGTTCATGAGGGTACTGCCGGGCACGGCGGTCGGGCTCGGGCAGAGCGACCCGTGTGAGAGCGTCGCGCACCCGGTCGCGCAGGGCCGTGCCGCGCACCTGCGGCTGGTGGATGCGGAGCGGCTCGGCGACCTCGGCCCCCACCCGCCGGAGCGGGTCGAGGGAGACCAGGGCATCCTGCGACACCAGTGCGATCCGCCGCCCGCGCAGGCGGCGCCACTCGCGCGGGGGAAGGGCGCGCGCGTCGACGCCGCCGATGTCGAGCACGTCGGCGCTCCACCCCAACGTCGGGGGAAGCAGGCCGAGCAGCGCTCGGGCGCTCAGAGACTTGCCCGTCCCCGACTCGCCCACGATCGCCACGCACTCCCCCGGGGCGACGTCGAGATCGAGCCCCCGCACGAGTTCTCCCCCGGCGCCGGAGATGCGCAGGTTCCGCACGTGCAGCCCGGCCGTGCGCGCGGCGTGTCCTGCGTCTCCCCCGGGATCGACCCCGGTCGCGCGCGGGGCCTTGCCGCCGGCGCCCGTTGCGCGCTCGGCATCCCTCTCCCGGCCCAACGCACTCATGCCCCGCGCTCCTCGGCGCGCGCCCGCAGGATGCGCCCCACGACGCTGACGCTCACGACCGTCGCCGTGATCGCCAGGCCCGGGAAGACCGCGACCCACGGCGCCTGCAGCAGGAGGTTCCGCCCGGCCGACAGCATGAGGCCCCATTCCGGCGTCGGCTCGGTGGGTCCGAGGCCCAGGAAACTCAGACCCGCGGCGGCGAGGATGCTCGTGCCGATGCCGATCGTGGCCAGCACGCTGACCGCGCCGACGACGCCGGGAAGCACGTGCCGCACGTGCACGAGGAACGCAGGCACCCCGACGATCCGCGCGGCCTCGACGTGCTCGGCGGCTCCGAGGGTCCGCGTCTGGGCCCGCGCGAGGCGGATGTACACGGGCACGGCCGCGAGCGTCACAGCCACGGCGACGTTGACCGGTCCCGGGCCGAGGACCGCGACGACGAGCAGGGCGACGAGGAACTCGGGGAAGGCGAGCAGCACGTCGATGACGCGCATGGCGGCGGCATCCACCACCCGCGGTGCGACAGCGGAGAGCGAGCCGGCGATCACGCCGACCGCGAAGGCCAGCGTCGTCGCGAGCAGCCCGATGCCGACCGAGCGCCCCGCGCCCCACACGACGCGGGAGTACACGTCGCGCCCGCTCTGGTCGGTGCCGAACCAGTGCGCGGAGCTCGGCGGCTGGAGGGCCGCACGCACGTCGGTGACGAGCGGGTCCTGCGTCGCGAGCAGCCCCGGAGCGATCGCAGCGAGGGCGATGAGGGCGAGCACGGCGCAAGCGAGAGCGAGCGCGACGGAGCGCCCGCGCGGGCGCCGGCGGGTCGCGACGGGGGCGAAAGCGACACGGGTCATGCCGGGACCCCCGCGCGGACGCGCAGAGCCGCCGAGGCACCCCGCAGCCGCGGGTCGAGCAGCGGCGCCACGAGGTCGACGAGCGTGTTCACGACGACGAACACGAGGGCGCTCAGCAGGATCACCCCGGTGATCACGGGGAGGTCGCGGTCGGTGATCGCCGTCAGGGTCACCCGACCGATGCCGGGACGCGCGAACACGGTCTCCACCAGCACCGCGCCGCCCAGGAGCGAGCCGACCAGGTAGGCCGCGAGGGTCACGCCGCCGACGCTCGCGTGGCGCAGCGTGTGGTGCACGGCCTCGCGCAGCGGCGTGGCCCCGCGGGCGCGCACCGTGAGGAGGAACGGCTCGCGCTCGGCCGCCTGCACGCCGTCGCGCAGCACCTGCGCCAGCAGCGCCGCGACCGGCAGAGCTAGAGTGACCGCGGGCAACACGATCGCCGTCGCCTCGCGCGTACCCGACGCCGGGAACCAGCCCAGCTGGAACGAGAACACGCTCAGGAGCACTAGGCCGGTCCAGAACACCGGCGACGACAGCACGACGAGCTCGATCCCGGATGCCAGGGACCTGCCGGTCCGGCTCCGCACGAGCAGCGCCGACGCGAGGGCCAGCACGACGGCGATCGCGAGCGCGAGCGCCGCGAGCTGCAGGGTCGGTCCGAGCTGGCGTCCAATGACCTCCGCGACCGGAAGACGCAGCTGATACGACTCCCCCAGGTCGCCGCGCACGAGCCGCCCGAGGAACGCCGCGTACTGCACGATGACCGGCTGATCCAAGCCCAGATCGGCGCGGATGGTGTCCTTCACCGCATCGCTCACCTGCGCCTGAGGGCCGAGCATGACCTCAACCGGGTCGCCCGGGATGATCCGGAACGCGACGAACGCCAGCGTCGCCGCGCCCCACAGCACCAGGACGACGGATGCCACGACCCCGCCGATACGCGCGATCACGGCGCGCGGGCGAGGGCGTGGCATCCGGGGTCCGGGTTCAGCGACCGCGCGTCAGCCGACCGACGCCGTGGCGAAGAGCGGGCGACCGTAGAGGTCGAACGTCAGGCCGGTCACGTCGGGACGCACCGCACTGATCAGCGCGGGGCTGTACAGCGGCACGATGGCGGCGTGCTCGAGGTTCCACTGCTGCACCTGCGCGTAGATTCCATTTCGGGCGGCCTGATCGGTGGTGGACGCGCCCTGCTCGAGGAGGGCGTCGACGGCGGGGTCGCTCACCTGCGACGCGTTCTGGAACCCGTCGCTCGCGAGGTGGCTGCGCAGCAGGTCGGGGTCGACACCCGAGAAGCCCCAGTCGGTGACGTCGAACGTCTTGGGGCCGTACTGCTCGTTGTACGCGCCCGGCTCCAGCACCTCGCGCTGCAGGTCGAAGCCCACGGCCTTCAGGTCGCTCTGGATGGCGTTCGCGAGCGCGGCACGGTCATCGGGCGCGGGCGTCCACGCGATCCAGCGGGCGGTGAGGCGCTGACCGTCCTTGGTGCGGATGCCGTCGGCATCCCGTCCCGTCCAGCCGGCCTGGTCGAGCAGGGCGTTCGCGGCGGCGGGGTCGAAGGGCCACGAGTTCTCCAGGCTGGCGTCGTACCCGGGAGTGGTGGCGCCGAGGATGCTCCAGGCACGGGGGTACTGGCCGAAGAAGATCTCCTGCACGGCAGTGTCGACGTCGATCGCGCGGGTGAAGGCCTGGCGCACGTTCTGGTCGGCGAACACGCCGTACTTCTCGTTCAGGAACAGCGAGTACGGCAGGCCCGGGTAGGCGAGCGACTCGACGGTGTCGTCGGCGGGCACCTGGGAGACGAGGTTCGGCGGCAAGTTGGTCACGACGTCGGCCTGCCCGCTCGTGAGCGCGCCCACGCGGACGGACGCCTCGGGAAGGATGTCGACGCGCAACGTCTGGAAGCTCGGCTTACCGGCGCCGTCGGGACCCCAGGTGTAGTCGTCGTTGCGGGTGTACACGATGTCCTGGTCGGGCGTGTACTCGGTGAGCTCGAACGGGCCGGTGCCGACCGTGACGCCGGGGCCACCGGCCTTGAGCTGGTCGGCCTTGGTCTCGAGCACGGCCGGTGAGTAGAACCCGAGCAGCGACGTGCTGGCCGCCTGCAGGAACGGCGCGTAGGGCTGGGTGAAGCGGACGCGGACGGTGTGCTCGTCCACGACGTCGGTCCCGGCGTACAGGTCGCCGCCGAGCATGGATGCCGCCTGCGCCGACGCCGTCTCCGGATCGACGATGCGGTCGAAGTTCGCCTTCACCGCGGCCGCGTCGAACGCGGTGCCGTCGTGGAACGTGACGTCGTCGCGCAGCTGGAAGACGTAGGTGGCGCCGCCGTCCTCGACCTGCCACGACGTGGCGAGCCACGGCGAGAACGAGCCGTCGGCTTCCTGGAACACCAGGGAGTCGAGCACCGCGCGCTGCACCATCGCCGAGACGTCGAGCTGGCTGGTCTGCGGGTCCATGTGGCCTGCGGAGAGGTTCGCGCCCTCGATGGCCCAGACGATCTCGCCGTCGCCGTTCGCGGCGGGGTCGGACCCGGCACAGGACGAGAGGGAAAGGGCGGCGACGGTCGCGACGGCGACCGCCGACAGCGCGCGGCGGGTGAGCGACCTGCGGGAGGGCACGGAAGGCATGGAGCAACCTCTGGGTGTGTGGTGGGGGAATCTCCAGCCTACCTTCGGTTTCTGTACCGGGTGTGAAAACGCGAGCGCGCGCACACGCTCCGCGATGCGCACAACCCCCGTCGGCATCCGCCACACCCCACTGACTTTGCGCACATCGCGGACTTTGTGCGCGGCGCTCACCCCCGCGCGCGGGCTCTCGTGCCCGCGCGCGTCACCGGGCGTCTCGACATCCCGTGCCTCCACGCGGGCGCGGAGCTTCGCGAACGTCATGCCCGGTGCAACCCCTGCGCCACCGCCTGCATGATCTGCTCCTGTATCTCGTGCCATCGGTGCATCACCTGGTCGTAGCTCACCCGGATGACGTGGTACCCGAGCAACATGAGCGCGGCATCGTGCCGGATGTCTTCCGACCGTTGCGGGCCGACGTGGTGACCGCCGTCGATCTGGACCACGAGCCGGTCACCGATGAGGAAATCCACCCGGTGACCGTCGATCCAGATCTGCGGCCGGATCGGCAGCCCGATCCAGCGCAGACGCACGGGGAAGTACGTTTCGAGCCCGGAGTCCGCCCAGGGCGTCACCTCCGTCGCGAGATGGCGTGCGGTGCCCACCCAGGGCAGCCGTTCCAGCCGGCGACGGTCGACGAGCCGCTTGTTCACGGCCGACTCCCACACCGCGCGGGCTTCTTCGTACGGCCGGCACGCGGCCACGGTCATGAGCACGTTCTCGATGCCGTCTTCGAGGACATCCGGATGCCGCGGGACGATCGCGCGCTGCCAGTGCACGACCGCCACCGTCGGCACCGGCTTCCCCCGTCCGGGGTAAGCGACATGTGGACGATCGGGGCGCTCATGCACCCACAGCCCGAGGCGCTCCGCCGCCGTGATGCACGAGACGACGGTCCCCGTTCTCGCCGCCGCGATCAGATACTCGTCGGCATCGGGGCTCGCGATCCAGTCGCGCCGTACCCGCGTCACGAGTCCCCGGGAGACGGCATCCGCGATCTGACGACGACCATGGCCTTCGCGAACCAGTCGCGTCGGTCGCGCCACGCCGCCGAGTGCGGCGACGCGGTCGGCGACGGCGCGCGCTCGATCGATCTGCATGACCACATGCTGGGTGACGAGTTCGCGCCGCCGAGGCGCCGCGTCACGCCTGTGGAGAAATCGGGTCCTGTGCAGGACAGGCGGGACCGGGCACAGAAACTCCGCGATGCGCACATCCTCTGCCCGCAAGGCCCCGAACCACCGGAGATTATGCGCATCGCCGACTTTGCGCACAGACGCCCCCGCGCAAAACGACCTCGCGCCCGCGGCGCCCCGACACGACCGGTCCGGCCGGATACGATGGATGCCATACCCATCAGGCACGCTCACACAGTGCCGCCCATATCGCTCGAGGAGTACCCCCATGGCAACGATTCCTGACAAGCCCGCCCTGGAAGGCCTCGAGCAGAAGTGGGATGCCGCATGGCGTGAGAACGGCACCTACGTCTTCGACCGCCTGCGCGCAGCTAGCGCCGGTCGCCAGGGCGTGTACTCCGTCGACACGCCGCCGCCGACGGCATCCGGGAGCCTGCACATCGGCCACGTGTTCTCGTTCACGCACACCGACGTGAAGGTGCGCTTCGAGCGCATGCGCGGCAAGACCGTGTTCTACCCGATGGGCTGGGACGACAACGGCCTGCCCACCGAGCGCCGCGTGCAGAACTACTACGGCGTGCGCTGCGACCCCTCGCTCCCCTACGACGCCGACTTCACCCCGCCGTTCGCGGGCGGCGACAACAAGAGCAGCAAGGCCGCCGACCAGGTGCCCATCAGCCGCCGCAACTTCATCGAGCTGTGCGAGCAGCTCACCGTCGAGGACGAGAAGCAGTTCGAGGACCTGTTCCGTGAGCTCGGCCTCAGCGTCGACTGGACGCAGACGTACCGCACCATCTCCGACGACTCGATCCGCACGAGCCAGCTGGCGTTCCTCCGCAACATCGAGCGCGGCGAGGCCTACCAGGCGCTCGCGCCGACGCTGTGGGACGTGGACTTCCGCTCCGCGATCGCCCAGGCCGAGCTCGAAGACCGCGACCAGCCCGCCGCCTACCACCGCGTGGGTTTCGCCAAGACCGACGGCTCGGGCGACGTGTTCATCGAGACCACCCGCCCCGAACTGCTGCCGGCGTGCGTGGCCCTCGTCGCCAACCCCGACGACGAGCGCTACCAGCCGCTGTTCGGCACGACCGTGCGCACGCCCCTGTTCGACGTCGAGGTGCCGGTGCTCGCCCACCCGCTCGCGCAGAAGGACAAGGGCTCGGGCATCGCCATGATCTGCACCTTCGGTGACGTGACCGACATCATCTGGTGGCGCGAGCTCGACCTCCCCAACCGCACGATCATCGGCAAGGACGGTCGCATCGTCGCCGACGCTCCCGATGTGATCGTGACGGATGCCGCGAAGGCGGCGTACGCCGAGCTCTCGGGCAAGACGGTGTTCAGCGCCAAGAAGCGCATCGTCGAACTCTTGCAGGAGTCCGGTGCCATGGAGGGGGCCCCGAAGCCCTTCACGCACCCCGTGAAGTTCTTCGAGAAGGGCGACCGGCCGCTCGAGATCGTGTCGACGCGCCAGTGGTACATCCGCAACGGCGCGCGGGATGCCGAGCTGCGCGAGCGCCTGATCTCGCTCGGTCGCGAGATGTCGTGGCATCCGGACTTCATGCGCGTGCGCTTCGAGAACTGGACCAACGGCCTCACCGGCGACTGGCTCGTGTCGCGCCAGCGCTTCTTCGGCGTGCCGATCCCCGTCTGGTACGCGCTGGATGAGAACGGCGAACGCGACTACGACCGCGTGCTCACGCCCGACCTCGCATCGCTCCCCGTCGACCCGACCACCGACGTGCCCCCGGGCTACACCGAGGACCATCGCGGCGTGGCCGGCGGTTTCGACGCCGAGCGCGACATCCTCGACACGTGGGCGACCTCGTCGCTCACCCCGCAGCTGGCCGGTGGCTGGCAGCGCGACGAGGAGCTGTGGAACCTCGTGTCGCCGTTCGACCTGCGCCCGCAGGGTCAGGACATCATCCGCACCTGGCTCTTCTCGACCATGCTGCGCAGCGCCCTGGAGGACGATCGGAGTCCCTGGTCGGATGCCGCGATCTCGGGGTTCATCGTCGACCCCGACCGTAAGAAGATGTCGAAGTCGAAGGGCAACGTGGTGACGCCCGCCGACATCCTCAAGCAGCACGGCTCCGACGCCGTGCGCTACTGGTCGGCGTCCAGCCGTCTCGGCACCGACGCGGCGTTCGACCCGCAGAACCCCACGCAGGTGAAGATCGGCCGACGCCTGGCGATCAAGCTCCTCAACGCGGCGAAGTTCGTGCTGGCGTTCCCGGTGCCCGAGGGTGCCGAGGTCACGCACGCGCTGGACGCGTCGATGCTCGCGACCCTGGATGCCGTGATCGCCGACGCCACCGCGGCATTCGAGACCTACGACCACGCGCGGGCGCTGGAGATCACCGAATCGTTCTTCTGGACGTTCTGCGACGACTACCTCGAGCTCGTCAAGGAACGCGCCTACGACCAGACCGACGTCGGTCAGGCGTCGGCGGCGCTCGCCCTCCGCACGGCCTTGTCGACACTCGTGCGTCTGTTCGCGCCCGTGCTGTCTTTCGCCGCGGAGGAGGTGTGGTCGTGGTTCGAAGAGGGCTCGGTGCACACCGCCGCGTGGCCGACCCCGCTCGGCATCGAGGGCGACACGTCAGTGCTCACCGCCGTGAGCGAGGCACTGATCGGCATCCGTCGGGCCAAGACCGAGGCGAAGGCCTCGCAGAAGACGCCGGTGACCTCGCTCACCGTCTCTGGTCCGAACGTCGAGGCTCTTCGTCTCGCCGAGGGCGACCTGAGCGCCGTCGGCCGAATCGAGACGATCACCTTCGTCTCGGCCGACACCACCGCCGTCACTGACATCGTGTTCGCACCCCAGGAGGCCTGATGCAACTCGGAACCCGTTGGACCGCCGGCGAGCAGCCGCCCGCCGCCGTGCCGGCAGCGCTGCACGCGCAGATCGCCGCCGTCGAAGAGGCGCTGAATCCGGATGGACTCAGCGCCCCGGCGCCCCGCTGGACGCTGACGTTCCTCGAGGGGCGCGCGGTCGCCGAGCTCGACACCGGGGTGATCGTGACGCAGGATGCCTCGGGTGAGGTCGTCGTGCGCTACGACGAGGGCGACGAATTCGCCTGAACGGCAGCCCGGGCCGCTGACGGCGGCGGCAACACGCCCGCGCGCCGTCAGCGCACCCGGAGTGCGAACTCGGCTTCGGCCATGGGGGACCGCCCGCTCTCGCGCGCGACTCGACGGACCTCATCGTCGAGGCGGCGCGTCGCTCGTCGCTGCATGCGCGCTTCAGCGGTCCGCGCGAGCACGCGCGCGAGGACGAGCAGTGCTCGATCGACAGCGGTGGGCGCGAGCGCTCGTCGTGCGGTCGTGTTCAGCGGCGCGGTCAATGTGCTCATGATGAGGCTCCTCGGGCGGGCAGGGGGAAGACGTCGGCGCGCATCGACACCACGCGCACGTCGTCCCCGGTCTGGTGGCGGTACTGGGCGACCGTCTCGTTGATGACGGCTTGAAGCCGAGCGCTGAGCTCGGCCATCTGGGCGGCAGTCAAGCGTGCGCTGGCGGTCGAGATGAGGGTGGCTTCGCGCCACTCGGCGGTCTCCTCCCACCCGTCGCGCACGAATCGCATGAGCTGCTCCTGACGCAGGGTCAGTGTCTCGCTCGCCACCGCCTCCTGGACGGCGCGGCCGGCAGGCGTCTCGGCGAGCTCGGGATTCGACAGCGCGACCGCTCCCACGGGGCGCTCCCACCAGCGCTCGCGCGCCGTCCCCCGCCCCTCGACTTCACGAATCAGATCGTGTCGGGCGAGGGTACGAAGGTGATAGCTCGTCGCTCCTGTCGACTCCCCCGTCAGGGCCGCGAGGCCGCTGGCCGTCTGCGCACCGTACTGGCTGAGCAGATCGAAGAGCCGAACGCGCAGCGGATGCGCGAGGGCACGGAGTGCGCCCGCGTCGAGGACGCGTTCCCGGGGATCCTGTTCGGTCATGATGCAAAGATATCTTTGCAATGCCCTGAATGCAAACACTTCTTTGCAACCTCCCTCCGATCGCATGGATACGCTGGATGCATGACGGATGCCGTGACCAATCCCCTCCTCTCACCGCCCGCTCTCCCCTACGACCTGCCGCCGTACGGCAGCATCCGGTCCGAGCACTACCTCCCCGCCTTCCACGAGGCGTTCGCCGCCCACCGTGCTGAGGTCGCCGCAATCACCGCGCAGACCGAGGAGCCCACTTTCGAGAACACGCTCGTCGCCCTCGAGCGCAGCGGAGCGCTTCTCGACCGCGTCGCCCGCACGTTCTACACCGTCACCTCCGCCGACGGGACCGCCGACATCCAGGCGATCGAAGAGGAGCTCGCCCCGCTCATGGCGGCGCACCGCGACGCCATTCAGCTCGACGCGGCCCTCTACGCGCGTATCGCGGACCTGCAGGCGCGCCTCGATCAACTCGATCTGGATGCCGAGAGCCGCTACCTCGTCGAGCGTCACCACCGCGAGATGTCGTTGGCCGGTGCGGGGCTCGACGACGGACAGAAAGAGCGTCTGACCGATCTCAATCAACGTCTGTCCGTGCTCACGACGACGTTCGAGAAGAATCTCCTCGCCGACACGAATGATCTCGCCGTGGTGTTCGACGACGCCGACGAGCTCGACGGACTCAGCGACGGCGAGCTGTCGGCCGCGGCGCAGGCGGCCACGACGCGCGGCCTCGACGGGCGTTACGTGGTCACCCTGACGCTGTACACGGGCCACCCGTACCTCGCGTCGTTGACGAACCGCGAGAGCCGCCGGCGCCTGCTCGACGCGTCGCGTTCGCGGGCTGCGCGCGGCAACGAGCACGACAATCGCGCCGTCCTGCGCGAGATCGTCCGCCTCCGCGCCGAGCGGGCGGCGCTCCTCGGCTACCCCTCGCACGCCGCGGCGATCCTCGCCGATCAGACGGCCGGCTCGCCGGAGGCCGTGCACGACCTGCTCCGCCGACTCGCCGTCCCCGCCGCAGCCAACGCCCGGGCCGAGCAGGCGGCGCTGCAGCGCATCGCCGAGGCCGATGGCATCCAAGTCGAGGCGCACGACTGGGCCTTCTACACCGAGAAGGTCCGTGCGGCCGAGTACGACCTCGATCGCGCCGCACTGCGTCCCTGGTTCGAGGCCGAGCGCGTGCTGCGCGACGGCGTGTTCTTCGCCGCCGAGCGGTTGTATGGCATCCACATCACCGAGCGTCACGACCTGCAGGGCTATCACCCCGACGTGCGCGTCTTCGAGGTGCACAACGCCGACGGCAGCGAGCTCGGACTGTTCCTCCTCGACCTGTACACGCGCGACACCAAGCGCGGCGGGGCCTGGATGAACTCCCTCGTCACGCAGTCCCGGCTGCGCGGGACCGCGCCGGTGGTGGCCAACAACCTCAACGTGAACAAGCCGGCGCCGGGCACCCCGACGCTGCTGACGCTCGACGAGGTCACGACGCTCTTCCACGAGTTCGGGCACGCCCTGCACGGCCTGTTCGCGACCGTGACCTACCCGCACTTCGCCGGGACGGCGGTCCACCGCGACTTCGTCGAGTTCCCCAGCCAGGTGAACGAGATGTGGATCCTCTGGCCCGAGATCCTGGCGAACTACGCCCGGCACATCGACACCGGCGAGCCCCTCCCCGCCGACGTCGTCGAGCGCCTGCACGCCTCGGAGGCGTTCAACCAGGGCTTCGCCACGAGCGAGTACCTCGCGGCATCCTGGATCGACCAGGCCTGGCACGGCCTGTCCGTCGACGACGCGTCGGAAGAGATCGACGTCGCCGCGTTCGAGGCCGCGGCCCTCGCGGACATCGGGCTCGACAACCCCGCGGTGCCCACCCGCTACTCCTCGACGTACTTCGCCCACGTCTTCTCGGGCGGCTACAGCGCCGGGTACTACTCCTACATCTGGAGCGAGGTGCTCGACGCCGACACCGTGGAGTGGTTCCGCGAGAACAGCGGTCTCACCCGGACCAACGGCGACCGGTTCCGCCAGCGCCTGCTGGGCGTCGGCGGCTCCGCTGATCCGCTCGCGGCTTACCGCGACTTCCGGGGCCGGGATGCCGAGATCCAGCCGCTCCTGGAACGCCGGGGTTTGGCGCGCTGAGGGTCGTTCGTCCCTCCTCGCGATTCAGGGGCGAAACGACCCGCACGGGCCGGTCACCTCGCGTTCGGGACGACAACCTCATGGGGAGGCGGCAGGCTGCGGGCTCGCGACCATCCCCGCGGGTGCACCGCGGAGTCTCGGGCAAGCCCGACCGCGTCCCGGGCGCGTGGAGCACCCCCGCGGGTGCGCCGCGGCGTCTCGGGCACGCCGACCACCCCCACGGGTGCGCGGCGGAGCCCCGGGCACGCCCGACCAGCCCGCGTGTACGCATGCTGGGAAGCGCGTACGCCGGCCACCCCGTCAATGAACCGGGTCAGAACGGCGCGGGTCTCTCGTCGGGGTCGGGCGGGAGGGGGTCGTCGGGGAGGAATCTCACCGCGGGTGAGTACGGGAGGGGTTCGTCGGTGTAAGTGCGGCCGGTGGGGCTGGTCCACTCGAGGATGCCGTCGGTGAGTTGTTTCACGGTCCAGCGGGTGAACTGTTTCTGGGTGTGATGTCGTTGGCAGAGGTGGGCGAGGTTGGTCACCTCGGTGCGTCCGCCGAGGGCGTGATCGAGGGTGTGGTCGACCTCGGAACGAATCGCGGGGACCGTGCACCCCGGCCAGCGGCAGTGGCGGTCGCGGGCGCGGAGGTACCGGTCGATCGCGGTGGTGCGGTGGTAGGTGTCGGTGTGCAGCACCGCGCCGGTAACCGGGTGCGTGATCACCCGATCCCAGGGGACGGTGGTAGATTCGGCGAGGGTGCGGGCGGTGTCGACGTCGATGGGGCCGTGGCCGACGAGGTCGGCCGGGTCGGTGTTCTCGTGCTGCGGGTCGAGCATCGTCAGCGCCGGCACCACGACCTGCACCCGGGCACGGATGGCGCCCAGTGTTCCGGGCCCGTCGTCGACCCGCGTCGGATCGGCTTCGGGCGCTGCGGTCAGCAGCAGATCAGCGAGGACGTCGGCCCGCAGCTGCGCGGTCGTCCGCTCGTCCGTCATCGCCACGGGGTCGTCGAGCCGGGCGTCGACGAGGGCTCGTGCTTGCTGCGTGAGACGGTCGTAGATGCCGACGGCGAGCACGGTGGGTAGCGTCGCGACGAGGTCGGACATGCCGTCTTGCCCGGTCACGATCCGCACGCAGCGCGTCTCGCGGCCGCGGGCGTGACGCTCGGCGATCGTCGTGGGTTGCAGCTGCTCGGCGAGAACCGCCAGTCGCGAGCGGAGCCGCCCCGGACTGAGCCCCTCGGCGGTGGCGACGGCGAGGGCGTCGAACTCGGCACGGGCCTCGCTCGGCAGGGGCGCACCGACCTCGAGGATGACGTGCACGTGGGTGCGTGACAGTGCCCCGTGCTCCCACGCGCCGAGGGTGACGGGATAGTCGTCGACGAGGGTGATCGCTCGGCTGATCTGCGTCTGCAGGGAGCGGTCGGAGACGTTCTCGGCTGCGGCGATCTCGGATGCGACCTCCCGCAGCGCCATCTCCACGGCGCGGGCGGTCGCGCGCTGACCGGCCATGACGTCGAGCGCGAGATGGCCCGCTTCGGCCAAGGCGCGGACGCGGTGCACCTCGGCCGCGGCAAGGACGGCCCCCGATCGCAGCACGTCGCCGACCACCGCCGCCAGCCCGGGCGGCCCGCCGGCCGGGGCGATGAGCGAGGTCTCGTTACGCATGTGTGCATGCTAGCGAGGGGGTCCGACATTCCGCCCCGCCCGCAGCCGCCAACTGGGACAGATCCAGGAACTTCTCACATGTGCAGGAGAGGGAGAACGACGCGCGATCCGACGCATCCCCGCCAACGTCAACGACTCCTGTGCCCCCCCGCGCTCCCCGCGCGCATCCCGCCTACCGTGAACAGCCGGACGCGCAGTCTCTCACCGCGTCCGCGTTAGCGGACCACGCGGGTCAGGCGCTGCGACGCTTCTGCGCGAGCACGATCGTCGGCTGCGCGCCGTCCTCGACGGCCGCGCGCGTGATGATCACCTTGGCGATGTCGTCGGCCGAGGGCACGTCGAACATGATGGGGCCCAGCACGTCCTCGAGGATCGCGCGCAGACCGCGCGCGCCGGTCTTGCGGGCCACGGCCAGGTCGGCGATCGCGCGGAGGGCGTCCTCGTCGAACTCCAGCTGCACGCCGTCGAGTTCGAACATGCGCTGGTACTGCTTGACGAGCGCGTTCCGCGGCGCCGTGAGGATCTCCATCAGCGCGTCCTGGTCGAGCGGCGAGACGGATGCCACGACGGGCAGGCGTCCGATGAACTCGGGGATGAGACCGAACTTGTGCAGGTCTTCCGGCAGCGCCTCGCTGAAGAGGTCGGGGGCGTCCTCCTTGCGGTGCAGCGGGGCACCGAAACCGACGCCGTGCTTGCCGACGCGCGCCGAGATGATCTCCTCCAGGCCCGCGAAGGCACCGGCGACAATGAACAGGACGTTCGTCGTGTCGATCTGGATGAACTCCTGGTGGGGGTGCTTGCGACCGCCCTGTGGCGGAACCGATGCGACCGTGCCCTCGAGGATCTTCAGCAGCGCCTGCTGCACGCCCTCACCCGAGACGTCCCGCGTGATCGAGGGGTTCTCGGCCTTGCGGGCGATCTTGTCAACCTCGTCGATGTAGATGATGCCGGTCTCGGCGCGCTTGACGTCGAAGTCGGCGGCCTGCAGGAGCTTGAGGAGGATGTTCTCGACGTCTTCGCCCACGTAGCCGGCCTCGGTGAGGGCCGTGGCATCCGCGACCGCGAACGGCACGTTCAGGCGCTTGGCGAGCGTCTGCGCGAGATAAGTCTTGCCGCAGCCAGTGGGGCCGAGCAGCAGGATGTTGCTCTTGGCGATGTCGATCTCTTCGGCGCGGGCCTCGGCGGGCTGCAGGGTGCCGTGCGAGCGGACGCGCTTGTAGTGGTTGTAGACCGCGACGGCGAGGGCACGCTTCGCAGGCCCCTGGCCGACGACGTACTCCTCGAGGAAGGCGAAGATCTCGCGGGGCTTGGGCAGATCGAACTCGGCGACTTCGCCGGCGGAGGACTCCGCCATGCGCTCCTCGATGATCTCGTTGCACAGCTCGACGCACTCGTCGCAGATGTACACGCCGGGACCGGCGATCAGTTGCTGCACCTGCTTCTGGCTCTTGCCGCAGAAGGAGCACTTGAACAGATCGGCGCTTTCTCCGATGCGTGCCATGCCTGTTCCTCCTCGTCACCCGGCGCCCTCACGCCCGTGTGCCACCGAGCCTAACCCGTGCCCACGCGAACAGAGGGCATTTGCGCGCCCCGTGACGTTCGTGATCGCCCACGGCGAAGTCCGGCATCCCCTTCCCCGCGTTCCCCGCGTGAGTCGCCAGGATGTGTCGCCTCATCGGGGTGGCAGGCGACACTTCCTGGCGACTCGCGCTCGCGACGGCCGGGCATGACGAAGCCCCGCAGACCGAAACGGGTCTGCGGGGCTGGTCGTGAACGCGAGCGCGTCAGGCGGTCAGGGCCGCCGGGGTGCGCTTGCGGGTCGTGAGGACCTGGTCGACGATGCCGTACTCCATCGCCTCCTGGGCGGAGAGGATCTTGTCGCGATCGATGTCCTTGTTGACCTTCGCGACGTCCTGGCCCGTGTGACGGGCCATCGTCTCCTCGAGCCAGGTGCGCATGCGGAGGATCTCCTGCGCCTGGATCTCGATGTCGGACGCCTGCCCGTGACCGGCCTCGCCCATGGCGGGCTGGTGGATCAGGATGCGGGCGTTCGGCAGGGCGAGGCGCTTGCCGGGGGCGCCGGCCGCGAGGAGCACGGATGCCGCGGACGCGGCCTGGCCGAGAACGACGGTCTGGATCTGCGGCGAGACGTACTGCATCGTGTCGTAGATCGCCGTCATGGCCGTGAACGAGCCACCGGGCGAGTTGATGTACATGATGATGTCGCGGTCGGGGTCCTGCGACTCGAGC